>Ga0184637_10000420_pt1 | contig 31964 bp, 26 predicted proteins | sample PLM3_127_b2_FD_133143 | JGI IMG/M metagenome (GOLD analysis project Ga0184637, IMG submission 133143) | Groundwater sediment microbial communities from an aquifer in East River, Colorado, USA - PLM3_127_b2 | ecosystem: Environmental > Terrestrial > Soil > Riparian zone | place: USA: East River... | reverse complement strand
CGTCGGGACGATCCACGCGGGCAGCGGAAGCCGGCTCGGGGGGACGCTCGACGGGATCGACACCCCGACTCTGCTCGGCGTCTGGAGCGGTGCCCCGTATCTCCACGACGGCTCGGCGGCGTCGCTCGAGGATGCGATCGCGGCGCACCACGCCACCACGTCCCAGGAGCGCACCGACCTCGCCGCGTTCCTCAGGCAGCTGAACGACGGCGACGCCCAGCCGCCCCCGCTGATGCCGGTCGCGGTCGATGACCTCTACAACACCGGGCTCGATGACGAGTTCCTGAAGCTGACTGCGGGCGCGGACGATCCTCACTACGCGGTCACGAGCGGGCCCGGAGGCCCCGGGAGCGGTCTGGTGGGATGCCTCTCCGGGAGCTGGGTCGATTGCGCGCACACCGAGCCAGACTCGCAGTGGCTCCACGTCGGCAGCGTCCCAGGAGAGCATACGGTTCGAACCACGTTCACGATTCCGGGCGATGCCGTTCTCGGTTCGGTCCTGCTCTCCGGGCGCTGGAGCTCGCAGAACGACACGCGCGACATACTCGTCAACGGCACCCCGACCGGTCTGACCTCGCCGATCGACGGCTTCGACACCTGGCACTCCCTCGAAATCGCGGGCGACGATCTTCCGAATGCCTTCGTGCACGGCGTGAACACGCTCGACTTCGTCGTCAACGAGGACGGAGCCGACGCGGGGCTCCGCACCGACGACCTCGACGTCGAGGTTCTGCCCGAGCCCTCGCTACCGGGCGCAGTCCTGTGGGCGCTTCCCGTGCTGGCCCTGCTCTACTGGCGCCGGAGGTCGGGCCGCCGGAACCGGATGAACTTACGGTCTTCCTGAAGCGCCGCGGGGGGCTGTAGAATGTGGCGTTGATGAGCGCAGGCCTCCCCGGCGCGCTGCTGGCCCTCGGACTCGCCATCGCCGCCACCGCGTCGGCCGCGAAGATCGGCGGTGAGTTTCCGTTCCCGCCCGAGAGCGAGGAGGTTCTGCTCCGGGTGCCCGAGGGGCGCACGCCGGAGAGCGCGCTCGCGCGCTCGGTCGAGCGCGCCCGGCAGCTCATCGACGAGGGCCAACTGCTGCTCGCATCAGGCCTGCTCGAGCGGGCCGTGGCGGAGGCGCCCGACGCAGCGGAGCTACGGCTGTCTCTGGCGCAGCTCTACGCCCGACTGGGGCGGCACGAGGACGCGCTGCGCATCGCGGAGGCGCTGCGCGCGGCGGACCCGGAGGCCGCCGCGCCGTACGCGGTGCTGGGCGGCGTGTATCTGCGGCGCGGTGAAGTCGAGCAGGCGGTGGCCGCGTACGAGAAGCTCGCCCTGCGGGCTCCGAGGGACGCCTCGGCTCACGAGCGCCTCGGGGACGCGCTCCATCCGCGCGATCCCAAAGCCGCGCTCCAGCGCTACGAACGCGCGCTCGCGCTCGAGCCGAAGCGCGTCTCGGCGCTGGCCCGCAGCGCGGTGGTGCTCGCCGAGCTCGGCCGCGCGCGGGAGGCCGCGCAGCGCGCTCAGCACGCGCTCGCGCTGCGCGAGGACGACTCGCTCGCGCTGCTCGCGCTGGGCAACGCGCGGCGCGCGCAGGGCCAGCTCGACGCCGCCGAGCAGGTCTACCGCCGCGCGCTGTCGAGCGCGCCCGACTATTCGCCGTTCACGCTGCGCCTCGCGGAGCTGCTGCGCGAGCGCGGCAGGACCGGCCCGGCGATCGAGATCTTGGAGGCGCTGCTCGAGCGCGCGCCCGACGCGCGTCCGGCGCACGAGCTGCTGGCGCAGCTGTACGGCGAGTCGGGGGACGCCGCGCGCCGCGAGCTCTCGCTCGGCCGGCTCGCGCTGGCCAGCCGCGAGCGCGGCGAAGCGGTGCGCCACTTCGAAGCCGCGCTGGCGGCCAACCCAGAGCTCGACGACGCAGCGCTCGAGCTCGCCGCGCTCGAGCTCGCCGAAGGCAAGATCGACGGCGCCGCCGCGCGTCTGGCGGTGCTTCTCGAAGCCGGGCGCGCGTCTGTCCGCGCCGAGCTGCTGCAGGGACACGTTGCGGTGTCGCGAGGCGACCTGAAGGGCGCGGAGGCCGCGTACCGCCGCGCACTCGAGTCGGAGCCCGCGGACCCGGCCGCGCACCTCGCACTGGCGCGCCTGCTCGCGCGCACACGCCGCTGCGGCGACGCGTTGAAATCCTACGCGGAGGCGACCCTGCGAGGGGCCGCGTCGGCCTCGGTCCACAGCGAGCGCGCCGCATGTCATGTCGAGCACGGAGAGCTGGCGCTGGCGGAGACCGCGTTCCGCTCCGCGCTGGCGAGCGACCCCGAGCACGTCGACGCGCTCTCCGGCCTCGCGTGGGTCTACCTGCGCAGCGGGCGCAGCCCCGACCTGGCGGGCTTCCTCTCCGAGCGCGCGCTGGCGCTGCGCCCCGACGACGCGCACCTGCACTACGCGCTGGGCCGCGCGCGGCTCGCCGCGGGTCGCAACGCCGAGGCAGCCGAGGAGTTGGAGGCAGCGCTCGCGCGCCAGCCCGATCATCCCGCGCTGCTCCACTTCCTGGGCGCAGCGCGCCTGGCGCTCGGCGAGCGGGACGAGGCGCGGCGCCGGCTCGAACGGGTGCTCGAGGTCGCACCCGGCTACGCCCAGGCGGCCGCCGTGCGCGAGATGCTCGAGCAGATCGAGGCCGCGCCGGGCACCTGAGCGAAGCCGGCGGAAAGACTTTTCCCGCTTTTTTGGGTAGTCCGTTTCCGCTCGCGGCGTCCGGACCCTGAGTGGTGCAGGAATCTAACGACTTTCTCACGTAGATCCGCACAGTTGGAATTCTGATCTACAACGCGGTTGCCGGCATGTCGATTGCATGCGAATCGAGTCAGGAAGGGGACATGCGGCTGGGAGCGCGCAGCTTTGGCTGCTCGCGACGAGCGTCTCAAGACACTCCCCATCGAGTGTCCCTCAATACTTCCCGGGCTAGACGACGGTCGGGGGGGTGCGGATCCGCCCTGTCGGTCATCGGGCCGGGCAGGAGGATCACGCATGGGACGCTCTCTCTCACTGCTGCTGGGATTGGCCCTTGCGCTCGCGGCGTCCGCCGCGCTCGCGCAGGGTGTCGATACCGAGATCAAGACACCGCCGCTGCAGAACAGCGACACGTTCTTCATTCCGATCTCGATCCACAACACCGCGCCGAACCCGGCGTTCGCGGGCTGGGCCGGTGCGATCATGAAGATGCACCTGTACGACAACACCGAGCTGGACGTCGATGCGTTCCATTCGGCGCTGCCCGGGCGCACGACGCTTCCCGGTGGCACGGTCGTCACTTTCCCGGCCTCCACGCCGCTGGTCGACCCGCTCGGGCCGCGCTCCCAGAACGTCGTGAGTGTGCCAGTCTCGCTCACGCTCTGGCACCCGAACGCTACGAACTCGGGCATCCCGATCCAGCCCAGCGTGAATCAGCCGCTCGGGACCGGGTTCTTCCACGTGAAGGGGTCAGACCCCGCCGGCAACAGCGACGTCGACGCGACCTTCATGTTCTGGAACATCTGGCACATCTTCGGTGGTGGGCCGGGCAGCACGCTGCTGCGGCTCGATCCGTCGGACCGGGTGTGGGTGACCTCGAATATCCAGGACCCCGGGCAGCTCCACAATACGTTTTCGGAATACCGGTTCCCGACCCAGCATCCGACGCCCTTCCAGACGAACGCGCACTGGCTGCACATCACGCAGCCCGTCACGTTCCATCTGACCAGCCTCGACGGCAGCGCGTTCTACGCGACCTTCCTGAACACGGCGACGCTCGGCGTCGAGCACGTGCCGGAGCCCGCCAGCGCGGCGCTGATCGGCCTCGGCCTCGTCGCCGTAGCGGCGAGCCGCGCGGCACGCCGGCGGCGCCTGGCCGCCGCGTAAAGAAGCGCACCCACGAGCCCCGTCCCGGCCGCATCCCGGCCGGAGGCGGGGCTCGCTGTATCTCGACCGCGGCATTGATCCACCTCTCGCGCGGGAGATAGGATGGCCGCCGCATGAACGAGACGTCCGGAGCGGAGCGGAGCGGCGCGCGGCGCTTGCCCGAGCGGCTCTTGCTGGCTCTTGGGCTCGTGCTGCTCTGCGTGGGCCTGCTCTCGATCCCGCTGCGCCGCCTCGCGCAGGACCCGACGCGCGCGGGCGTCACCGGTCGCGTCCTCGAGGATCTCGTCCCCGCGGAGCGCGTGGAGGCGCCGCCGGGTCGGCTGCGCGACTGGAACGTCGTGATCGTCACCACCGACACGACGCGCGCCGACCACCTCCACGCCTACGGCAACCAGAGCGTCGCGACGCCGGTGCTCGACGCGCTCGCCCGCGACGGCGTGCTGTTCGCGGAAGCCACCACGCCGTCGCCGTCGACGCTGCCGTCCCACTCGTCGCTGTTGACCGGGCTCTACCCGATCCACCACGGCGCTCGCGCGAACGGCACCTTCCGCCTCGGCGGCGAGGTCACGACGCTGGCGGAGCGCCTGCGCGGCGCCGGCTACCGCACCGGCGCGGTGATCTCCGCGTTCGTGCTCGACTCGCGCTTCGGGCTGGACCAGGGGTTCGAGCAGTACCACGACGACCTCTCCGCCGGCATCAAGCTCTCGCGCCACATGTTCCGCGAGCGCGCAGCGGAGCTGACCAACGAGCCGGCAGTGGCCTGGCTGCGCGAGCACGGCGGCGAGCGCTTCTTCCTGTGGGTCCACTACTTCGATCCCCACGCCGCCTACCTTCCACCCGAGCCGTTCCGCAGCGAGTACGGCAATGACCTCTACGACGGCGAGATCGCCTACGCCGACTCGCAGATCGGAGCGCTGCTGGCCGAGCTCGACGAGCTCGGCGTGCGCGAGCGGACGCTCTTCGTCTACACCGCCGACCACGGCGAGGGGCTCGGCGACCACGGCGAGCAGACGCATTCCCTGCTCACCTACGACTCGACGCTGCACGTGCCGCTCTTGCTCTCGGCCCCGGCGGCGCTGCCGCGCGGGCGCGTGATCGAGAAGCCGGTGTCGCTGATCGACGTGGTGCCGACCCTGCTCTCGCTGCTGGGCGTGCCGGCCGACGGCGCGCTCGACGGGATCGACCTGACCCAGCCCCCGCCATCCGCGCCGCGCAGCCTGTTCTTCGAGAGCATCGCGACGATGACGCTGCACGGCTGGGCGCCGCTACTCGGCGTGCGCAAGGACGGCTGGAAATATGTCCACGCCCCCTCGCCCGAGCTCTACGACCTGAAGAGCGATCCGCAGGAGCTCGCGAACCGCCACGACGCGGAGGCGGAGCGCGCGACGGCGCTGCGCGAGGAGCTCGTCGCATTCGTCGGCGGCGATCCGCTGGCGAGCTCCGGAGTCGGTACGGCGCTCGAGCTCGACGACGAGACGCGCCAGCATCTGGCCGCGCTGGGCTACGTGCACACCGCGCCCGAAGGCGCGTCCGAGGCGGAGCCCGCCGCGCTGCTCGACCCGAAGCAGGGCGTGCTGCACTGGGAGAAGGTGCAGCAGGCGATCAACCTGCGGGCGCAGGGAAAGATCGCGGACGTGCTGCCCACGCTGGAGCAGGCGATCGCCGAAGTGCCCGGCGACATCTTCGCGCGCAGCGTGCTGGCCGGTGTATACGAGCAGCTCGGCGAGGACGAGAAGGCCCTGCGCCTGCTGCTCGAGACGATCGAGAAGGAACCGCACGACGAGTCGCTGCGGCTGGCGCTGGCCGGCGTCTACATGAGCCGCGGGCGCCTCGACGAAGCGGAGGCCGCGATCGCGCAGGCGCTGGAGCTCGATCCGGAGAGCGCTGGGGCGCTGATCCAGCGGGGCCAGCTCGCGCTGGTCCGCGGCCGCGAGCCGGAGGCGCTGGCGCTCTTCGAGCGCGCGATCGCGATCGACCCGGGCACGACCGGGCCGCTCGGCTGGAACCAGATCGGCTTCCTCCACCTGCGGGCCCACCGGCTCGAACCGGCGCGCGCCGCTTTCGAGAGCGCGATCGCGATCGACCAGTTCAACGCCTCTGCGCGCGACGGACTGGCCAACGTGCTGCTCGCGGAAGACAAGCTCGACGAAGCCGCGAGTATGCTCGCTCTGGCGCTGCGCTTCGATCCGAACCAGCCGCGGGCGCTCGCGACGCTGGCCTCGTTGGCGAGCCGCCGAGGCGAGCACGAGCGCGCGCTGGCCCTGGCGAAACGCGGCCTCGAGGTCGCCCCGAAAGAGAGCGAAGTGCACAACGTGCTCGGCCTCGTCTACCGGCGGATCGGCGACTACGCGCTCGCCCGCGAGCACTACGAGAAGGCGATCGAGTACGGGCCGTACCTGGACAAGCCCCACGTGAACCTGGCCCAGCTGCATCTGCGCGAAGGTCGCGCCGACGAGGCGACGCAGGAGTTTCGCGAGGCGCTGCGCGTGAATCCCTGGTGTCGGATCGCGCTGGCCAATCTCGGCGCGCAGCGTTTCAACGAGGGCGAGGTGGAGGATGCGCTGCGCCTCTACCAGCGTGCGCTGCGCGTGGACCCGGACTACGCGCTGGTCCACCGCAACCTGGGCTCGATCTATCTCGTGCGCAATCGCCCTGACCTCGCGGCAGAGCATCTGCGCCGCAGCCTCGAGCTCGATCCGCGCCAGCCTCAGGCCGAGGAGATGCGCTACCGGCTCTCCGAGGCGGAGAAGCAAGCGACGCCAGCCGACGGCGGAGGGCCGCCGACTGCACCGGCGGCACCCGACACCGCCGAGGCGTCGTGATCGGCTTCGCCCCCCGCGTCCTGCTGATCGCCGCGCTCGCGCTGGGTTGCCGCGGCGGCCCCGAGCCCAATAGCCTGCTGCTCGTCACGCTGGACACGACGCGCGCCGACCACCTCGGCGCCTACGGCTACCCGCACGTCGACACGCCGACGCTCGACGGCTGGGCCGCGGCGGGCGTGACCTTCGAGCGCTGCATTACGCCGGCTCCACTCACGCTGCCGAGCCACGCGTCACTCTTGACCGGACTGCTGCCGCCGCGCCACGGCGTGCACACCAACGGCGAGGCTGCGCTGTCGCAGGAGGCGGAGACCCTGGCCGAACGGCTGCGCGACGCCGGCTATGCGACCGGCGCGGTGGTCGGGGCCTTCGTGCTCGATGCGCGCTTCGGCCTCGCGCAGGGTTTCGAGCGCTACGACGACGATCTCGCCCAAGGCGCGCAGCCGAGCCGCTACGGCTACCTGCAGCGCGACGCTGCGGCCGTGACCGACGCCGCGCTCGCGTTTCTGGAGGATGCGCGGCGACCCTTCTTCCTGTGGGTGCACTACTTCGATCCGCACGCGCCTTACGCGCCCCCGCTCGACGGCTCACAGCGCGTGTCCACCCGCACGCCCTACGACGCCGAGATCGGCTACGTGGATGCGCAGCTCGCGCGTCTCGCTCAGTACCTCGAGACGAGCGGCGCGGCCCGGCACACGCTGGTCGTCGCGACGGCCGATCACGGCGAGGGGCTGTGGGAGCACGGCGAGGTCACCCACGGGCTGTTCGTCTACGAATCCACGTTGCGCGTGCCGCTGATCGTCCGCTTTCCGGACAGGCGCGCGGCGGGGACGCGCGTGGCAGAGCCGGTGTCATTGGTTGATCTCGCGCCGTCGCTGCTGGCCTGGCTCGGCCTGCCAGCGCCCGATGGTCTGGATGGTCGCGTGCTGCCGCTCGCCGACGCGCCGGCCGCCGAGAACACACCGCGGGCGCTCTACTTCGAGAACGAGGGCCCCGCGCAGCTCTTCGGTTGGAGCGGGCTGTGGGGGATCGTGGCCGGGGACTGGAAGCTCGTGCGCGCGCCGCGGTCCGAGCTCTTCGACCTGCGGGGCGACCCGTACGAGGCGCGCGACCTCTTCGCGCAGCAGGCGGATCAGGCGCGCGCGCTGCTCGCGCTTTCGGACCAGACGCGCGCGGAGCTGGCCGCGCGTCACCGCTTGCGCGGCGAGGACGCGCTGCTCGCGACGGAGGACGAGCAGCGCTTGCGCGCGCTGGGCTACGCCGCCGAGTCAGTGGCTCCCGAGGTCGCAGGCGACTCCGCGCACGGCGCCGCCGATCCCAAGGATCGCGTGGCGGTGTACCACAAGGTGGAGGCGGCGCTCACCCAGGTGGACGCCGGCGCGCTGCGCGAGGGGGTCGACCTGTTGCTCGAGATCGCGGACCACGACGATCCCGGCAACCGGCGCGCGCTGACGGTGCTCGGAGACCTGGCGGTGCACGAGGCCGCCGTGCGGCCCCAGGCGATCGAGGCGCTCGCGCGCGCCGCACGGCGCGAAATGAGCGACACGGCGCTGCTCCTGTCGGTGCGCCTGCGGCTGGGACTGGCGCTGGCCGAGGCGGGTCGGCACGAGGAGGCGCTCGAGGCGCTGCGGCTCGCGGCCGAGCTCGACCCGGAGCACGCGGGTCTGCACTACAGGATGGGACTCGCCTACGAAGCGACCGGGCGCGCTGGCGAGGCGCGCGCGGCGTTCGAGCGCGCGATCGCGCTTGCCGGTGCAGCAAAGGCGAGCGAAGTCACTTGGTTCGAGGATGCCCGTGAACGCAGCGCCCGGATCGCGAAGGCCGTCGCCACCCCGTGATCGCGCGCCTGGTCTACGCGCTGTTCGCGATCGGCGGCTTCTCCGCGCTCGTCTACGAGGTGTTGTGGATGCGGAGCTTCCGGCTCGTGTTCGGGAGCTCCACGCGCTCGGCGGCCGCGGTGTTGGCTGCGTATTTCGGCGGAATGGCGCTCGGCGCGTGGATCGGAGCGCGCCTGGCGGCGCGGGGCGACCCGTTGCGCCGCTACGGCTGGGCCGAGCTGGCGATCGGCGGCTCGGCGCTCGGGGTCTGGGTGTGGCTTGCGCTATTCGAGCGTGTCTACCCCGCTCTGTACGCAGCGTGCGGGGGACCCGGCGCGCCGCTCACCCTCGCGAAGCTCTGCCTGGCGGGGCTGGCGCTGGCGCCCCCGGCGGCCGCGATGGGCGCGACGCTGCCGCTCGTCGCGCAGGCCCTCGTGCTGCGGCCCGAGCACGTCGCGCGACGCACCGGGCTCCTCTACGCGTTCAACACCGCCGGCGCGGCCGCAGGGGCGCTGCTCGCGGGCTTCGTGCTGCCGCCGACATTGGGTGTGCGAGCCGCATTACTCGTTGCAGTGTCATTGAGCACCGCGGTCGGGCTGGCCGCGCTGGCGCTGGCCCGCCGGACGCGGGGGGCGGCGGGGTGGGCATCGGAGCCGCCGGTTGCTCCGCCGGATGCGCGCCCCGCACCGGTTCTGCTATTCGCCGCGGCGTTCTCAGGCTTCGGCGTCCTCGCCCTCGAGGTTCTGTTCGTGCGGCTCCTGTCGCAACGCTCGGAGGGCTCGGTCTACACGTTCGGCCTCATGCTCGCGATCTTCCTGCTCGCGCTCGCCGCCGGCTCGCTGTGGGTCGCGCGCCGGCTCGACCGCGGCGATGAGTGGCGCTTCCTGGCCCGCACGCAGACGGCTGCGGTCGTCGCGATCCTGCTCGCGCCGCTTCTCTTCCAGTGGATCCCGCTCTTCACGCTCTTCTCGCGCGACGACTCGCTGGCGGTGCGTCTGCTTCGCTTCGGCGCCGGCGCCGCGCTGGTGCTGGGGCCGGCCGTGTGCTTGATCGGGGTGGTTCTTCCGGCCACCTGGAAGCTGGCGGCGGGCGAAGCGCGCGCAGTGGGAGCCCAGGTGGGGCGGCTCGCCGCGACGAGCACCGCGGCCGGCGTGGCCGGGTCGCTGGCTGCCGGCTTCGTGCTGCTGCCACAGCTAGGCCTGGGCGCGAGCCTCCTCGCGGTGGCCGGCCTCTACGCGATGCTCGCTGCCCTCGCGTGGGTACGCGCGGGTGGCGGCGCGCGGCGCTTTGGCCTGGCTGCACTGCCGCTCGTCGCGGTGGCGGCTTGGGCCGCCGTCGGCCCCTGGCGCATCCACCTCCAGCCGCTGAGCGCGGGTGAGCGACTCCTTCTCTATCGCGACGGAGAGGCCGCCTCTCTCGCCGTGATCGAGCAGGAGAACGGCAACCGCTCGATCAAGCTCGACCACGCGTATCTGTTGGGATCGAGCAGCGCGGCCGGCCTCGAGCTGCGCCAGGGACGCCTGCCGCTGCTGCTGCATCCCGACCCGAGGCGGGTCGCGTTCATCGGTGTCGCTACGGGCATCACCGCCAGCGCAGTGCTCGACTTTCCGGTGGAGCGCGCCGTCGCGGTCGAGCTGGTGCCGGGCGTGGTCGACGCACTTCCCCACTTCGCGCGCTGGAACGGCGCCTTCTTCCGCGATCCGCGCACCCGGATCGCGGTGGACGACGGCCGCAACTTCCTGCTCGGGACCGGCGAGCATTTCGACGTGATCGTGAGCGACCTCTTCGTGCCCTGGCACGCGGGCACCGGCGACCTCTACTCCCTCGAGCACTTCCGCGCCGCGGCGAGACGTCTGGCACCGGGCGGTCTGTTCGTGCAGTGGCTGCCCGCCTACCAGCTCGATGTCCTCGAGCTGCGCGCGGTGACGGCCACCTTCCTGGGCGCATTCCCGCACGCCCAGCTCTGGCGGGCGGACTTCGACGCGGACCAGCCGCTGCTGGCGCTCGTCGGTGCCGCTAGCGCGCGGGCCCTCGATCCCGAGAGCTTGCGCGCGGCCTGCGCCCGCCTCGCCGCCGCGAGCCGGCCCGCGCCCTTTCTCGGCAGCCCCTCGGGCCTACTGCTCCTCTACCTCGCCGACTCCGACGCGCTGCAAGCCTGGGCCCACGGCGCGCCGCAGAACACCGACGACCGCCCCTTCATCGAATACTCGACGCCGGGCAGTCTGCTGCGCCACCGCCAGCGCGAGGTCGACGCGGTGCAGGAGGAGCTGGCGCGCTTCCGCCCGCGCGCGCTTCCCGGTGCCGAGAAGCTCGCGCTGGCAAGGCCCGCGCCGGAGCTCTTCCGGCTCGCCGACCTGCTCCACGACGCGACCCTCGCGCGCCTGTCGCTGCGCTTCGAGCGCGAGCTCCGCATCCTCGAGGAGGTCGCCCGCACGGCGGGCGATCTCGAGGCGGTGCGCTTTGCGGTAGGCCAGGCCGCGGAGGACCTGCGCCGGCGCGGGCACGTCGCGCGCAGCGAGGCGCTGCTGACGTCGCTCGGGCAGCGCGGACCCGGCGGCGAGTGAGTGCAGGGGCCGCCGGAGCCTGATCGCTCGTCGCGACCGCGAGCGGAATCGGGGAGAATCGCGGCGTGGATCGCCGCTGGCACCTCGTCGCGCTCTGCGTGTTCGCGCTCGCCGCAGTGATCCACACCCGGGGCTGGTTCGCGACCGATCGGATGCCACTCGGCGATTTCCCGGGCTATGCGGCGCAGGTCCAGTACGTGCGCGACGCGATGCTCGAACACGGCCGCGTCCCGCTGTGGTGCGTGGAGTGCTACGGCGGCACCACGAACTTGACCGGCCACCTGAAGGAGTACCTCGCGTTCCCGCTGGCGGTTGCGTTCGAGCCGGTGCTCGCGACGAAGCTCGCGTTCGTGCTGCTGCGCGTGATTGCCGCGCTGGGTTTGTACGGGCTCGTCGCGCGCTGGCTCGCGGCGCCGGCCGCGGGTATCGCCGCCGGCTACGCGTACTCGTACGGCGCGATCGCCAATCACCAGATCGAGCACCTCGACGTGGTCGTGGCGGCCGCGCTGCTGCCGCTCTCGTGGCTGTCCGCGGCGCTGGTGCTGCGCCGCGGCGGCGCGCGCTGGGCGATCGCGCTCGGTGTCGCGGTGGCGTGTCAGTTCGTGAACAACTGGGTCCACGCGGCGACCGCGCCGCTGGCGGTGCTGGGCCTGGCCCTGTTCCGCCCGTGGCGCGCGGGCCCGGACGAGGACGCTCCGTGGCTCGACGCAGCACTCGCCCGGCGCTGGGCGCTGCGCGCCATCGCCGCGGTGGGCGTCTTCCTCGCGTTCGCGGCATCGCAGCTCGCGTGGCTGGCGAGCGATGCGCGCAACCACCGCCTGTACTCCGCAGAGGTCAGCGCGGTGCACCGCGCGTTCTACGTCGAACGCTCCCCATTCCTGTTCATCAACCGCGACGACGTCCTCGGCCCGTGGCTGGCGCAGCATCAGCCGCCCGGCTTCGGGACCGAGCCACTCGGCGCGGAGCAACGCTACGTCGGCGGAGTCGTGCTGGCGGTGGTGTTCGCCGGTGCGTTCGCGCTGCGGCGAGACGAGGGCCTGCGCCGCTGGGCCGCCCTCGCGGCCCTCGCATTCGGCGTCCAGTACTGGCTCGCGCTCGGGCCGAGGACGCTCTTGTGGGAGGTGGCCGAGTCGCTGCACTGGAGCCCCGCGAGTCAAGCAGGCTTGGCTGTGGCGCTGCGTGCCGCCTCCGCGCTGTGCCTACTGCTGTGCGTCGCCATGGCGAGTCGCCACCGGGTGTGGCGAGCCGGGGCGCTCGCGGGACGCGCGCGCGTCGGGCTCTGGCTCGGCGCAGCGCTGCTGCTGTTCTTTCCGACCGCGTCGCTGTGGAGCGTCGGCGCGCGCTGGATCCCCGCGCTCGAGGTGCAGCGCTCGCCGGGTCACTTCTTCGACACCGCACCGTTCGCGCTCTATCTGCTCTTCGCGGTGTGCCTGGCGGCGATCTCGCGCCGCGTCGCGCGGCCGCGCGTCGCGCACGCGCTCGCCGCCGCGGTCGCGATCGGCCTCGTGCTCGACTTCGCGCCGAGCACGCGCAGCTTCTCGATCGGTGTGCCGATGCGGCAGCTGCGCGAGTCGGCCGCGCTGGTGCAGGAGCTGCAAGGCGAGGACGGGACCCTGCGGGTCGGTCTGGCCCGCGACTACTCGCCGCTCCAGAGCTGGCTCGTCGCGCAGTCCCCGGCGGGGCACGCGTGGGGATGGCTGCGCTGGCAGGCGGGGAAGTACTGGGCGGACAGCTTCGTGACCGCCGCGTACGGGGGTGCGCTAGCGGAGCCGAGCGCCGGCGCGTGGAGCGAGCGCTACGCGCCGATGCTCGCGACGGCGCGCGTTCGATATCTGCTGCTGGCGGCGAACGCGGTCGGCCCCCGCCCACCGTGGCGACGCCTGCGCGCGGACGCGCGCTTCGCGGTGTGGGAGCAGCCCGAGGTGTCGCCGATGGCGGCCGGCTACCGCGCGTACCTGTGGCTGGACGGTGCGCCCCCGCGCGGGGTGGCTGCGCGGGTGGCCGACGCGCTGCGCGAGAACGCGCTGGTCGTCGCGGAGCCGGAACGGGGCGAGGTGAAGAGCGACCTGCGCTCCGGAGCATCGCGCGTCGCCCTGCAGGCGACCGACTCCGATCTCCCGCTGCTCGCCTCCCCCGCGCCGGCGCCGCTCGCAGCGACCTATCGCCGCCCGCAGCCCGAGCGCGTCGTCGTCGAGCTCGACGCGGGGTCGGAGCCGGCGATGGTCTTCGTCAGCGAGGGCTACCACCCGTGGTGGCGCGCGACGGTCGACGGCGAGCGCGCGCCGGTGCTGCGCGCGGCGCTCGCGCACATCGCGGTGCCGGTCGGCCCGGGGCGCCACACGGTCCTGCTACACCTCGAGCGCCCCGCGCTCGTCGCAGCGGCCGACCGACTCACCGCCGCCGCCTGGCTCGGGCTGCTGCTGGGCGCACCCGCAGCGCTGCTCGCGCGCCGGGTGCGCAGCGGCTCGTGACTCAGCTCGGCCAGTCGTTCGTGCGGCAGCGCGCGGCGTCGATCGCGCTGACGACTTGCAGATAGCCAGGCCAGCCGAAGAACGGGATGAAGCCCAGGTAGAACTTGAGCTTCGGGAGGCCGCTCCAGCCCTGCCCAGCGTTCCGCATCTCGCCGAGCCCGGGGTGCGCGATCGACAGCCACAGCGCGGCCTGGCGCGAGCATTCCGCCGCAGCCGGAGGCGCCTCCGACGTGGCCTCGGTCAGCGCGGTGCGGAGCTGCGCCTCGTCCGCCACCGGGTAGTAGGTGCCGCCGCCGCCCTCCGCGACGCACTCGAGCGTGCCTCGCTCGCTGACTTTGACGTCGAGGCCGACGACGTGCACCTTCACGTCGATGCCCATCGTCTCGCGCACCTCGCGCGCGACCTGGCACGGATCGCTCTGACACGACTCGGTGCCGTCGGAGACCAGCACGATCGTCGAGTGCCCGGGGACCCCGCGCAGCGCTTCGGCAGCGCGCAGCAGAGAATCACCGATCGGTGTCATTCCGCGCGGACGCAGGCCGGCGAGCGCCGCTTCGAACGCGGGCACGTCGGTCGGAACCACCGGCTGCAAGAGCTCGATGTCGCGGCAGTTGTTCTCCGAACGCGCGGACCGCGCGCCGTACACGACCAGCCCGACGCGCATCTCGGATGGCATATTCTCGACCAGATCGCGGACGACGCGCAAAGCGACGTCCATCTTGACCTGGTCCCCCATCTTCCCCGCCATGCTTCCCGAAGCGTCGAGAACGATCAGCACGTTCTCGGCCTGCGCGTGCGCGGCATGCGGCTCGAACAGCGGCGCGCTGCAGGCGATCCAGGCGAGCGCGGCGCGAATCGCGATCTGGCGGGCAGACGTCATGTGTTTGGTCTCCTTCTCGGTGCGATTGTAGAATGCCGGCGCCGCCCGGCCCGGGACGGCGGCGCGCGGCCCCGCCGCAGGATGCAACATGCCCGACCCGTTCGACAGCGGGACGCTCCTCCCGATCGACCCGGAGCCGGATCCGCTGATCGGCAGCCAGATCCGCGACTTCCGCGTGCTGGAGCGGATCGGGCGCGGCGGGATGGGCACCGTCTACAAGGTAGAGCACCTGCTCTTGCGCGAGCCGCGCGCGCTGAAGGTGATGCGCGCGGAGCTCTTCCAGTCGGTTCCGAACGCGGTGGAGCGCTTCCAGCGCGAGGCGCGCATCGCGGTGAAGCTCCGCCACCCGAACCTGGTGCTGCTCTACGACTTCTTCGTCGAGCGCGGCGACCATTTCCTGGTGATGGAGTACGTGGTGGGCAAGAGCCTCGCTGCGCTGTTGCGCGAACGCGGCGCGCTCTCGGTCCGCGAGGCGTGCCGGATCGGGATCCAGTGCTGCGCCGGCATGGCTCACGCCCACGGGATGGGAATCGTGCATCGCGACCTCTCGCCCGAGAACGTGATGCTCGCGCCCTCGGCGTCGGGCTTGTCGGTGAAGATCATCGACTTCGGCGTCGCGCGCGCGGTGATCGCGGGCCGCGAGCAGGGCTGGATCGGGGCGGACGCGGCGCTGACCGGCGCCGACGAGTTCCTCGGCAAGCCGCGCTATTGCTCGCCCGAACAGGCGGGGTCGCGGCGCCGCGGCGAGACGATCGACCCGCGCAGCGACCTGTACACGCTCGGGCTGATCCTCTACGAGATGGTGACCGGCACGCCGCCGTTCCATTCCGACACCGCGCTCGGCTACCTGTCGCTGCACGCGCACCAGGAGCCCACGCCGCCGACGCAGCTCCGTCCCGACCTGTCGATCCCGATCGGGCTCGAATCGGTGATCCTGCGCTGCCTCGAGAAGGACCGCGAGCGCCGCTTCGCGGGCGCCAGCGAGCTGGCCGCTGCGCTCGAATGGGCGCTCCGCTCGGGCGACCCGCGCGACGCACCGTTCGCGTGGGAGAAGGACATCGGTCAGCGCGCGCGCGCGAAGCGGACTCGGCGCAGCGGCCGTCGCTCGCCGCGGTTGGCGATCGCGGCCGCCGCGACGCTCGCGGTCGTGGCCGCAGGGACCGCCGCGCTGTGGGGGTCCGCGCGGCGCGAGGCGGTCGAGGCGATCGCGCCGATCACGGTCGTGCCGACTCCGCGCGTTCCGGACGCTCGGGCTCCGCGCGCCGAGCCCGCGCGGCCTGCCGCACCAACGCCGGCGCCGGAGCCGGCGGCCCGCCCCGAGCCCGCTCCGATCGCGGCAGTGGAGCCCTCGCCTTCCGTGGAGCCCGCGCCTCCCGAGCCCGCGCCGGTGGCGCGCCCGGCTGCGCCGCCCCGCGCGGCGGCGCCGGTCGATCGGCCAAAGCCGTCGATCGAGCGCCCGCCGCCGCGCACCGATCCCAGCGCCGCTGCGTTCGCGGATGCCGCGGAGATGCAGCGCGCGTTCGACGACGCGCTCGCGTTCGAGCGCTCCCACGATCCGCCCGCCGCGATCGCGAGCTGGAAGCGCTTCCGCAGCCGCTCACCGTCGCGCGAGCTCGACGAGCAGGCGAAGCGCCGGATCACCGAGCTCGCGCTGCGCAATCTCCAGGAGTTTCCGTAACCGCGAGCGATGGCGAAGTCACTAGCGCACAGCTTCACGCCGATTGCCGGTCGGGATGCCGAAATCCTGATCCTCGGCAGCATGCCCGGACGCGCATCGCTCGAGGCCGGCCAGTACTACGCGCATCCGCGGAATGCGTTCTGGAGCATCATGGCCGAGCTGCTGCGCTTCCAGCCAGCATCCGACTATCGGGCGAAGATCCGCGCGCTGCGGGCTGCGCGGATCGCGCTGTGGGACGTTCTGGAGTCGTGCGAGCGCACCGGCAGCATGGACTCCGGGATCGACCCGGACACGATCACCGCGAACGACTTCCGGTCGTTCTTTCGCCGCCACCGCGGGATAGGGCGCGTGTTCTTCAACGGCGCGGTGGCCGAGTCGTGTTACCGGCAGCACGTGCTGCCCAGCGTCGACGCGGGTGCGGCGAGCTACGCGCGTCTCCCGTCGACGAGCCCGGCGAACACCGTGCCGTATGCGCAAAAGCTGCGGGCGTGGCGGGCCGCGCTGCGGCTCCGGCCCGCACCGCCGGGTGCGAGCCGGAGCGCGCGTTCAACTCACAGCGAGACGCTTCCCGTCCGGATCAGGTAGGCGAGCGTCCTGCGCTGATCGGGGCTCAGCAATCCGTGCAGTCGCTCGAGCGCCTTCAGCGTCGCGCTGCGAAGGCGCTCGGCGCCCACCACGCGAAGCGCCGCTCCTTCGGCCGCGCGACCCGCGTCGAACGGTTCGGCCGACACGGCGTCCGCGAACGCCGCGAGCCTCCTCCCCCGGTCGACGTCGACCTGGGCCCGCTCCGTCTTGAGCTCGCCGAGGATCTTCGCGAGCTCGCCGAGCTGCTCGTCATCGAGCTCGAGCTTCCAGGCGAGAAAGCGAAGCGGGCGCCTGACGCCGAGCGCACCGGAGCCGGAAGCGGAGTGCCCGCGCGTCTCCATCGTTCCGTGGCGTCGCGGCGACGGGCCGCAGCCGGCCCCTGCATACGACGGCTCGCACCCTGCGAGCCGCCACCAGCGCATAGCGGTGTACATGAGGTACTCCTTCGCCGGGGCGATCGCTCCCGGCGGGCTTCAACGCGTGGGCATCGGCCTCACGCGGTACCGATCAAGCTACGTCCGCGGCAGCGCTCCGTCAAACCGACGGCGGCGGTTCCGGCTCGGCCGGCGCCGCCGCGCGAGCCGCCAGCAGCCGCTCGATCTCCTCGCTGAAGCTCCTCCGACCTCCGGTCACACCGAGCGCCTTCCAGGTCGGCGCCAGGCGGGCGACGCGTTCCCGGAACGCATTCTGGTAGTACTCCTCATCGAGGAAGCCCTGCTGATACTGGTAGTACATATTGTCCCAGTGGGTCTGCTGCGCGATCTGCCACTGGCGGAAGCGCCCGCGCTCCTCGGCGGAGAGGCCTGCCAGCGCCGACACATCTTCCGGATAGCCCTGTTGCGTGAGCTTCGTGATGATCGGCCCGATGTGCTCCGAATCCGCGGCCTGCACGAGCATGCTCTGCAGCGCGTCGGCGCGCATCTGATAGGTCTGCGCCAGCGCGAGGCGCTTGCCCTCCTCCATCGAACGCGTGTTCTGCCGGATCTGGACCGCGAGATACGCCAGCGTCGCGACGACGGCGATCGCGCTCACGAACTCGCCCAACGCCCCCAGCTCGGTGATCGTCATCTGCTCTACTCCCCATCAGGCGCGGACCGTCGCACTCGCGCGCGGCGCTTGGCTGCGGCGACCGCCCTGGCCGAAAAACGCTTCGCCTCCTCGAGCCAGGCGAGCCGTTCGCGGTGGCTCAGCGCGATCCACGCGCGGCGTTGCGCCTCGCGGTGGAGCTCGAAGGCGCGCTCGCGCTCCGGCTCATCCATCGCCGGGCTCGAGATCGCGCGCGATCGCCTCGAGACGGAGGACGTCCTCCAGATCCTGAGGGCGTCCGGCGCGGCGCTTCATCTCGACGAGATCGGGAATGCTCGCGACGGCCACGCGCACCTCCCCGAGGTCCGCCCAGGTGGCTCGTTGATAAGCCGTTTCGAACGGAAACGGCTCCTCGACGAACAGATCGACCTCGGTCGCTGCGTGCGCCGGGCTCGACAGGGAGAAGACGACCATCCCCTTGTTGCGGATCCAGTCGGCTCGCTTCCGTGGATCTGCGAGGTCTTCTGCGGGAACGGGAGCGCGCGGTGCGTAGCCAAGCTCAGAGAGTGCGGCGAGCGCCGCGCGAACGTTGGTCGAGTCGAGCGCGAGCACGAGATCCAGATCGGCGGTGAATCGCGGATGACCGTGCAGCACCACGGCGACGCCGCCCACCACGAGATAGCGAACGCCAGCGCCTTGCAGCGCGATGAAGATCGTCTCGAGCGATCCGGCGGCCATCGCGATCAGCTTAGCTCCCGGCGCCGAGCCCGGCGGCCTCGCGGCACGCGTCGAGCACCGGCCGAGCGATCGCGCGCGCGCGCCGCGCGCCGTCGGCGAGGATGTCGTCGACGTCGCCGGGCACCGCCGCGAGCGCCGCGCGCCGCTCGCGCATCGGCTCGAACAGCGCGGAGAGGCGCGCCAGCAGGTCCTTCTTCACCTCGCCGTAGCCAAGCCCGCCGGCCGTCGCGCGCGCGACCATCTGCTCGCGCTCCGCCTCGCTCGCGAAGAGGCCCCACAAAGCGAACAGGTGCGCGGAAGGATCCTTCGGGTCTGCGACCGGCGTCGAGTCGGTGACGATTCCCATCACCGACTTCTTGATCTCCGGTGGCGTCGCGAACATCGCGATCGCGTTGCCGTAGGACTTGCTCATCTTGCGCCCGTCGGTGCCGGGCACCACCGCCACCGCTTCGGGGATGTACGGCTCGGGCAGCACGAGCAGATCTGCGCCGTAGACGTGGTTGAAGCGCTGCGCGATGTCGCGCGCCATCTCGATGTGCTGCTTCTGGTCCTGGCCGACGGGCACGAGGTTCGAGTGGTAGAGCAGGATGTCGGCCGCCTGGAGCACCGGATAGGCAAACAGGCCGTGATCGGAGGGCTGCCCCTGGGCCACCTTGTCCTTGTAGGCGTGGGCGCGCTCGAGCAGGCTCATCGGCGTCACCGTCGAGAGCAGCCACGCGAGCTCGGTCACGAGGGACACGTCCGACTGGCGGAACAGGATCGATCGCGCCGGGTCGATGCCGCAGGCCAGGTAGTCGAGCGCGACCGAGCGCGTGAACGCGCGGCGTTGCGCGCCGTCGCGCACGCCGTTCATCGAGTGGTAGTCGGCGATGAAGAGCAGCATCTCGTGCTCTTCCTGGAGCGCTGTGAACTGGCGCAGCGCGCCGAAGTAGTTGCCGATGTGCAGATGATCGCCCGAGGGCTGGATGCCGGAGAGCACGCGCACGGGGCGTCGACCTAACCCGGGTTCACGAGCGTGAGCCAGTGCGCGAACGCCGGGTCGTCGCCGCGCGTGACGGCGCGGAACCGTTTCGCGAGCCGCTCGCTGGTCGGGCCGGGCGCGCCCTGCCCTATCTTTTCGCCGTCGACGCTCGCGACCGGCCACACGCCGGCCGTCGTGCCGGTCAGGAACACCTCGGCCGCGAGCGCGAGCGCCTCGGGTCGGATCTGCCGCTCTTCGGTGCGCAGGCCCTCGGCGCGCGCGAGCTCGAGGATCGAGCGGCGCGTGACGCCGAGCAGCACCTTCGCCTCGGGCGGCGTCGCGACGACGCCGTCCGCATCGACGAGGAACACGTTCGTGGTCGGCCCCTCGGCGACGTAGCCGTCCTCGTCGACCAGCAGGATCTCGTCGTAGCCGGCGCGGCGCGCGTTCCACTTCGCCTGCATCGGCGAGGTGTAGTTCGCAGAGACCTTCGCCTGCGGCGGCACGATGTCGTCGCGGCGGTTCTTCACCGACTTCTCGATCCAGATCTTGAGCGTCGCCGGGCGATGCGGCGGGCTCGGCTTGCCGGCGTTGATGTCGGCCTGCGGGTCGTAGGCAGCGATCGCCACCGCGACGTGCGGGTCGAGCGGCACGACGTCGACCTCGATCGATGGCAGATAGGCGCTCACCTTCACCGCCTTGGCGCCCGGGTTGGCGCGCACCGTCCGCAGGATCGCCGCCCCGATCGCCGGCGCACCGAGCGCGAGCGGCAGCCCGACCAGCTCCGCCGAGTGGAGCAAGCGCTGGACGTGCTCGGGCAGACGGAACACCGCCGGGCCGCGCGGCGTCTCGTAGACGCTCATGTAGTCGAAGATCAGCGAGCCGCGTTGGAGGCTGTGGGAGAGCACGTGGACGGTGGCCTGCTCCCACGGAACCAGCTCACCATCGATCCAGATCAGTCGATGAGGATTCATGCGGCGGGCAGAGTAGCCCCCGCGGGCGGCGGCTCCCACCGCCCACGTGCCCGTGCCACGCGAGGGGTCCTCACGCCCACTTCCCTGACCAGAGGCATCCACATGCTGCATCAGGCCAAGAGCAAGGCGAGCGAGATCTGGACGACGTCGACGGAGCTCTACCGGGAGATCACCCTCTCGGCGCTTCGCCTGCTTCCCAGCCGCCGCTAGCGCCCCAGCGAGTTCCCGGTGCGCTCCGGCGATCCACCGGGCACACCGTTGCGCTCTTCGTACTCGTGGGCGCGCCGCCGCGCCTCTTCCTCCCCGATCCGGCGCTCGAGTGCCTGGAGGTGGGGCTCGTTGAGCTTGAGCCACGTGCGCGCGGTCAGCACCAGCGCGACTCCGAAGCAGAGCAGCGCGATCAGCAGCATGTCGAGCGACGAGAAGCCCAGGAAGGTCGGATCGTAGGTCGTGGTGAGGGCGACCCCCTTCAGCACGAAGCCCACCGCGACGCTCCCGGTTCCCATCAGGATCAGCAGGTCGACGAGCGGAAGGACTGTCATCGTAGGATCTCCTGGGAACGGCGCCGGGTCATCCTATGAGGGATCGGGGCCCCGCGTCAACGTGCGCCCGTCGATGGCAGCCCCCCCACCCCCGCGGCTAAAGTCGCGCGCGCCTCGCCCCGACAGGCGATCCGACGCCGACGTAGCTCAGCTGGTAGAGCAGCTGATTCGTAATCAGCAGGTCCCCGGTTCGAATCCGGGCGTCGGCTCCGCGATTCCCATCACTTACGAGATCGCTCAGAGTCTCGCGATTCTCGTCGGAAGCAGGGGCCTATCCGTCGCCGATTTTCCGGAGAGCCTGTTTCCGGAGCCTCAGGCGCCTTGCCGCGTTGATGCAGCGCCGGGTGATGCCCTTGATGCGGTCCCAGATCCACGCTCGCGCCCGCCACTGTGCGTGCATGATGAACGGCAACGGGTCGTCGAGGCTGAAGAATGCGAACGCCTTCACTTGCCCGAAGTTACGGGCGACGGCAAGCATCTCCTTGCGCATGGAGTGGCTATCCCGGTTGTCCCATATGGAGTCCAGAAGCGCCGTCTCCCACAGCCAGCCGACTCCCAAGGGATAGCTCTTCGGCGCGTCGAGCCTGCCGTCCACCGAAAGCCGGTACAGCGCCGTTGGCGTGTCCATGCCGAGCGCCGTCGAGATGCTGGTCGCACGCACCACCCGTGGATCGGCCTTGATCAGGATGAGCCTCCGGTCCCTCGGGTCGCGGCGGAACTCGAGAGTGATGAGGCCGTAATAGCCCGCCGCCTTCACCAGGCGCGTTGCCGCCTCGATCGCCTCCTCATCGCGCACGCTCTCGCAGTACACGTTCGAACCGAGCTCGTAGGGATGAACGAAGCCGCCACGGGAGTACAGCTGCAGCTTGAGCCGTTGCGTGCAATAGGTCAGGAGCGGCGTCTGGTTGCGGTCGACGACCATGGTGACCGCGTAACACCGGTTTGCCTCCCCCGGCACGACCTCCACGATCAGCGGGTATTCGCCGAGCCGGGAAAAAATCTCGATGCAGCTAGCGCGTACCGCTTCCGGATCGGCGCCAGCCACTTTGGTGGCCCGTCCGGTGCGCAGTTCGGCGGGGCCGATTGCGGGAATCGTCTTCAGCAGATACTCGCGATGGACGAGATCGAGACCGGCGATGATCGAGTCGAGATCCGCCTCGTCCCGGGGCTTCATGAAGACTGGCGTGTCCAGACCGGCCTGCCGCGCGATCTCGTACAAGCGCTCGTGATCCATCACCCGGCTCAGGATCTCCCACGGCGGTACCGTGAGAACGAACCGCTTCGATAGCGACTCGGCATGCATGGAAACCAGGCGGATGTACTGGTCGTAGACCGGGAAGATGACGCCGCCTTCCTTCTGTCCGAGAGACGCCAGGAAAGGCAGAAGTTCCTCTTCCCTCGGCTCCACGACGACGGGTCGCCACAGGTAGCGCGAATAGCACTCCTGGGTGACGGTCGTGGTTTTCACCCCGATGAGCGGGATCCCGGCGCGGGCCAGAGAACGAATGGCTGCCACAGAACGCGGGTGGCCGTTGACTCCGAGAACGATCGCCCGCAACGGGCGGCTACTCGGATCTGGCTGGTCGGCGCTGCGCATGGTTGTCTCCGGGTCCTACGTCATCCCCGCATCGAGTAGAGTACCCGGATATCCCAGTTCCTGATATCGAGAAGATGGCGGGTACCCAGCACCCACTCGTCGTGGTGCAGATCATTCCCGAGCGGGCGCACCAGGATGCAGGGGCAACCGCGGGTCGTGTCCACCAGGTCCACCGGGACGAAACCGTGGCTTTCCAGCAGCTGGATTTCTGCGTCCGAGAGCGAAGCGGTCCAGGTCACAAGCTCCGGAAATCGCCCCCAGCTCATCGCGGCGGAAAGCAGCGCTGAACGTATCCTGAGATCGGTCGCCTCGAGGTCTGCTAGGTACACGCGGTACCATGCGCCGAGATCGCTCGCGCGCCTGCTCAGCACCAGATAGCCTTCGAGGCGCGACTCTTCCCAGTAGAGAAACCGATACTCAATCATCGGATTGCGGAAACGCCAGTCCAGATATTTCCGGTCTCTGCGATACCGGATGCGACCATCGTGGCCGATTCGTTCGATCAGCCCGGCCATGGCGTCCACCCTCGGGGTGCTCTCCAGCGTGATGGGCGATGCCTTGTCGAAGCCGGAACCTGCTCTTGCGGCGTCCAGACGACGGAAGGGGTCTTGCTGGTCGGCCGAAGCAAGCAAGCGTGCCCAGTTGAACCTCCACAGCACGCGCTGGCGTGCCAGCACGCGGCTCAGCCAATGACCGCCCCGCGCGCGCATCGTCATCCGGCCGGCCGGTCGGACCTGACCCGCGCTTCGCCATCCCAGAGTCAGCAGCCCGAGCATGTTGACGCGATTCGCGCCGCCGAGGGACATGAGATAGGGATAGCCGCTCTGGGCCAGGTCCTCCCCGGCCGTCTTCATGATCCGCGCAAAGAGCCCGCGATTCCGGTGGGGGGGCGATATGAGGGCGTCGCCTGCAATCAGCACCGGGAAGGCCCGCGTCGGCGTGCCCGCCTCCAGCGTCGCTTCGTGGAAGCCGCGCATGCCGACTGGCTTGCCCTGGTGAAGCGCCAGGTAGATGAAAGAATCGCGCCGGTCCGGCGTCTTCTCGTATTTCCATTCCAGGTACCGCGTGTTCAGTCGGTCGTCCGAACTCAAGAGCTCCTTCTGGAGATCGGCGACCATTGCCTTGTGCTCCGGGCGATACCTCACGAGTTCGTACTTGACGTTCACTGTCTCTTCTTCTCGTCGTTGACCTCATATTACGCCCGGACCGGCAGCCGTCTCCCGGCCGCCGATCGCGCAGTCGCAGGCGGCAGCGTAGACTGCTCATGGCTCTGGCCTGTCCAGGCTGCGCAGCATTCTCCTCAGGAGCCAGCAGGTCGCGGCCCGCTGACGAATCCGGATGAACCCCGTCATGATCGGAAGGCTCGATCTCGCTGCCTTCGAACTGCTGCGGCAGGTCTGAGGAACCGCTGCGTGTTCCTCGATCGCGGCACGGGCCGGGTCATCGACGCCGAGACCGGTGCGGCCCATGACCGCGCCGCAATCCAGAGCGCCATCGCCGCTGGCACGCGGCTCCTGCAGCAGTCAGGCCTTACCCCTGGCGACCGGGCGCTGATCAACTACGGCAACCGGCCCGCGTTCTTCCTGGATCTCCTCGCCATCTGGCGCTGCGGCGCATGCGCGATACCGCTCGATGCGCGAGCGACCGCCGCAGAGATCGCCAACATCGTCGCCGCGACCGGGTCGCGGCTGTCTCTGTGGCACGACGCGCCACCGGCCCCTGCGGCCGGGGTCCTGGCTGCCGCGGGAGTGCGCGTCGTCACGGCGCACGACAGACCCGCAGCGGCGGGTGCAGCGCAGCCGGCAGCCGGGTTCAGGCTCGACGACGACGCGTTGATCCTATTCACCTCCGGCACCACCGGGCAGCCGAAGGGCGTCGTGCACACCCACCGCACGCTGCTGGCGCGCTGGGTGGCGCTGCGGGAGTCACTGGGCACCGCGGACTTCGAGCGCACCCTCTGCCTGCTGCCCACGCATTTCGGCCACGGACTGATCTGCAACAGCCTTTTCCCCTGGCTCTCGGGCCAGGATCTGTTCATCCTGCCACCATTCCGGACGGATCTCCTGCTCGGTCTTGGAGAACTGATCGACCGCTACCACATCACGTTCATGTCGTCGGTGCCGCCGGTCTGGCGCATCGCGCTGAAGATGGCCAGGCGGCCGGCGCTCGGCACCCTGCGCCGCGTGTTCTGCGGCTCAGCGCCACTCTCGAGACATCTGTGGCAGGGAATCCGTGAGTGGACCGGCGCCCCGCGCGTCTGCAACGCCTACGGCATCACGGAAACCGGCAGCTGGGTCGCCGGTCTGACGGAAGCCAGCGTCGAGCCGGAAGACGGCCTGATCGGCCGCGGCTGGGGCACGATCGCGTGCGTCCGGCGTCGCGGCGACACGGCGGAGCCGCCGGATGCCGATGACGAGTGCGCGGCGGGCGAAGAAGGGTTCGTCTGGCTCAAGACCCCCGGCCTGATGCGCGGCTATCTCGGCCGCGACGATCTCACGGCGCAGGTCGTGGTCAATGGCTGGTTCTCGACCGGGGACATCGGCGTGGTGGATGGCCGGGGCCTGCTGTATCTGCGCGGCCGCCAGCGGGAGGAGATCAACAAGGGCGGCATGAAGATATTTCCGGCCGACGTCGACGCCGTCATCGAGCGCCATGCCGGCGTTCTCGACGTCTGCACATTCGCCTTCGAGCACCCGCTCTACGGCGAGGACGTGGGCGTGGCGGTCGTCCTGCAGCAGGGTGACCGGGCGAGCCTCGCCGCGCTGCACGCCTGGACGGAGAGCGAGCTCGGGGCTCACCGGCTCCCGGCACGCTGGTACCTGCTCGACGAGATCCCGCGCAGCAGTCGCGGCAAGATCAACCGCGAAAGCGTCGCGGGAAGCTGCGCGAAGCGGCAGCCGATCGGTGCCGGCGTTCTCGCCGGCCGTGATGCGGGCGGCGGCAATTGACACGCACGGCCCGGGAGCGGAAATGACGAGCCGCAGCGACCTGCGCCCACGCCTGATGCAGTTCCTGGCCGACACCGGCCGCGTCACGCAGGCAGCCCTCGACGCCAACTCGCCGCTGATCACCTCGGGGTTGATCGATTCGGTGACGTTGTTCGAACTCGCGATGTGGATCGAGGAGGAAGTCGGCCGGCCGCTGGACCTGACCGCAATCGGCCTGCCGGGCGACTGGGACACCGTTGACCGGATCATCGCCTTCATTGGGCAGGAGCAGGACGGCCAGCGCGCGCGGTGAGTTTCGGAAAAAGTCGGCCCGAGGCGACCCTCAGCAGAGGTAGTTCAGTGCGACCAGGCTCTGCTGGTCGAAGGGGAATGGAGGATGCGATGACTCCATGAAACTTCGTTAGTCGTCCAGTAGACTCGACCCGGGGGACCGCGATGGAACGGGAGCAGATCACCGAGGCGGCCGCCAGCGTGCCGGACATCGTCTTCGCGACGCTCTTCGGGTCGCGAGCCGACGATCGAGCCCGCAGCGACTCCGACTGGGACGTGGGCGTGTATCTCGACACCGCCCTCGATGCCCGAGAACGCTCGCGGATCCGCCTGCGGCTCGTCGCCGCGCTCGAGCCCGCGATCCGCATCGACGTCGTGATCCTGAACGAAGCGCCGGCGCTCCTGGCGCGTCGCGCGCTGGACGGCGAGCGCCTCTTCATCCGGGATCGGCGCGCTTTTGTCCGTTTCGTCGTCCGCACCCTCGCGGCCGCCGGCGACGAGGCCTACTGGCGTGACCTCCACGCACGGGAGCGCGCCCGCCGGCTGGCGGGCGGTTTGGTCGACCGTGAGGTCTTCGACCGGCGGCTCGCGAAGCTCGAGGAGCTGCTCCGCGATCTCCGCTCTCTGGCCGCGACGGATCGCGAGGCCTTCCTGGCCGACCGGGGCCTCGAGGCCCAGGCCGAGCGCTGGCTCCAGCTCGCCGCGGAGTGCGCCCTCGATCTCGCCCACCACCTGATCGCCGACCGGGGGTGGAAGACGCCGGCCACCTACCGCGAGGCCTTCGAGGTGCTCCGGGCCGAAGGCGTGCTCGACGCCGGGCTCGCCGAGCAGATGCAGGACTGGGCCGGGCTGCGCAACGTCCTCACCCACCTCTACCTCGAAGTGGATCACGAGCGTCTCTACGAGATCCTGCGCGGCGAGCTCGGGCAGCTCGAGCGCTACGCGGCAGCGCTGTCGCAGGAGCTGGTCCGCTAGCTGCTAGCAGTCACTCCGCCCTGCGCCCCCACGCCGCGACGATGGTTGTCCCGACTAGCAGACCCGCATCGCCGTCCAGTGCAGCGACGGCGCGGTTCCACTCCTCTGTTCGAGTATCCCGTTCGCCGTCCGCAGCTTGGCGATCCAGCGGTGGAACAGGTCATTGGCTCGTCCCGCGTCGGGGTGCCCGGCCAGAGCCAACAACCAGGCACCGGATGTCCGCCACTCGCTCTCGAAAGAATGCTACTTCCCGGTCGTCGCGAGAATCCAGCCTGAATTTTCTGATCTTCCTCACCTCCCGCAAGACAGGCTCGTGCGTCTAGAATAGGCGCGCAGGAGGAAGCCATGGCGCGCAAGGTTGCATTCGTCACGGGCGCGGCTTTCGCGCGGCGGGTTATGGGAGGGATGAGAGGCATGCGCCGAACCTCGACCCGGGTCGCGTGGGCGCTCGCCGTCGCCTGGACGCTGGGCTCGAGCCCCTCCCGTGCGCAGTCCGAGGACCTCCAGAACGACGGCTGGTCTTCCGGCCAGAGCGTCGCCTTCCAGTCGGGCTTCGCGAGCGGGGAGATCGGAGCCGTGCGCCTCGTCCCCACGATCGCCTGTCCCTGCGAGGTCGAGAACGTCACCCTGCTCTTCGGTGGAGCTGGGTCGACGCAGATGGTCACGGTCCACTTCTGGAACGATTCGGGCACCTCCAACGACCCCGGTGCGCCGATCGGCCTGCCCTTCGACGTCAGTCTCACGGGCCAGGACGATCAGCTCCACGAGCTCACGTTCGGCGGGTCCGTGATCGTGAACGGCCCCTTCCGGGTTGGAATCGAGTTCTCTCACAACGGACTGCCCTCGATCGCGCGGGACACCGACGGCACGATCGCCTCGGACCGGAACTTCATCTGCGCGAGCTTCGGTGAGGAGTGTCTCTGGTTTCGCAGCAGCGACTTCGGGGTGAGCGGCGACTGGATCATCCGCGCCACGATCCTCCCCGAGCCCGGCCGCGCGGCGCTGGTCGCAGGGGTGGGATTCCTGGCACTGCTGGCTCGCGCGCGCCGGCGTGCTGTCGACGCGATGCTGGAGCACTGCTTCGAGACCTGGGCGTTGCCGAATGCGAAGGTCCGGCGCGAGCACCACGTCTTCGAGCGCGATGGCTGGCGCTGCACGGTGCCGGGCTGCTCGTCCTACCGGAACCTGCACAACCATCACATCCGGTTCCGCTCGGCGTGCGGCCCGGATGATCCCTGGAATCGGACGGCGCTGTGTGCGGCGCACCATCAGCGCAGCGTGCACGAGGGGATCGGGCGCATTCGCATCCGGGGCCGTGCGCCCGACGGGCTCCGCTTCGAGCTTCCGCTCGTGACGTACGGGCCCGGCGAGCGGATTCTCCGCTGAGCGCGCGCGGCTCCCCGAGCTTCACCGTGTCGGCCGAGATCACGCGCCGGCGCCGGAAGTAGGGCTTCAGGAGTTCTCATCCTCAGCCCGCGGCGGCGCGTTCTCCGGCGGGGGGCCCTCCGGGTCCGGCGGAGGGGCCATGTCGGCGGGAGCCACAGCCTCGGGGCTCGACAGCTCCGACTCGGTCGTCGGGATGCCGATCCGGAACGCGGCGAAGCCCGGCATCACCACCTGATTCAGCGCCATCCCGAGCACCCGCCCGCCCGTCGGCGCGCGCAGCTCGGAGCGGAGGTTGCTGATCGGATCGGTGACCGTGCCCAACAGCTCGCCCTCGCGCACGCGCTGGCCGAGGCTCACCTCGCCGAATAGCAGCCCGCCGCGGTCGGCGCGCACCCACGTGGACTCGTAGTAGACGGGCGCGGGCTCGTGCCAGACGCTCACCCGTTCGTACATCCCGAGATGGTCGAGCAGGGTCTCGATGCCCTGGGTACCGTGCTCGATCTTCTTCTGCTGGAGCCGACCCGGCTCGCCGGTCTCGAGCGTCACCGCGGGAATGCCCGCCTCGACGGCCGCCCGGCGCAGCGTGCCTGGCTCTCCGGGGCTGTGCAGCACGGATGTCGCGCCGAAGCCCTCGGTGAGGTCGGCCACCTCCGGCACCTTCATGTCGGCGCGCAGCTGCGGCAGGTTGGTGCGCTGGAACGACCCGGTGTGGATGTCGACGAGCGCGTCGCAGCTGCGGATCACCTGATGGAAGAACGAGTGCGCGATCCGCGACGCCGAGCTGCCGTCTTCAGTGCCGGGAAAGAAGCGGTTCAGGTCGCGGCGGTCGGGCAGGTAGCGCGAGGCGCGCCGGAACCCGTGCAGGTTGACGATCGGCACGCCGACCACCGTGCCGGACAGCTTCTGCGCATCGAGGTCGTAGAGCACGCGCCGCACGATCTCGATCCCGTTGAGCTCGTCGCCGTGCAGTGCGGCGGTCAGACACAGCGTGGGCCCTTCCCGGACGCCGTTCACGACCAGCACCGCCGTCGGCACCGCGATGCCCTCGAAGCTCTGGTCCGGCGACCACGCGAGCCGCACCGACGTCCCCGGCGCCACCTGCTCGCCGAGCAGGATCAGCGGTTGCCGCGCCTCGGCCGGTACTTCGGTTGCGGGTGTGACCTCGGGCGCTGACTCGGGCAACGGTAGGGCCGCAGGCGCGGGTGTCGGCGCGGGGACCTCCGCGGGCTCTTCGGGGTCCAGCGGCTCGCTGAGATCGACGTGCTTGGCGACGGGGGCGCGTTCCCGGCCTGCGTCGTCACCGGACGCGGCGGCCTGGATCTGCACTCCGTTCGCGAGCGCCACCAGCAGCGCGGCCAGCAGCGCGCCCAACAGATGGTGGAGGGAGGGAGGCATCCGTTGCTGATACTCCGCCTGCGTTGCCGGTGTAACCGATCGATTGCGCCATGTGTCGCACAGCGGCCAGGATAAGTTTCTCGACGGGATCATCGGCACTTCCGCCGGGTCTCTTTCGCCTCGATCGCGGCCGGAAGGAAATTTGCCCCTCGGGGCGTGATCGCCCTATCACCTCTATACCTCTACGCAGTCGGCGACCACCGCGCAGATCGCGCCGGTGATCCGCGCGAGCTCTGCGGGTGCGACGACGTAGGGCGGCATCGTGTAGACGAGCCGGCCGAACGGGCGGATCCAGACGCCGGCCTCTACGAACGCCGGCTGCACCACCGCCATCTCGACGGGCTCGTGCAGCTCGACCACCCCGATCGCGCCGAGCACGCGCACGTCGGCCACCGCCGGCAGCGCGCGGCACGGCGCGAGGCCGGACTCCAGCCCGGCCGCGATCGACGCGACACGCTCGCGCCACGGCTCGGCGGCGAGCAAGTCGAGGCTCGCGCCAGCCGCCGCGCACGCGAGCGGATTGCCCATGAATGTCGGCCCGTGCATGAAGACGCCCGGTGCACCGCCCGCGATCGCGGCACAGACGGCGCCGCTCGCGAGCGTCGCGGCGAGACTGAGTGTTCCGCCGGTGAGCGCCTTGCCCACGCACAGGATATCGGGACTCACGTCAGCGTGATCGCACGCGAACATCCGCCCGGTGCGGCCGAACCCGGTCGCGATCTCGTCGGCGATCAGCAGCACGTCGTGCTCGTCGCATAGCGCGCGCACCCGCCGCAGGTAGTCCGGCGCGTAGAACCACATGCCACCGGCGCCCTGCACGATCGGCTCGAGGATCACCGCGGCCAGCTCGTCTCGATGCGCGCGCAGCAGAAGGGCGAGCTCGCTCCAGTGCTCGTCGGTGCACGGCTCCGCGAAGCGACAGCGCGGCCGCTCGGCGAAGAGATGGACGGGGAGCACCCCGGCGAACAGCCCGTGCATGCCGCTGACCGGATCGCACACCGCCATCGCGCCGAACGTGTCGCCGTGATAGCCGCCGCGCAGCGCCAGCAGCCGCTGGCGCCGCGGGCGACCGCGCGCGTACCAGTACTGGAGCGCCAGCTTGATCGCGATCTCGACCGATACCGAGCCCGAGTCGCACAGGAACACGCGCTCGAGCCCGGCGGGCGCGAGCGCCACCAGCCGCTCGCACAGCGACACGGCCGGCTCGTGGGTGAGCCCGCCGAACATCACGTGGGGCAGGCGCTCGAGCTGCGCGCGCACCGCCGCCTCGATGTGGGGATGGCGGTAACCGTGGATCGCCGACCACCACGACGACATGCCGTCGATCAGCTCGCGGCCGTCGGCCAGGCGCAGCGTCGCGCCACGCGCGCTCTCCACCGCGAACAGCGGCCCGGCGATCGGCGGCGCGTACGGGTGCCAGACGACGTGCCGATCGCGCGCGACGAGCGGGTGAACGGTTCGACTCACGCGTGCACGCTACCCGAGACCGGTTGGCGATCCACGCCTGGGGCAATTCGCCTCGTGCCCGATTCTCGCGAGCGCTGTTTGCGAATTGCACCTGATACGTATTGATCGGGCCGGATCCGGATCCAGGCCGGCAGCATCTGGGCCGACCCCGAGCTGCTCGCCCCGGGGCCGCGGCGCCCCCGAGCTCGTCGAGGGGCGCTACACATTCCTGAGTGTCAGCGACTTCGGACCCGGACTGGACGCCCAGACGCGGTCGCGGATCTTCGATCCGTTCTTCACGACCAGGTTCGCGGGGCGCGGCCTCGGGTTGGCGGCGGCACTCGGCATCGTGTGCCGGCACCGCGGCTGCATCTGCGCCAGCAACGACCCGGCGGGAGGGGCGCGCTTCCAGGTCCTGCTCCCGATCACGCTCTGATCACGGCGGTGCGCCCGGGCCGATTGCGCGGCGGCGGCGCGGCACCGACAATCGGCGCCGGGAGGGAACCCCGATGAACGACCCGACCGGATCCGACGGCGACTCCAGCACCGGCCTCGATCCCCATCTTGCGGGCGCGCTGTGCTACCTGCTGGGCTTCGTCAGCGGCATCGTCTTCCTGGTGGTCGAGAAGCAGAACCGCCTCGTGCGCTTCCACGCCTATCAATCGGTGGCGACCTTCCTGCCGCTGTTCGTGATCTCGTCCGCGGCCGGGTCGCTACCCGCAATCGGCGGCATCCTCGCGCTGCTGCTCTGGCCGGTCAGTCTGGTCCTGTGGATCGTGCTGATGGTGAAGGCGTTCCAGGGCGAGCGCTTCCAGCTCCCGGTGGTCGGCGATTGGGCCGCGCAGCGGGCGGAAACTGGCTGACTAACGCACCGCGGCGCGCCGCGCGATCGCCGCCAGCGCGGCCATCGGGTAGGCGGTCGCGATGTAGGCGCCGGCGAACAGCGCCAGGTCGAGACGTCCGAGCCCGGACATCGCGACGATCGCGGCGACGGCGATGTTGCGGGTCGAGAACGCGAT
>Ga0184637_10000419_pt1 | contig 32008 bp, 36 predicted proteins | sample PLM3_127_b2_FD_133143 | JGI IMG/M metagenome (GOLD analysis project Ga0184637, IMG submission 133143) | Groundwater sediment microbial communities from an aquifer in East River, Colorado, USA - PLM3_127_b2 | ecosystem: Environmental > Terrestrial > Soil > Riparian zone | place: USA: East River... | reverse complement strand
GCTCGCGTTGGCGGTGGCGGGACTCGGGTTGCTCGCATGGCGGCTGGCAAGGGACGTGGGCACCGCACGTCCAAAGTGATCATGGCTACGCCGCCAGTGGCATGATGCGCGCCCCCATCCACATGTGCGCGATGCGAAAGGAACGCCATGCGAACCACCTCTTCCGGACTGCAATACGAGGACACGACCCCGGGCACCGGCGCCGAAGCGAAGGCCGGACAGGAAGTGACGGTGCACTACACCGGCTGGCTCTACGAAGGGGGCCAGGCAGGACGCAAGTTCGACTCGAGCAAGGACCGCAACGACCCGTTCCAGTTCTCGCTCGGCGCCGGAATGGTGATCCGCGGATGGGACGAAGGCGTGCAAGGCATGAAGGTCGGCGGCACGCGGCGCCTGGTCATCCCGCCGCAGCTCGGCTACGGCGCGCGCGGCGCGGGCGGCGTGATCCCGCCCAATGCGACGCTGCTTTTCGAAGTCGAACTGCTCGACGTTTAATCAACTGCCGAAGCCGCCCTGGCGGGGGCGCTGCGGCTTGAATCCGCCCTTGCCGCCGGGCCCCGCCGGCTTGCCGCGCGGCGCAAACGGCTTCGCATAGCTCTTGCCGGGCGCGCCGGGCCGGCTCGGCTTGCCGGCGAACTTGCCATCGTTCCTCGGCGCGTACGCGCGCGGCTCGGGACTCTTGGGCTCGAGACCGGCGATCGTCGCCACCGGGATACTCTGCGTCGTGAAGTGCTGGATACGACGGATCAGGTGCGAGTCGTTGCGCTCGGCCAGCGTGACCGCGAGGCCGTTGCGTCCGGCGCGGCCGGTGCGGCCGATGCGGTGCACGTAGTCCTCGGCCTTCATCGGTAGCCCGTAGTTGATGACGTGGCTGATCGTCGGCACGTCGATGCCGCGCGCCGCGACGTCGGTCGCGACCAGCACGCGCAGGTCGCCACGGCGAAGCGCGGTCAGCGTGCGATTGCGGCGGCCCTGCGGCATCGCACCGTGCAGCGACGCGACCTTGTGACCCATGTCGGCCAGCCGATCGGCAAGCCGGTCGGCGTCGCGCTGCGTGCTCGTGAACACGAGCGCCTGCTCCATCTCGCGGCCGGTGAGGATGTGATCGAGCAGCGCGTTCTTGTGCGTGCCGTTGTCGGCCCAATGCAGGCGCTGTTCGATGTTGACGTGCACGTCGGTTTGCGACGCCACGTCGATGCGTTGCGCGTCGCGCTGCAACTGCTGGGCGAGGCGGCCCACGTGGCCGGCGAAGGTCGCGCTGTACATCAGCGTCTGGCGTGCGGCCGGCGTGTGCTCGGCGATCGTGCGGATGTCGTCGATGAAGCCCATGTCGAGCATGCGATCGGCCTCATCGAGCACCAGCACCTGCACGTTGTCGAGCACGGCCTTGCCGGTCGTCAAATGGTCGAGCAAGCGGCCGGGTGTCGCGATCAGGATGTCGAGCGGGCCGCGCAGCGACTTGATCTGCAGCGGATACGGAACGCCGCCGAGCACGGTGGCCACCCGCAGGCCCTGCACGTGGCGTCCGTACGCGCTGGCCGCCTTCGCGACCTGCAGTGCGAGCTCGCGCGTCGGCGTCAGCACCAGCACACGCGGCCCGTAGACCTTGCCCTTCTCGCGGCGCACGGTCGTGTCCGCGCGCGCGGCGAGCACGCGCTGCAGTGCCGGGATGACGAACGACGCGGTCTTGCCGCTGCCGGTGGACGACGACACCATCAGATCGCGGCCAGCGATGGCCGGCGGGATCGCCAGTGCCTGCACTTCGGTCGCACTTGCGTAGCCGGCATCGGCCAAGGCACGCGACACGGCATCGTGCAGGCCCATCGTGGCAAAGCTGGAATCGAAACTCATGATCTTCTTTCGCAAACGGCAGCGGCGCACCGCCTTGACGCGGAACGCAAGAACACCACCCGCAGGCCCTGAGACAGGCCTGCATGGACAAAGTCGCTGGAAGAAAGCTCCGGTGAATTCCGCGCGGGAAACCGGCCGGGGGAACAGTCAAAGCGACGGCATCGCCGCCGACCGTGGGCGACACACCGCTCGTGTGTCGCTCGTACCCGAAGGAATCGAAGGGTCAGGGGGATGAACGAACTGCGGCCCGAAGGCCGCAGAGGCGCGCATTGTAGCGGATTCGGGTTCCACCGAATCACCCAGCGAGCACGACGACGCTCAAACGAGCCAGTGGGCGCGGTAGTACGCGAGCTCGTCGATCGATTCGTGGATGTCCGCCAGCGCCGTATGCGCCTGCACCTTCTTGAAGCCGGAAAGGATTTCGGGCTTCCAGCGCCTGGCCAGCTCCTTCAGCGTGCTGACGTCGAGGTTGCGGTAGTGAAAGTAGGCTTCGAGCCCGGGCATGTAGTTGGCGAGAAAGCGGCGATCCTGGCAGATGCTGTTGCCGCACATCGGCGAGGTGTTCTTGGGGACATAGCGCGCGATGAATTCGGTCACGAGCGCCTGCGCCTGCGCCTCGTCGATCGTCGACGCCTTGACCCGATCGATGAGGCCGCTCTTTCCGTGGGTGCCCTTGTTCCAGGAGTCCATCGCATCGAGCGCTGCATCGCTCTGGTGCACCGCGAGCACGGGGCCTTCGACACGCTGGCGCAGTTGAGGGTCGGTGATGACCACCGCGATTTCGATGATGCGGTCACGATCGGGGTAGAGCCCGGTCATCTCCAGGTCGATCCAGATCAGGTTCTGGTCGCCGGAAGCCAGCGCGGCGGCGTCGGTCATTGAATTTCCTTGTCAGCGAAGACGGTTATGGACAACGGCGTATCTTGATGTCTCGGCATTCTGGCAGCCCTACACTTGCATTCATGCATTCTGAACTCCTGACTCTTCTGTTCGCGACCGCCCTCGTCGGGTCACTGGCGGTGCAGTTCTGGCTCGCGAGTCGGCAAATGCGGCACGTCGCAGCACATCGTGACGCGGTGCCCGCGCCGTTCGCGAAGACGATCACTTTGGCCGCGCATCAGAAGGCAGCCGACTACACGCTGGCGAAAGGCCGCTTCGGCTTGCTGACAACGGCACTCAGCGCCGCCGTGCTGCTTGCCTGGACGCTGCTCGGCGGCCTCGACGCGCTGAACGTCGCCGTGCGCGATGCGATCCAGCCGCGCTTCGGCGACATGGCCTATCAGCTCGCGCTGCTCACCGCGTTCATCGCCATCGGTGGCCTGATCGAGCTGCCGTTCGACTGGATCAACACGTTTCGCCTCGAGCAGCGCTTCGGCTTCAACCGCGTGACGCCGAAGATGTTCGTCGTCGATCGCATCAAGGCGGTGTTCGTCGGGGCGCTCATCGGCTTGCCGATCGCCACCCTGATCCTGTGGATCATGGACGCGACAGGTGGACTGTGGTGGCTTTGGGCATGGGGCGCCTGGATCGCGTTCAATCTGCTGATCCTGGTGCTGTACCCGACGATGATCGCTCCGATGTTCAACAAGTTCAAGCCACTGGACGACGAGTCGTTGAAGGAGCGCGTGCAGTCGCTGATGGCGCGTTGCGGCTTCTCGGTGAAGGGCCTGTTCGTGATGGACGGCAGCAAGCGATCGGCCCATGCGAATGCTTATTTCACCGGGCTCGGTGTCGCCAAGCGCGTGGTCTTCTTCGACACGCTGCTCGCCAAGCTGAGCCCCGGCGAAGTGGAGGCGGTGCTCGCGCACGAGCTCGGCCATTTCAAGTACAAACACGTCATGAAGCGCATGGCCTTGATGTTCGCGGCCAGCCTCGCAGGCTTCGCGCTGCTGGGCTGGCTGGCGAGCCAGACCTGGTTCTACTCGGCGTTCGGCGTACAGCCGAACATGAGCACGCCGAACGACGCGCTGGCGCTCTTGTTGTTCGTGCTCGTCGTGCCGGTGTTCGCGTTCTTCGTGTCGCCGCTGCTCGCACGCTGGTCCCGCAAGCACGAGTACGAGGCCGACGCGTACGCATGTGCGCAGGCCAGCGGCGGCGACCTCGCCGCGGCGCTGCTGAAGCTGCATGAGGACAACGCTTCGACGTTGACACCCGACCCGCTGTACGTGCGCTTCTACTATTCGCATCCGCCGGCCTCCGAGCGGCTTGCGGCATTGCAACACCAGACACCACACGTGGCGACCACATGACCGATCTACCGCATCAACACTGCGTTGCGCTCACCGGCCCGGCGATGAGCGACGCCGATGTCAAGCGTCATCTCGCACAACTCAGCGGCTGGAAGCTCGTCGATGGCAAGATCGAAAAGACCTACGGCTTTCGCAACTATCACGAGACGATCGCCTTCGTGAACGCGCTCGCGTGGATCGCGCACACCGAGGATCATCATCCGGAGCTTCAGGTGAGCTACAACCGCTGCGTCGTGCGCTTCGATACACACTCGGTGGGCGGCATCTCGATGAACGATTTCATCTGCGCTGCGAAGGTGGACGCACTGGTGGCGTTCGTTGGCTGACCAGCCGCAACGAAGCTGCCAGAGCCCTCGCGGCAGGGCCCGCTGATGACGCGCAACGTCACGCTCGACGTGGGTGTGGTGGTGGCCGGTCACGGGCGCCACTACATCGTCGAAACTCCCGAGGGGGAGCGCGTCACCTGCCTGCCGCGCGGCAAGAAGAGCGATTGCGTGGTCGGCGACCGCGTGCGCTGGATGCCGACCAACGACGCCGGCGATGAAGGCGTGATCGAGCATGTCGAGCCACGCCGCAATCTGCTGTTTCGCCAGGACGAGTGGAAAACAAAGTCCTTCGCCGCCAACATCGACCAGTTGCTCGTGCTGGTCGCCGTCGAGCCCGTTTTCAGCGAGTCCCAGCTCGCGCGCGCCTTGATCGCCGCCGAGAGCGCGGGCATCCCATCGCGGATCGCGCTCAACAAGATCGATCTGCCGCAGATGAATGCGGCGCGCGAGCGACTCGTGCCCTACCGCACGATGGGCGTCGACGTGTTCGAAGTGGCGCTCAAGGCGCGGTCCGCCGAATCGCGCGAGACGCTTCGCGACTTGCTGAATGAGCGTGCAACGCTTGTGCTCGGCCCGAGCGGAGCCGGCAAGAGCACACTCATCAATCTGCTCGTGCCCGATGCGCGCGCTCAGGTCGGAGACATCTCGCGTTCGCTGAACGCGGGACGCCACACGACGACCACGACGCAGTGGTACTGGCTCGACGCTGCACGCACCGGCGCGTTGATCGATTCGCCCGGCTTTCAGGAATTCGGCCTGCGCCAGATCGAGCCGCAGCAACTGCCCTCATTGATGCCCGACCTGCGCGAGCACGCCAGGCAATGCCGTTTCTACAACTGCACGCATCTGCACGAGCCCGGGTGTGGCGTGCGTGCCGCCCTCGAGCGCGCGGAGATCAGCGAGTCGCGCTATCGCATCTACGGCGAGATCTACAACGAGCTGAGCCTAAAGCGCTGGTAGGCGCCACGTCCCGCCGATCTCAGCCGATCAGGTTGGCCAGCGACAACAGGGCCAACAACAGCATCCACAGCACCACCGAGCGCCATACGAGCCCGACGACGCTGTGCAGATGACCGGCCTGCGCAGGCACCCCCGGCGTCGTGCCCTCGGCAACACCTGTCAGATCGACGTTGCCGGTGTCGAAGGATTTCGACCGATCCGGCGTGATGCCGGGGGCCGCACTGCCACCCAGTTGCACGCCGACCGCGCCGGCCGCCGCGGCAAGAATGATGCCCTCGTTGGGGTGCATCCACAGGCCGGCATCGCGCCGCCAGCCGCTCACCGCCTCTTCGAAATTGCCCACCACCGCGAAGCCGAAGGCGGTCAGGCGAGCCGGGACATGGTCGATCCAGCGAAACAGCTGCTGCGACAGGCGCATCAGGCGTTCATTGACCGGGGCGGCCAGCGTGCGACTCTTGAACGTCCAGTAGCGGCTCGTGAATTCGGCCATCCGGTAAAAGACTGCACCGGCCGGACCGAGGCCGAGCGTGGACAGCACGACGAACCAGAAGAACACGCCGAACACGTGGCGGTGCGCGGCGAGCAGCGAATGCTCGATGACATGGCGCAGCAACTCGGTGCGCGGCAACTCGCTTGCATCCAGGTGCCGCCACTCGGCGAGCAAGCGGCGCGCGGTGATCTCGTCACCGCGCTCGAGCGCATCGCGGATGTCGGTGAAGTGGTGGCTGAACTGCCGAAAACCGAGCGTCGTGTAGAGCACGAGCACGTTCCACGCGAGCCCGAGCAGCAAGCTCACCTGAGTGAGCGCGATGAACACGCCGCAGGCGGCGAGCGCGGGCAACACCACCGTGATGAGCCACACGACCCACGCGTGATGGTCCTTGCCGGCGTCGAAGTTGCGTCCCGTCCAGCGCACCCAGTCGATCAGCGCCTCGTGGACCCAATTGCGGCGCGGCAGCGGCTTGAGTTGCTCGATGACGAGGGCGAGGAGTACCGCGAAGAAACTCATGCGCCGGGATGATACCGGCGTGAGTAGCGAACCTCCGAATAGCGCCCGGAGGTCTTAGGCCGCGAGGAACCGATAGAGGTTGCGCAGCATGGCCGCGGTGGCGCCCCAGATGAAGTAGCGCTGCGGTTGGCCGGCGTCATCGACCCCTTGCCACGGAATCGACAGGAACTCGCGACGCATGCCGGCAAATTCGACGACGTGCCGCTGGTGGTGGGCCGGATTCATGATGAAGGCCAACGGCACTTCGAAGACCTCGGCCACTTCGAACGGGTCGGGCAGCAGCGCGAAGCCCGGTTGCAGCAACCCGACCACCGGGGTCACGATGAACGCGGTGACGGTGGTGTAGATCGGCAAGCTCCCGAGCACTTCGACTTCGCTTGGCACGAGGCCGATTTCCTCGTGCGCCTCGCGCAAGGCGGTCGCGACGACATCGGCGTCTTCCGGTTCGGCACGCCCGCCGGGAAAGCTGATCTGTCCCGGGTGGTCGGTCAGATGGTCGGAGCGCCGCGTCAGCAACACGGTGGGCTCGTCACGCACGACGAGTGGAATCAGCACGCTCGCATGCGCAGGATGGCGCTCGACTAAGCGTCGCTCGAGCTGGAACTCGGGCTCCCAGCTCGGCGGTGTGGTGAAGCGCGCGCGCAAGGCCTGCGCCTGCATCACCAGGATGTCGAGCGCGGGCAAGTGGTCGTCGATCGCGACAACCGGGATGTCTTGCGGGTTGAAGGTCAACGGCATGAGAGCCAGCTCTTGGCCACGCCGAAACTGGCTTGGCGCTAGGCACGACCTGCGGCTTTGCCGCAGGACTTCGTCAAGCCAGTTTCTCTTTGATCCGTGCCGACTTGCCGGAACGGTCGCGCAGGAAATACAGCTTGGCACGGCGCACGTCGCCGCGGCGCTTGACTTCGATCGATGCGATCAGCGGGCTGTACAGCTGAAAGCTGCGCTCGACGCCTTCGCCGCTCGAGATCTTGCGGACGATGAAGCTCGAGTTCAGGCCGCGGTTGCGCTTGGCAATGACAACGCCTTCGTAGGCCTGCACGCGCTTGCGGGTGCCCTCGACGACGTTCACATTGACGATCACGGTATCGCCGGGCGCGAAGGCCGGCAGCGTCTTCTTCAGTCGAGCGATTTCTTCCTGCTCGAGAGTCTGGATCAGGTCCACAACGTTCTCCTTGTGATCGTGCCAGCGCTTGTAGGAATGTCGGCGCACGTTGGCGCTATTGGCTTGGCAGAGGATCGAAAAGCCGATGATTATAGATGAAGCGACGCCAGGTACTGCTCATCGGCAGCCGACAAGCGGCCGGCGTCGCGCGCGGCGGCGATCAAGTCGGGCCGCCGGCGGGCGGTCAGCTCGAGCGCGCGCTCGCGACGCCAACGCGCGATCTCGGCATGGTGGCCTGACAACAGCACCGAAGGAACGGCACCGGGCCCCTCAGGCGTGGTCAGCACCTCGGGGCGGCTGTAGTGGGGACAGTCCAGCAGGCCGGCGGAAAAGCTGTCCTGCTGGTGCGATTGCGCATCGCCGAGCACGCCTTCCTGCAGTCGCGCGACGCTGTCGAGCAAGGCCAGCGCCGGCAATTCTCCGCCCGACAGGACGAAGTCGCCGAGGCTCAGTTCGAGATCCACGTGGCGATCGATGAAGCGCTGGTCCACCCCTTCGTAGCGGCCGCACAGCAGCACAGCCCCCGCTCCTGCGGCGAACGACTCGACCAGCGACTGATCGATGTGCCGGCCCGTGGGAGTGAAGAGCACCAGTGGCGCCGGCTGTGCGTCGGCCCGTGCTGCGCGCACGGCTTCCAGTGCACGTTGCAACGGCTCGGCCAGCATCACCATGCCGGGCCCGCCGCCAAACGGCCGATCGTCGACGCGACGGTAGTTGTCGTCGGCAAAGTCGCGCAGCTGCCACAGTTTCACATCGACGCTCGGCGCGGCGTCGCCGCGGGGCTCGAAGGCACGCCGCGTCACGCCGTGCAGCAAGTGCGGCGCGAACAGCTCGGGGAACAGCGTGATGACGTCGAAACGCATCTCAGCCGGCGCCGAGCCGCCTCAAGGCGGCTGAGCGCCCCCTCGGGGGGCAGCCCAGCGGCGCAGCCGCAAGCTTGGGGGTCGTCACCATGCTAGTAATCCAGGCCCCAGTCGACGACGATGCGCCGCTCTTCCAGGCTCACGTCGTCGACATAAGCGGCGACAAAGGGAATCAGGCGCTCGTCCGCTTCGCCTTGCGTTGCCGGCACCACCCGCAACACGCTGTGCGGGCCGGTGTCGAGCAACCCGGCCACGGTGCCGAGCGTCTCGCCTTGCCGGTTGACGACCTGCAGACCGATGAGGTCGACCCAATAGAACTCGTCGGGATCCGCGGTGGGGAAGCTGGCGCGCGAAACGAACACCCGCGCGCCGCGCAGCGCGCGCGCCGCGTCGCGATCGGAGAGCTCGGTGGTGCGGGCGATCACCATGTCGCCATGATCGCGGGCTTCGGCAATGTGCAGCAGCGAGGGCATCACCGTCTCTTGCCCAGGGCGCTCGGGCCGTCGATCCTGCGGTGCCGCGAGAAACCAGCGGCGTGACGAAAACAGCGCCTGCGGATCCGAAGAGAAGGGCTCGACCTTGATCCACCCCTTCACGCCGAACGCGTCGACGATGCGACCGACTTCGACCGCATCCTCGGGCCAGACCACGTCGGCCGACGCAGCATCGGCAGCGGCCATGGCAGATGGCAACGTCAGGCTGCGGCCTTGGCCTGCTCGACAAGGCGCGCCACGGTGGGCGACAACTGGGCGCCATGGCCGGCCCAATAGGCCACGCGATCGATCGCGACGCGCAGCGGCTGCTCGCCGCCGGCAGCGACGGGGTTGTAGAAACCCACGCGCTCGATGAAACGGCCGTCGCGGCGGTTGCGAGAATCGGCGACGACAATGTTGAAGAAGGGGCGCTTCTTGGCGCCACCGCGTGCGAGTCGAATCACGACCATGATGCTTCCTTGAGTACTGAAATCATCCGCCGCACCAGGAGACACGCAAGGAGCGAGGCTGATCAAAAGTGACCCTCGCGCACTGCGCAAAGGCCGCATTTTCTCGGCACCGTAGATACGCCGTGTCCTTCGACCGGCCAGCACCAAAGCCTGCGATTATAAACTTGCCGCTCCTGCGATCGAGTCCGACATGAACCAACCCGCCCTGCTGATCCGCCCGAGCACCGCCGTCGATCTCCCGCGCATGACCGCGATCTACAGCCACCACGTGCTGTACGGCACCGGCACCTTCGAACTCGAGCCCCCGAGCGAGACGGACGTGGCACGCCGGCGCGACGAAGTGCTGTCGAAGGGCCTGCCCTGGCTCGTGGCGGAACAGGAGGGCATCGTGGTCGGCTTTGCCTATGCCAACCATTTCCGTCCGCGTCCCGCCTATCGCTTTTGCCTCGAGGACTCGATCTATCTCGACACCGAGGCGCTCGGCCAAGGCGTGGGCCGGGCATTGCTGGCCGAGCTGCTGGCGCGCTGCGAAGCGCTCGGGGCGCGCCAGATGCTCGCCGTGATCGGCGACTCGGAGAATCTCGCATCGATCGGCGTGCACCGCGCGCTCGGCTTCGAGCACACCGGGCTCATCAAGGCCAGCGGCTGGAAGTTCGGGCGCTGGCTCGACGTCGTACTGATGCAGCGGCCGCTCGGGCTGGGCGACAACGCCGCGCCGCACGATCTGCCGTGAAACGGCGCTACCGCTCGAAGACGCTGGCCGCCTGGCTCGGCTTGCTGGGCGGCAGCTTCGGCTTGCACCGCTTCTACCTGTTTGGGGTGCGCGACACATGGGCCTGGCTGCACCCGTGGCCGACCTTGCTGGGGCTGTACGGCGTGCATCGCATGCTCGAACGTGGCCAGGACGACCAGTTGGCCTGGCTGCTGATCCCCATTCTCGGCCTGATGCTGGCCGGCACGATGCTCGTGGCGATCATCAACGGCCTGACGCCCGACGAACAATGGAATGCACGCTTCAATCCGCAAGGGCCGCCCCACCGCACCGGCTGGGCGACGGTGATCGCGGTGGTGCTGGCGCTGCTGATCGGCGGTGCCGTGCTGATGGCGACGATCGCCTTCAGCGGCCAGCACTACTTCGAATACCAGATCGAGGAAGCGAAGAAGATCAGCCAGTGAGCGACAGGAACCTCAGTCGAACGCGAGCCGCCCGATCCAGTAGAACACCGCGGCGACCAAAGCTGATGCCGGGATCGTGAAGACCCACGCCCAGACGATGTTGCCCGCCACACCCCAACGCACCGTCGACGCGTTGCGCACCGAGCCGACGCCGACGATGGCCCCGGTGATGGTATGGGTCGTCGACACCGGGATGCCGAGTCCCGAGGCGAGAAACAGCGTGATCGCCCCGCCCGTCTCCGCGCAGAAACCGCCCACTGGCTTCAGTTTGGTGATGCGCTGGCCCATGGTCTTCACAATGCGCCACCCACCGAACAGCGTGCCGAGCCCGATCGCGATGTAGCAGCTCCAGATCACCCAGGCCGCCGGCCGGGCATCGGTCGCGGTGGCGTAGCCCGTGGCGATCAACAGCATCCAGATGATGCCGATCGTCTTTTGCGCATCGTTGCCGCCGTGGCCGAGGCTGTACAGCCCGGCCGAGACGAGCTGCGCGCGGCGGAACCAGTTGTCGACGTGCAGCGGCGACACGCGCCGGAACAGCCACGCGACAGCGATCATCAACGTCGCAGCGAGCAGGAAGCCGAGCAGCGGCGACACGAAGATGAACAGCACCGTTTTCCAAACGCCAGCAGCGATCAGTGCCCCCGCGCCGGCCTTCGCGATGACTGCGCCGACGATGCCACCGATCAGCGCGTGCGATGAACTCGACGGGATGCCGAACCACCACGTGATCACGTTCCAGCTGATGGCGCCGATCAACGCACCGAACACGACGTGGTGATCGACGATCTCCGGTATCACGATGCCTTTCCCGACGGTCGCGGCGACCTTGAGCTGGAAGACGGCGATCGCGACCACGTTGAAGAACGCGGCGAACGCCACCGCCTGGTGCGGCTTGAGCACGCCGGTGGACACGACGGTGGCAATCGAATTGGCGGCGTCGTGAAAGCCGTTCATGAAGTCGAAGGCCAGCGCCAGCACCACCAGCAGCGCGACGACCCAGAAGGCCACCTGCAGCGTCTGCATCCGGGCAGCTCAGGAGTTCTCGAGGACCACGCCCTCGATCAGGTTCGCAACGTCTTCGCAGCGGTCGGAGATCGACTCGAGTTGCTCGTAGATCGTCTTCAGCTTGATCAGCTCGCGCACGTCGTTCTCTTCGCGAAACAGCGTCGACATCGCCGAGCGCATGACGCGATCGGCGTCGGACTCGAGCTTGTCGATCTCTTCGCAGGTCTTGATCGCGGCCTCGGCCACGGCGTGCTGGCTCAGCTTCGGCAACAACGTGACCGCATGCTGCACGCGCTCGCAGCACTTGACGCTGATGTCGGCCAGCCTGAGCACATCACTACCGACCGAACGCACGTCGTACAGCGACATCGTCTCGGAGGTGTCTTGCAGCAGGTCGAGGATGTCATCCATCGCGTTGATCAGGCTGTGGATCTGCTCGCGGTCGATGGGCGTGATGAAGGTCTTGTGCAGCAGCCGGTTCACTTCGGCAGTGACCCGGTCGGCTTGTCGTTCGGCGTGCCCCACCTCCTGGGCATGCTTCTCGCGCAACACGGGATCGGCGTAGTTCTGGATCATCGCCGTGAAGGCGTGCGCGCCTTCGACGATGTGTTGTCCATGCTGGTTGAAAAGCTCGAAGAAGTTGCCCTCGCGCGGCAGCAGCTTGCCAAACAGCATGGGTTCTCCAGGGTTGTGCCGGTGTCTGCCGCCGTCGCAGTTCTCACCGCTTTGTCATTGCTTCGTCACGGCGGCAGTGTAATGCGCAGCCCGCCATCAACCGAGCGACCACTGCGTCACCGGATCGAACAGCTCACGCGGCCCCTTGAACCCGGCCAGGCGCTTGAGCAGGAGGTCGAAGTCGGCATTGCGCCCAGCCGGATTGAAATACTCGGTGTCGACAGCGAGGACCGGCGCGCCCCGGTACCGATGGAAGTGATCAGCGTACGCATCGCACAGGCGCTCCAGATAGTCCGCCGTGATCGCTCGTTCCATGCCGGTGCCGCGTTGACGCACGCGAGAGAGCAATGCCGGCGGTGTGGCCTGCAGCCAGATCACCAGGTCCGGCTCGGGCACCTGCGGCGCAATCTGCGCATGGATCTGCGTGTAGAGCCGGTACTCCTCGGGGCTCAGCGTGAGCGCGGCAAAGAGCGCGTCCTTCGCGAACAGGAAATCGCTGACCACGCCTTTGCTGAACATGCCCGGCTGCGCGAGCTCGCGCATCTGCTCGAGGCGCTGGAAGAGAAAGAACAGCTGCGTCTGAAAAGCGTTGCGTCCGCCCTCGGCATAGAACCGCTCGAGAAACGGATTCGCCTCTGGCTGCTCGAGCATCAGGTCGACGCCCAGGTGCTGCCCGAGCCGGCGGGCGAGCGAACTCTTGCCGACGCCAATGGGGCCTTCAACGACGATGTGCCGGAATCGTTCTAGCAAGGGTCCTCAGCTCGTGTCAGGGTTGCGGAAGTCGCGCGACGGACTGATTCGCCACGCCGAGAAGCAACTCGGCGACTGTCCCGCGGCCCGGCACCACGCCCTCGGGCCACAGCTCGGCCAGCGGCAGCAGCACGAAGGCACGCTCGTGCAATCGCGGGTGCGGCACGGTCAGCGTCGGCGTTTCGATGCACGCGTCCGCATAGAGCAGCAGATCGAGGTCCAGCGTGCGCGGGGCGTTGCGGTAGGAACGCTCGCGCCCGTGCTGTTGCTCGATGGCTCGCAGCTGAGCCAGCAGGTCGTGAGGAGCGAGCGTCGTTTCGAGCTGGGCGACCGCATTGACGAAGTCGGGCCCCGTCGCATCCACGGGCGCGCTGCGATACCACGACGAGCATCGGCGCAACTCGGTGCGCGGCATCCTTCGCAGCGCCTGTACGGCCGAATCGAGCGTTGCGGACACGTCGCCGAGGTTGCCCCCGAGGCCAACGAACGCGCGCACCGGCGGGCTCGACACGACGGCTCACTCGCTGGAGACCGTGCCGGCAACGCTTCCTTCACCGCTGCCGTCGGCCGGCTTGCGGCGACGGCGGCGCCGCTTCTTGGCCGCCACTCCCGGCGCTTCGCGCGTGTCCGTCTGCGCGGCTGCGCGGCGCGCATGGTCGATTTCCTTGGCCTGGCTCAGCATGTCCTGCTGAAGCTCGCGGTTGGCCGTCGAGAAAGCCTCCCACCAGACGGCGAGCTCGGCGTCGATTTCTCCCGCTTCGGCACGCAGGCGCAGGAAATCCAGGCCGGCACGAAAGCGCGGTTGCTCGATGAGCGTGTACGGGCTGTTGCCAACCCGGCGCTCGAAGCGAGGCTGCATCAGCCACACGTCGCGCATGTCGGCGGCGAGCTTGCCGCGGCCAGAAATATCGCCGATGCGCGCGTCGAACACCGCGTCGATCGCTTGCTGGAGCGCGGGAAACGGCGCCTCTCCCTGCTTGCGCAGCTTCTGCCAGCGGTCGAGCACGTCGTGCCACAGCATGCAGGCGAGCATGAAACTCGGCGCAACCGGCTTGCCCTCGCTGACGCGACGGTCGGTGTCGGCGAGTGCGAGTTGCACGAACTTTTCGCGCCCGTCGTGGCGGTGCGCTTCGTCGAGCGCCACGTCGAGCACCGGAAACACGCCGCGGTGCAAGCCTTGCTTGCGCAGTTCTTCGATGCTGGCCAGCGCATGGCCGGTCTGCAGCAGCTTGATCATCTCGTCGAAAGTGCGGGTCGGCGGCACGTTGTCGAGCAGCCCGACCATCTGCTTGATCGGCGCGCGTGTCTTGGGCTCGATCTCGAAACCGAGCTTGGCCGCGAAGCGCACGACGCGAATGATGCGCACCGGGTCCTCGCGGTAGCGCGTGGCCGGGTCGCCGATCATGCGCAGCAGTTTCTTCTTCGCATCCTTGATGCCGCCGTGATAGTCGACCACGACCTCGCGCCGCGGGTCGTAGTACAGCGCATTGATGGTGAAGTCGCGTCGCGCCGCGTCTTCGACCTGCGGGCCCCACACGTTGTCGCGCAGCACGCGGCCGCTCGCGTCGACCACGTGCGTCTTGCCGGCCATGTCGGTCTTCGAGGTTTTTTCGTTGCCTTCGATCTGCTCGGCCGCCGCAGCGTCGAGATACGCGCGAAAGGTCGACACCTCGATCACTTCACTGAGACCGCGGTCCTGGCGCCCGCGCCCGAACACGACGTGCACGATGCGAAAGCGCCGCCCGATGATGAACGCACGCCTGAACAGCGCCTTCACCTGCTCCGGCGTCGCATTGGTCGCCACGTCGAAATCCTTCGGCCGCAGCCCGAGCAGGAGGTCGCGCACTGCGCCACCCACGATGTAGGCCTCGAAGCCCCCGTCTGCGAGTGTGCTCACGACCTTCAAGGCTCGCTCGTCGACGAGCGCCGGGTCGATGCCGTGGTCGGCCTTCGGGACCTCGACGCGTTTGCCCGCCGGTACACCCGGCGCCAGCAACCCGGTCGTGTTGCGAAACAACTTGTCGATGAATTTCTTGATCATTCAAAGAGCTTCAGGATGCGCCAGCCGCGTTCACGTGCAACGGCCTCGAGGGCAGGCGATGGGTTGGCCGCCACCGCATCGGTCGCCCGCTCGAGCAACGTCAGATCGTTCACCGAGTCGCTGTACACGCTGATGCGCTCGAAGTCTTCCCACGTCCGACCGCACCCGGCAAGCCACTCGTCGACGCGCTTGACCTTGCCCTCTCGGTAGCTCGGCGTGCCGTCGATGCGGCCCGTGATGGTACCCCCTGGCCCTCGCTCGAGCCGGACCGCGATCAGGTCCGCGATGCCGAAGGCCCTGGCGATCGGTCCGGTCACGAAGTCGTTGGTCGCTGTCACGAGCGCGACGAGATCGCCGCGCGACCGGTGCTCGCGCACCAGCTCGAGCGCGACAGGCTTCAGTACCGGCTCGATCACCTCGCGCATGAAGCGCTCGTGCGCGGCGTTCGCTTCTGCGAGCGAGCGGCAACGCAGCGCAGTGGTCGCGAAGGCGATGTAGGCATGAATGTCGAGCCGACCCGCCTTGTACTGCGAATAGAAGTCATCGTTTCGCCGCCGGAACTCGAGCTCGTCGACCCAACCGAGCCGGATCATGAACTCGCCCCACGCATGGTCCGAATCGAGAGGCAGCAGCGTCTCGTCCAGGTCGAACAGACAAAGGTTGAGCGGGTTTGCCGTCGTCATGCGGCGTTTTCTTCGGCGAGCATTTGTTTGAGCAGCGACACCGTGATGACCCGCTTGTTGACGAGCGAGAACTCGTCGAGCTTGTCGAGCTGCGACATCAAGTGCTTGAGGTCGCGTGCGAATCGGGTGAGCAGATAGTCCATGACTTCGTCTGAAAGAAAGATGCCGCGACGGTCGGCCTCGCGACGCAGCGCCGCACGCGTCTGTTCTTCGGTGAGCGGCCTGAGTGCGAACACATGGCCCCAGCCGAGGCGGCTGCGCAGATCGTCGCGCAGCGGCAGATCGACGGGCGGCACGCGACCAGCCGCGAGCACCGGCGCGCCGTGCGTCGTCGCTTCGATGAACAGGGTAAAGGCCGCCTGCTGCTGGCCGCTGTCGAACCGGTCGCAGTCGTCGAGCACCATCAACGAAACGCCTTCGTCGGGCCGCCAGGGTAGCGGCTGGCTCGGATCGAAACACACTGCGCGCCCACCGTGCGATTGCCAGCGCTCGGCGGTCGCTTGCAGCAGGTGCGTCTTGCCGCTGCCCGGCGGGCCCCAGAGGAAGACCGGAGCGGCCGCCGGACCGATCGCCTGCAGATGCGCCATCGCCGCCGCGTTGGCGCCGGTCAGGAAGGTGTCGAATGTGCGCGCCGGGTCGACGCCGATGGCCAGCGGAATCTGCTTCATCCGGGCATTCAATGCAGACGCGGCCGGCCGACCGCACGCAACGAGCGCAGGCGTTCGGTCAGCGCCACGCGGTCCTCGGCATGCGTGCAGCGTTCCAGATAGACCGCCAGATCGTCAGCCGCCGGGTCGTTGAATCCGAGCGCGGCATAGGCCAGGCCGCGATCGCGCCATTCTTCCCACGCCTGCGGCAACAGGATCACCAGGCGTTGCTGGACCGCGAGCAGCCTTGACCAGTCTTCGGCGCTACGGTGGATTTCCTTCAGGTTGCGCAGCATGCGCGCGAGCACGTCTCGTGGTGGCGCCGCTTGCAGGAACAGGCCGAGCGGAACGTCGAACTCGCCCTCGAGCCCTTGCCTGCGCCGGTATGGAATCAGCATCTCGTCCAGCTCGGCGCGCGACAGCGATTGGCCGCTGAACGGATCGATCACCACCTCGCCCTGCGGCATCTTCAGCTTGACGATGAAGTGCCCCGGGAACGACACGCCGCGCGCGGTGAGCCCGATCTGCGTCGCGAATTCGATGTACAGCACCGCCAGCGTGATCGGAATGCCGCGCCGCGTGTGCAGCACCTCGTGCAGGTAGCTGTTGCGCGGATCGTAGTAGTCGTTGACGTTGCCACCGAAACCAAGCTCGCGAAAGAAGTAGCGATTGAGCCAGCGCAACCGCTGCACCGGCACCGCATCGGCCGGAACGCGACGCTTCAGCTTGTCGCCCAGTGCGTCGATTTCCGACAGCACGGCCTGCGTGTCGAGTGCCGGGTACTCGTCCTGCGCGATGGAGATCGCCGCTTCGACCAGCGAAAGACTTGCGTCGTCGGCAACCAGCGAGGCGAAGTACTCCAGCGCCGTAGGCGTTTCGAACCGCATCTCACCAGCCATGCGGCGAGTTTAGAGCAACCGCGAGCATTCAACTGCGCCGAACGAAGTGGTGGGGCCGCAGGCCGAGCATCGCAAGCACACCGAAATACACGAGCGCCGCGGTGGCGAGGGCAGCCGCGAGCAGCGCGACACGCAGACCGGGATTCGATCGCAACGCGACCCAGTCGACCGCATGCGCAGCCCAACCGAGACCGAGCCCCAGCAACACCGTCGCCGCAGCAACGCGCAAGCCGAAGCCCAGCCACCCCGGCGCGGGACGGTAGATGCCGCGCCGAAGCAATCCCACCAGCAGCCACCCTGCGTTGAGCAACGCGCCGAGCCCGATCGACAGCGCCAGCCCGGCGTGACTGAACAGCGGTACGAACACGAGGTTCATCGCCTGCGTGAACACCAGCACCATCACGGCGATCTTCACCGGCGTGCGGATGTTCTGCATCGCGTAGAAGCCGGGGGCCAGCACTTTCACGCTCACCAGCCCCATCAGGCCGACGCCGTAGCCCATCAACGCTGCGACGGTCTTTTGCACATCGTTCGCCGTGAAGGCGCCGTAGTGATAGATCACCGCGATCATCGGCTGCGGGAAGACGATCAAAGCCACCGCACAAGGCAACGCCAGCACGACCACCAGCCGCAGTCCCCAGTCGAGCACGTCGGAATAGGCCTGGGCGTCGTCCCGCGCCTGCAGTCCGGACAGCTGCGGCAAGAGCACCACGCCGAGTGCCACCCCAAGCAATGCCGTCGGAAATTCCATCAGGCGATCCGCATAGAAGAGCCACGACACCGCGCCGACCGCCACGTGCGAGGCGATCTGCGTGTTGATCAGCAACGACAACTGCGCCACCGATACGCCCAGCAGCGCCGGCGCCATCTGGCGCAGCACCCGTTGCACGCCAGGGTAGGCCCAGGCGGTCCGCATCGTTGCAACGGTCAGGCCGATGCGCGGGACGCAGCCGATGCGCCGCAGCGCCGGCCACTGCACCATCAGTTGCAAGACGCCGCCGGCCATTACGCCGGCGGCCAGCGCGTAGATCGGCTCAATGCCCCACTGCTTGAACAGCGGCGCCAGCCACCAGGCCGCCGCAATCATCGCCACGTTCAGGAGGACCGGCGTCACCGCGGGTACCGCGAAGCGCTTCCACGTGTTGAGGATGCCTGCGGACAACGCCACCAATGACATGAATCCGATGTACGGGACCATCCACCGCGTCATCAGCACGGCACTGTCGAAGGCCTGTAGCCCCGAGCCGAGCAGCCACACCAGCACCGGCGCGGCCGCGACACCGATTGCGCAGACGACGAACAGCGACCAGAACAGGATCGTCGCGACCGCATCGACCAAGCGGCGGGTGCCTTCGTCACCTTCCTTTGCGCGTGTCTCGGCCAGGATCGGCACGAAGGCTTGCGAGAAAGCGCCTTCGGCAAACAACCGGCGCAGCAGGTTCGGGATGCGGAAGGCGACGTTGAAGGCGTCGGTCCAGGCGCTGGCCCCAAAGCCCGCGGCGATCAGAAGATCGCGTATCAACCCGGTGATGCGCGACGCCAGCGTCAGCAGGGAAACGGTCGACGCTGCCCGCAGCAGGTTCATGGTGAAGGACGGGGACGGGCGCGACACCGGCCGGGTTGCAAGGACGGCGCATTATAGAAAGCGCCCACTAACCTTCGACCCGCCTGCGAGCGTCCCGACGAGCCGGGCTGCTATACTCGCCGACTTCGTTTTTCCCGAACACATCTCCCAGCATGGCCACCACTTCCAAAGCCAAAAGAAAAACGGTCCGCCTCGCCTCGGGCCGCAAGCGCACCCGCCAGGACGTCAAGCTCAACGCGGCCAATACGGCGCTGCGTTCGAAGTTCCGCACGGTCGTCAAGAACGTGCAGAAGGCTGTCGTTGCCGGCGACAAGGGCAAGGCCACGACGCTGTTCCGCTCGGCACAGAAGGTACTCGACTCGGTCGCCGACAAGGGCATCTTCCACAAGAACAAGGCCGCTCGGCACAAGAGCCGCATGTCGGCGAAGATCAAGGCGCTGTCCGCGTAACGCTACGCAAGACAGAAAAAAGGCCTGCGTTCCGCAGGCCTTTGTCTTTAGGTCGGCTGTTCGGGCAGCACGCAGACCTCGCCGATCTGCAGATCGTTGTCGCGGGCGAAGCTCATCACGAAGTCCCATGCCATCGGCTCGATGCCGCGCAGCGCCTCGCTGACGATCACGCATTTGACGCCGTTCATCACGGTCGGCACACAGTACGGCGAGTAGCCGATGAACGATGCGACGCCGCGGCTGCCTTCGGGTCGAAACGACGACATCGCACCGGCGAGCCGCTCGGCCCAGTCGCTGGGTCGAAAGACCTTGCCGTCCTTGGTCAAACCCTGGATGAAGAACTCGCGAGGTTTCGGGGCGGTCATGCGGCCGAGATTGTGCCGCGTTTATGCTGCAATGCAGCACTCGCAAGGTCGTCAAACCCCGACCTTTAGAATCCAGCCGGTCAAAGTGCGCAATCGCCGCGCGCTTTCTGACTCGAAGCTTGCGGAGCCACGCCATGAACGCGCCTGAAAAGATCGCCCCGTCCGCCGAACCCCATGTGATGAAGACCTATGGCCGCTTGCCGCTGGCCTTGTCGCATGGCCGAGGCTGCTGGTTGTGGGACACCGACGGCAAGAAGTACCTCGACGGGCTCGGCGGCATCGCGGTCAACACGCTCGGCCACGCGCACCCGAAGCTGGTGCCGGCACTGCAAGAGCAGATCGGCAAGATGATCCACTCGTCGAACTACTACCTCGTCCCGTTGCAGGAGCGACTGGCAGCCAAGCTGTGCGAACTGTCGGGGCTGACGAACGCGTTTTTCTGCAGCACCGGCCTGGAGGCCAACGAAGCGGCGCTGAAGATCGCGCGCAAGTTCGGGCATGACAAGGGCATCGATCGCCCCGAGATCGTCGTGTACGAAAAGGCCTTCCATGGCCGCTCGATCGCGACGCTGTCGGCCACCGGCAACGAGAAAGTGCAGGCCGGCTTCGGCCCGTTGGTCGAAGGCTTCGTGCGCGTGCCGTTGAACGACGTGCCGGCGATCGAACGGGTCGCGAAGAGCAACCCGAATGTCGTGGCCGTGTTCCTGGAAGTCATTCAGGGAGAAGGCGGCGTCAACCCGGCCACCGTCGAATACCTGCAAGCGGTGCGCAAGTTGTGCGACGAACGCGACTGGCTCTTGATGCTCGACGAAGTGCAATGCGGCATGGGGCGCACCGGCAAATGGTTTGCGCACCAGTGGGCCGGCATTCGGCCCGACGTGATGCCGATGGCCAAGGGACTCGGCTCGGGCGTGCCGGTCGGTGCGGTGGTGTGCGGGCCGCGGGCGGCCACTGTGCTCGGCCCCGGAAATCACGGCACGACTTTCGGCGGCAACCCGCTCGCCATGCGCGCCGGCGTCGAGACGCTGCGCATCATGGAAGAGGAGCACCTGCTCGACAACGCGGCGAAGGTCGGCGCGGCGCTGAAGTCCGCGCTTGCGCGTGAGCTCGCGGGCGAGAGCGGCGTCGTCGAGATCCGCGGCCAGGGGCTGATGCTCGGCATCGAACTCGACACGCCGTGCGGCGATCTGCTCGGTCGCGCGGCCGACGCCGGGCTGATGCTCAGCGTGACGGCCGAGCGCGTGATCCGCCTGGTGCCGCCGCTGATCCTGTCGCACGACGAAGCGATGCAAATCGTCGCGATCCTCGCCCCGCTCATCAAGGCCTTCCTCGCCGAAGCGAAGACATGAAACCCGGCATGAGCCTGATGAAGCACTACCTTCAGTTCAAGGACTTCCGGGCCGAGGAATACGCATACTTGTTCGAGCGCTCGGCGATCATCAAGAAGCGCTTCAAGAACTACGAGAAGTACACGCCGCTGGTCGATCGCACGCTGGCGATGATCTTCGAGAAGGCGAGCACGCGCACGCGCGTGAGCTTCGAAGCCGGCATGTATCAGATGGGCGGATCGGTCGTGAACCTCACCACCGGCGACAGCCAGCTCGGCCGCGCCGAGCCCGTCGAGGACAGTGCGCGCGTCATCAGCCGCATGGTCGACATCGTGATGATCCGCACCTACGAGCATGCAAAGCTCGAGACCTTCGCCGCGCATTCGAGAGTGCCGGTCATCAACGGACTGACCAACGAGTACCACCCGTGCCAGATCCTGGCGGACGTGTTCACCTTCATCGAACAGCGCGGTTCGATCCAGGGCAAGGTCGTGGCGTGGGTCGGCGACGGCAACAACATGGCGAACACCTGGCTGCAGGCCGCCGACACGCTCGGCTTCACGCTGCACGTGAGCACGCCGAGCGGCTACGAGATCGATGCGCGCGTGGCCGGTGTCAGCAACACCGCCTGCGTGAAGACCTTCAACCATCCGATGGAAGCCTGCCGCGATGCGCACCTCGTGACCACGGACGTGTGGACGAGCATGGGCTTCGAGGACGAGAACGAAGCACGCATGAAGGCCTTCGTCGACTGGTGCGTCGACGCCGACATGATGGCCGTCGCGCAACCCGATGCGTTGTTCATGCATTGCCTGCCCGCGCACCGCGGCGAGGAAGTCGAAGCCGAGGTCATCGACGGTCCGCAATCGGTGGTGTGGGAAGAGGCTGAGAACAGGATGCACGTGCAGAAGGCGCTGATGGAATACCTTTTGCTCGGCCGGATCGGCTGACTACGCGCGTGCCGACCGCGAACGGCGGCGCCAGAACCATGCGTACGCGGCCGCGTTGATCACGAGCACGGCGACGCCGAGGGCGACTTGCAAGCCCCGACCCATCGGGCCCTGCACCGCATCGGGATAGATCAGCGGCAGCAGGTACTGCTCGATGAACGAATGCTCGTAGCCGGGCTCGTCGCCCTGCAGGCGCAGCGTGATCTCCAGCGGCGTCAACGGGCAGATCTCGCCGGCGATGATCACGTAGGCGCCCCACGCCACGGCCGGCAGGTGCAGCCAGGCAACGGCGGGCCAGCGCACTGCGAGCAGGCCGCCGAACACGACGAATGCGATGAAAGCGAAATGCAGCACCAGCACCGCGTCGGCGAGAGCCCGGTATGCCATGGTGGGAGAGCTCGCGCTAGCCGCCCATCGATCGAATGCTGTCGGGCACGACCGCGGTCACTTCGATCTCGACCTTCGCACGATCTTCCATCAGCGCGCTGACCTGCACCGCGCTCATCGCCGCGTGGTAGACGCCGATCACCTCGCGGAACACGACGCCGAGTTCCTTGCCGCGTGAAAGGTATTCCCTCTTGTCGGTCACGTACCAGGTCATGCGCGTGATGTGCTCGGGCAGCGCACCGGCCTCGGCGAGCACCGCCTTGACGTTTTGCAGCGCCTGGCGCACCTGCGCGACGAAGTCCTCGCTCTCGAATTCGCAACGCGCGTTCCACCCGATCTGCCCGGCGACGAAGACCAGCTTGCCGTTCGCGGCGACGCCGTTCACGTAGCCGCGCGGCGTCGACCAACCCGGTGGTTGAAGAATTTGCATGCTCATGTCGGCCCCTGCCGAAGCTTGAATCGTTGCAGCTTGCCGGTTTCGGTTCGCGGCAACGCGTCTCGAAACTCGACTGCTCTCGGATACTTGTACGGCGCGATGTTCTGCTTGACGAAGCCCTGCAGCTCCTTCGCCATCGCCTCACCCGCCGCATGGCCGGTCCGCAGCACGATGATCGCCTTGACGAGCTGGCCGCGCTCCTCGTCGGGCACGCCGATCACGCCGCATTCGGCCACCGCGGGGTGCAACAGCAGCGCGGCTTCGACCTCGGGGCCGGCGATGTTGTAGCCGCCGGAGATGATCATGTCATCCGTGCGCGCGTGATAGACGAAGCAGCCGGTCTCGTCCATCGAATAGGTGTCGCCCGTCAGGTTCCAACCCCCTTGCACGTACTGGCGCTGCCGCTCGTCGGCCAGGTAACGGCAGCCGGTCGGTCCCTTCACCGCGAGGCGTCCGACCTGCCCTACCGGCACCGGCTGCAAGTCGTCGTCGAGCACCGCGGCGCGGTACCCGGGCACCGGCCAGCCGGTCGCGCCGGGCCGCGCCTGCGCTTCCGAGTGCGAGATGAAGATGTGCAGCAGCTCGGTCGAGCCGATGCCGTCGATCAGTTCGATGCCGGTGGCCTCTTTCCATAGCGCGCGCGTAGCTGCCGGCAGCGCCTCGCCGGCACTCGCGCACTTGCGCAGGCTCGAAACGTCGTGCAGCGCGACGGTGGAGGCCATCGCGCGGTAGGAGGTCGGCGCGGTCACGCACACGCTGGCCCGATACTGCTCGATCGCCGCGGGCAAGACGTCGGGCGTGGCCTTGTCGAGCAGCACGCTCGAGGCGCCCACCGACATCGGGAACAGCAACAGGCCGCCGAGCCCGAAGGTGAAGGCGAGCGGCGGGCTGCCGATGAACACATCGTCGGGTCGCGGCTTCAGCACGTGCGCCGGCCAGCACGCGCAGGCCGCCATCACGTCGCGATGAAAGTGCATCGTGCCCTTCGGTACGCCGGTCGTGCCGGAGGTGAACGCGATCAGGCACGTGTCATCGACCGCGGTTGGCACGTTGTCGAACCTGGATGGCTTGGGGCGGGCGAGCATCTCGAGCCCATCAGGCGCCTCGGTGTGGAAGTGCAGCAGCTTGCCCAGCGTGGGGCAAGCCGCGCGCGCCAACGCCAGGTCGTCGGCGAGCCGCACATCGCACAGCGCATGCGTGATCTGCGCCTTGTGAATGATCTGCGTCAGCTCCTTCGCGCGCAGCAGCGGCATGCTGCCAACCGCGATGCCGCCGGCCTTGACGACGGCAAACCAGCACGCGGCGAGCATCGGCGTGTTCGCCCCGCGCAGCAGCACGCGATTGCCGGGCACCAGGTGCAGGTCCTCGACCAGCACGCGTGCGATGCGGTTCGCCTGCGCTTGCAACTGCGCGTACGTCCAACGCACTCCTCTTCCCTGCAAGCACAACCGGCCGCCCTGCCCCCGTTCGACCCATCGATCGAGCAGCTCGCTCGCGCAGTTCAATTGCCCGGCAAAGCGCAACTCGGGCAACTCGAAAATGAACTCGGGCCACAGCTCGCGCGGCGGCAGGTTGTCGCGCGCGAAGGTGTCGACATGCGCCGAGCGGGTCATCACCGACTGGCCTTCTTCAAATCCTTCAGCAACTCGCGCGCGATGATGAGTTGCTGCACTTCGGTTGCGCCTTCGTAGATGCGCAGCGCACGGATCTCGCGGTACAGCGTTTCGACCACGCTGCCCGAGCGCACCCCCTCGCCGCCAAACATCTGCACCGCGGCGTCGATGACACGCTGCGCGCCTTCTGTTGCGGCCATCTTGGCCATCGCCGCTTCGCGCGTGACCGCGACGCCCTGGTCTCGCATCCACGCCGCCCGGTACGTCAGCAGCGCGGCGGCGTCGATGGTCGTCGCCATTTCGGCCAGCTTCGATTGCGTAAGCTGCAGGTCCGCGAGCCGCTGGCCGAACATCGGCCGCGTGCTGGCGCGCTGCAAGGCCTCATCGAGCGCCCGGCGCGCGAAGCCGAGCGCGGCGGCCGCCACCGAGGTGCGAAACACGTCGAGCGTGCGCATCGCGATCTTGAATCCCTCGCCCGCAACGCCCAGCAGGCGGGTCTTCGGCACACGGCAGTTGGTGAACCGCAATCGCGCGAGAGGATGCGGCGCGATGACCTCTATGCGCTCGGCGATCTCGAGCCCCGGCGTTCCGGCGTCGACGATGAACGCCGAGATGCCCTTCGACCCCGACCCTTCGCCGGTGCGCGCGAACACGGTGTAGAAGCCGGCGATGCCGCCATTGGAGATCCACATCTTTTCACCGTCGAGGACGTAGGCGTCGCCATCGTCGCGCGCGCTGCACGCCAGCGCCGCGACGTCGGAGCCGGCGTCGGGCTCCGACAACGCGAAGGCCGCGATCATCTCGCCGCGTACCACTGCCGGCAGATAGCGTTCGCGCTGCGCCGCCGTGCCGTGCAGCGAGATCGCCCCCGAGCCCAGCCCCTGCATTGCGAATGCGAAGTCGGCCAGGCCGTGGTGATAGGCGAGCGTCTCGCGCAGCACGCACAACGATCGAGTGTCGATGTCGTCGGCCACGCCCCCATGCAGCGTGCCGGCCACTGCATAGCGCAGCCAGCCGCCGCTGCCGAGCCATCGCACCAGACGCCGGCAACTCGAATCGACCGCGCCGTGACCGACGTCCGCCAGGTGCTTCGCGATCCAGTCCTGCAATCCGATCGCGAGCACGCGATGGCTGGGGTCGAAGAACGGCCAATCGAGATGGTTGACGAGTGCAGCATTCATCTTTTCAATCACCCGCGAACTCTGGCTTGGATTTCGCAACGAAGGCCGCATAGGCGCGGTGGAAGTCCTGCGTCATCATGCAGATCGCCTGCGCCTGCGCCTCGGATTCGATCGCTTCATCGACGCCCATCGCCCACTCCTGACGCAGCATGCGCTTGGTCATCGCGTGCGCGAAGCTCGGTCCGGCGGCGAGCTCGCTCGCCCACTCGAGCGCGAGGCTTTGCACAGCGGCTGGCTCGGCAAGCCGGTTGTAGAAGCCCCACGCGAGCGCTTCGTCGCCCGGCAATGCGCGGCCGCTGTAAAGCAATTCGCTGGCGCGCCCGTGGCCGACGATGCGCGGCAGCAGGCTGCACGCACCCATGTCGCAGCCCGCCAGACCGACCCGCGTGAACAGGAACGCGACCTTGCTGCGCGCCGTACCGACACGCAGGTCGGAAGCCATTGCGAGGATGGCGCCGGCCCCGGCGCACGCGCCGTCGATCGCCGCGACGATCGGTTGCGGGCAGGCCCGCATCGCCTTCACGAGGTCGCCGGTCATGCGCGTGAAGGTCAGCAGGTCGGGCATGCTCATCTTCGTGAGCGGGCCGATGATCTCGTGCACGTCGCCGCCCGAGCAGAAGTTGCCACCCGCGCCTTGCAGCACGATCGCATGCACGTCGTCGGCCTGCGCGAGGGCGCGAAACAGGTCGCGCAACTCGGCATAGGACTCGAAGGTGAGCGGGTTCTTCCGCTCGGGTCGGTTCAGCGTCACGACGCCGACACGACCCTGGATGCGCCAGCTGAAGTGATGCGGCGCGAAAGAAGCGACGCTGCGCCGATTGCCCGCAGCGAGGTGCTCGTCCATCGGTCGTTTCATGCGTGCTCCTTCAGGATTCGTCGCGCGACGATGCCCGTGTCGACGTTCGCCAGATGCGCCTTCAGCAACGCGAGCGATTCGTGCACGCGCCCCTTCTCGCCGGCCGACCATCCATCGAACAGCTCGATCACCCAGCGCTCATGCGTGCTCGCCATGCGCCTGAACAGGCGCCGGCCGGCCGGTGTGAGACGCACGAAGAACGCGCGCCGGTCGCTCGGGTGCGGCGCGCGCACGACGAGCCCTTCGCTTTCCAACTGATCGGTGACGCCGGTGACGTTGCCGCCAGTCACCATCATTCGTTGCGACAGCTCGCGCATCGTCAAGCCTTCGGGGTGGCGCTCGAGCTGGGCCATCAGGTCGAAGCGCGGCAGCGTCGTGCCGAACTCGGCCGCCAGCCGCTTGCGAATCACACTCTCGATGCGGTTCGTGCACGAGAGCATGCGCAGCCACAGCCGAAGCGCCTCGTGGTGCTCGTCGTTGGCGCGCGACTCGAGATCGGCGTCGATGAATTCGGCGGGCGTGTTCATCGCTAAACCCCGAGCGCCTGGTTGGCCTGCTCCAGCGGGCTCAGGCCCGCGCTTTGCGCCGCCAGCTCGCGCTCGCGTTCGAGGTTGCGCTCGAGTTGAGACTTGCCCGACAGATACTGCACCGGCCAGTGCAGGCCGGGGCCGGCGGCGTAGCCGATCTTCGCGGCTTCATTCAAGGTCCACGCCGGATTCGCGAGGTGCGGGCGCGCGAGCGCGCACAGGTCGGCGCGGCCCGACGCGATGATGCTGTTCACGTGGTCGGCCTCGAAGATTGCGCCGACCGCCATCGTCGCGATGCCGGCTTCGTTGCGGATGCGCTCGGCAAACGGCGTCTGGTACATGCGGCCGTAGACCGGACGCTGCTGCTTGCTCACCTGCCCGGTCGAGACGTCGATCAGGTCGGCTCCGGCCGCCTTGAACGCCTTGGCGATCGCGACGGCGTCGTCGGGCGTGTTGCCGCCTTCGACCCAGTCGTGCGCCGAGATGCGCACCGACATCGGCTTGTCTTCGGGCCACAGCGCGCGCATCGCAGCGAACACTTCCAGCGGATAGCGCAGGCGGTTCTCGAGCGAGCCTCCGTACTCGTCGGTGCGCTGGTTCGTCAACGGCGACAGGAACGACGAGTACAGATAGCCGTGCGCGCAATGCAGCTCGAGCCAGTCGAAACCGGCGTCGATGCCACGCCGCGTCGCCGCGACGAACTCGGCCTTGACACGGTCCATGTCCACACGCGTCATCGCGCGCGCCCAGTCGCTGACGCCGTCGAGGTATTGCTGCGGCGAAGCCGAATACAGCGGCCAGTTGCCCTGAGGCAGCGGCAGGTCCTCGCCCTCCCACATCACGCGCGTCGATCCCTTCGCACCCGAGTGGCCGAGCTGCAGCGCGATCTTCGCCGGCGTCGTGTGCACGAAGTCGACGATGCGCTTGAACGCCGCCCCTTGTTCATCGTTCCACAACCCGGTGCACGCCGGCGTGATGCGCGCATCGGGCGACGGACACGTCATCTCGACGAACACGAGCCCGGCGCCGCCGAGCGCCCGTGCGCCGAGGTGCACCAGATGATGATCGGTCGGCATGCCGTCGACGGCCGAGTACTGCGCCATCGGCGACACGACGATGCGGTTGGCGAGCCGCACGCCGCGCAGCGTGAACGGCGTGAACATCGGCGGGGGCGGCTTCGGCAGCTGCGCCAAAGCGTTGGGCAGCCCCGAACGCTCGGCGAGCCAGGTCTCGAACGTACCGACGTAGTCGCGATCACGCAGCCGCAGGTTCTCGTGCGAAATGCGCTGCGAGCGCGTGAGCAGCGAGTACGCGAACTGGTCGGGCTCGAGCTTCACATGCCGCTCGACATTCTCGAACCATTCGGTCGAGTTGCGCGCCGCGTTCTGGATCTTCAACACCTCGATGCTGCGCGTCGCTTCGTAGCTCTGCAGCGCCGAGTGCAGGTCGTGCGGATGCTCCGCGATCGTCGTCGCGAGCGCAATCGCATCTTCGAGCGCGAGCTTCGTACCGGAGCCAATCGAGAAATGCGCCGTGTGCGCCGCGTCGCCCATCAGCACCAGCGGCGTCTTGCCATCGGCGCCGCCGCGATTCACCCACGACGCGCACACCACGCGCGGAAAGCGGATCCACTGCGCCGAGCCGCGCAGGTGAGCGGCATTGCTCATCAGCTTGTGGCCGTCGAGGACCTCGGCGAACAGTCGTTCGCAAAATGCGATCGATTCCTCCTTGCCCATCTGATCGAGCCCGGCCGCGCGCCACACGCGGTCGGGCGTCTCGACAATGAAGGTCGAGGTGTCGTCGTCGAAGCGGTACGCGTGCGCCTGGAACCAGCCCCACGGCGTCGGCTGGAAGTCGAAGGTGAAGGCCTCGAACAGGCGGTGAGTTCCGAGCCATACGAAACGGCAGTCACGCACGTCGAGGTCGGGGCGGAAATGCGTCGCGTATTTCTGCCGGATGCGGCTGTTCAAGCCGTCGCAGGCGACGATCAGGTCTGCATCCACCTGTGCGTCGTCGCCTTCGGTTTCGAAACGAAACTCGACGCCGAGCTCGACGCAATGGTCCTGCAGGATGTTGAGCAGCTGGCGGCGGCCGATGCCGCAAAAACCGTGTCCTCCGGAGCGGATGCGGCGGCCCCGGATGCGCACCTCGATGTCGTCCCAGTGGTTGAACGCGCCGAGGATGCGGCTCGCTGTTTTCTCGTCGGCCACACGCAGCGCCCCGAGCGTCTGATCCGAGAACACCACTCCCCAGCCGAAGGTATCGTGAGCCCGGTTACGCTCGATCAACGTCACCTGATTCGCCGGGTCCTGCTTCTTCATCAGCAGCGCGAAATACAGGCCCGCCGGGCCGCCGCCGATGCAGGTGATGCGCATGAGTTGCAACTCCGATGACTGGACTCGGCATCAACTTTAGATTTACATGGTTTAACTGTCAACTATACTGGCGCGAACGCAAAGGAGCGGATCGTGAAACGCCTTTGGGACATCTCGCCCGCCGTGAACGCCGCGTCGCCGGTGTTCCCCGGCGACACGCCCTATGCGCAGGTGTGGGCCACAGAGATCGGACTCGGCTGTCCCGTCAATGTGAGTGCCGTCACGTTGTCGCCGCACGTCGGCGCGCACGCCGACGCCCCGCTGCACTACGCCCGTGACGGCGCGACGATCGGCACCGTCTCGCTCGACCCCTACCTCGGGCCGTGCCGTGTGATCCACGCCATCGGTTGCGGGCCGCTGGTACGCATCGAGCATCTGCAGCATGCGTTGGCCGGGCTGCCGCCACGCGTCCTGGTGCGCACCTATGCCAAGGCACCGCTCGATCGCTTCGACGACGCCCTGGCGGCGTACGCGCCGCAGACGATCGAGCGCCTGGCGGATCTCGGCGTGCGGCTCGTCGGCATCGACACCGCGAGCATCGACCCGGCCGCGAGCAAGGAGCTGCCGAGCCACCAGGTGATCCGCCAGCGCGATTTGCGCGTGCTCGAAAACCTGGTACTCGACGAGGTGCCGGAGGGCGACTACGAGCTGATCGCGCTGCCATTGAAATGGGTCAGCGCGGATGCGTCGCCGGTGCGCGCGGTGTTGCGCGAATTGTCATGAACGCAACTCGCGACCATTGCCTCGAACTCGACGCGAGCGACCTGCTTTCGCCGCTGCGCGCGCAGTTCGAGCTGCCCGCCGGCGTGATCTACCTCGACGGCAACTCGCTCGGCGTGCTGCCGAAGGCGGCCGGCTCGCGCGTCCAGCAGGTCATCGAACACGAATGGGGACGCGAGCTGATCCGCAGCTGGAACAGCGCCGGCTGGATCGACATGCCGCAACGCGTGGGCGACAAGATCGCGACGCTCGTCGGCGCCGGTCCCGGCGAGCTCGTGGTCGCCGACTCGACCTCGGTCAATCTGTACAAGGTGCTCAGCGCGGCGCTCGCGATCACGCGCGCCGGCGCACCCGAGCGCGTGCGCATCGTGTCGGAGCGCTCGAACTTCCCGACCGACCTCTACATCGCCGAATCGCTGGCGCGCGAACGCGGCTTCGAGCTCATATTGGCCGAAGCGGACGACATCGCGTCGTTGCTCGACGAACGGGTCGCCGTGCTGATGCTCACGCACGTCAACTACCGCACCGGCCGCATGCACGAAATGGGCGCACTCACGCGGGCTGCGCATGCCGCAGGCGCGCTCACGGTCTGGGACCTGGCGCATTCGGCGGGCGCGGTGCCGGTCGATCTCAAGGGTGCCGATGCGGACTTCGCGGTCGGCTGCGGCTACAAGTACCTCAACGGCGGGCCGGGCGCCCCGGCATTCGCGTGGGTGCATCCACGTCACGCAGATCGCTTCTGGCAACCCTTGTCGGGCTGGATGGGCCACGCCGCGCCGTTCGACTTCAGCCCGCACTACCGGCCCGCCGCGGGCGTCGCGCGCTATCTGTGCGGCACGCCTGCGGTGCTGTCGCTGGCGGCGCTCGAATGCGGCGTCGACACGGTGCTCGCCGCCGAGCCGCTGGGCGGCATCGAAGCCCTGCGCCGCAAATCGCTCGCCCTGAGCCGGCTCTACACCGAGCTCGTCGAAGCGCGCTGCGCCGGCCATGGCCTTTCACTCGTGACGCCGCGCGACGATGCCGTGCGCGGTAGCCAGATCTGCTTCGCGCGAGACGAAGGCGCCTACGCGATCGTGCAGGCATTGATCGCGCGCGGCGTGATCGGCGATTTCAGGGCACCCGACATCCTGCGCTTCGGATTCACACCGTTGTACACGCGCTTCGTCGACGTCTGGGACGCCGTCGAGCATCTGCTTCAGGTGCTCGAATCCGGCCAGTGGCGCGAAGCGCGCTTCAATCGCAGAGCCACCGTGACCTGAGGGAGCCCATCGATGGAGCCGAAGCGACCCGAAGACATCGTCCGAGACGAGAGCCTGCAGCTCGACTTCTCGAAGGAGATGAGCTACGGCGACTACCTGCACCTGGACCAGCTCCTCGATGCGCAGCATCCGCTCTCGCCCGATCACAACGAGATGCTGTTCATCGTGCAGCACCAGACCAGCGAGCTGTGGATGAAGCTGATGCTGCACGAGCTCGCCGCGGCGATCCGCTGCGTGGCGAACGACGAGCTCGGCAGCGCGTTCAAGATGCTTGCGCGCGTGAGCCGCATCATGGAGCAGCTCGTGCATGCATGGGACGTGCTCGCGACGATGACGCCGCCCGAATACTCTGCCATCCGGCCGTATCTCGCGAACAGCAGCGGCTTCCAGAGCGCGCAGTATCGCTGTATCGAGTTCATGCTCGGCAACAAGAACGCCGAGATGCTGAAGCCGCATGCGCACCGGCCCGAGCTGCTGGCCAAGGTCGAGGCCGCGTACAACGCACCGTCGCTGTACGACGAGTCGCTGCGGCTGCTCGCAAGGCGTGCCCTGCCCGTCCCGGTGAGCCATACCGATCGCGATTGGCGGCTGCCCTACGAAGCGAACGACGCGGTCGAACAGGCGTGGCTGCAGGTGTACCGGGACCCGCAGCGCCATTGGGATCTCTACGAGCTCGCCGAGGAGCTCGTCGATCTCGAAGACGCGTTTCGCCTGTGGCGCTTTCGCCATGTG
>Ga0184637_10000417_pt1 | contig 32028 bp, 29 predicted proteins | sample PLM3_127_b2_FD_133143 | JGI IMG/M metagenome (GOLD analysis project Ga0184637, IMG submission 133143) | Groundwater sediment microbial communities from an aquifer in East River, Colorado, USA - PLM3_127_b2 | ecosystem: Environmental > Terrestrial > Soil > Riparian zone | place: USA: East River... | reverse complement strand
GCCCCGACCTCGGTGAAGCGCTTGTTCTGTTCTTTGGTGAGCATCCGCATCCCTCTATTAAGGTAACTGGCCTGTTCTAGTCACGATACCGTTGGACAGCGCGGCCGGTCAACGGGAGCGTGATAGACTGGGCGCCACCTTGAAAACGGGGAGAGAGTGAGCCTATGCCCGTGCCTGCAGAGAAGGCCATCCAGCTGGTGAATACAGCGCACATCCAGGCCAAGTCGCTCGACATCGCCGTCACAGCGGTCGTCGTCGACGAGAGCGGCCGCCTCGTCGCGCTCGGCCGCATGGACCGCGCGCGGCCGATCACGGTCGACATCGCGACGAACAAGGCGTTCACCGCGGCCAGCTTCCAGCAGCCGACGAGCGAGCTGGCGAGCGCGGCGGGCCAGGCGTGGTTCCAGAGCCTGGTGGTGTCCAACAACGGGCGCATCATGGCGGGCGGTGGGGCGCTGCCGATCGTCGAGGGAAACAACATCGTCGGCGCCATCGGCGTCGCGGGCGGCAGCGAGGAGCAGGACCAGCGCTGCGCCGAGGCGGCGCTTGCTTCTTACTGACGTTTGGTATATAGGACATACAACTGAACCCTAAAGGGGGACGACTATGGCCGTGACGGTCGAGAAGTTGGACAAGCCGTCCGCCGAGCAGAACGGCAACGGGAAGACCTGGGCGAAGATCGACCTCGTCAACCCGCCTGATCTGGGCCGCAGCGTGCAGATCGTCGGCGAAGTTGTGCCCGTGGACCCGAACGAAGGCCCCCACCCGAAGAACTCGCGCGGCGAGCTGGGCAAGGCCCTCTTCAACTACTACCGGAACAGCATCTCGAAGGACCCACTGAGCCGCGTCGGAGCCAACACCCACTCGGCCGACAAGCGCAACGTGCTCTCCGAGAACCTGAACAAGGCGCCGAAGGGCGAGATCAATCCCGACCGCGTCGAGGTGACGGACCCCGAGGCGATGAGCCGCCACCTCAAGCGCGTCGCGTATTACCTGGGCGCGGACGCGATCGGCATCGCGCAGGCGCACCCGACGATGATGTACGGCGGCCGCCGCTACAGCGAGGACGGCACGACGACCGTCGAATCGTCCGAGGGGGAGGGGCCCGAGGAGCTCTGCCGACGCTATCCCTATCTGATTGTCGCTACGCAGGCGTGGGACTACGACAAGCTCCAGGCCCACCGCCACTTCATCGGCGACGCCGCCTACCACGTGTCGCAGATGCGCTCGAACATGATCATGAAGGCCCTCGAGGCGTACATCCGCGAGCTGGGCTACACGGCGCTGCGGGCCACGGCGAACCCACAGGCGGCGGCGCTGGCCGCGGGCATGGGCGAGCTCGGCCGCAATGGCATGGTGATCAGCGAGAAGTTCGGCGCGCGCGTCCACATGCCGAACGCGATCCAGACGGACCTGCCCCTCGCGCCCGGCCACCCGATCGACCTCGGCGTCACGGACTTCTGCAACATCTGCCGGAAGTGCGCCATCACCTGCCCGACGAACAGCATCCCCTTCGGCGACAAGGTCGAGTTCAACGGGGCGCTGAAGTACAAGATCAACTGGCTGACGTGCTACAAGCTGCGCCCCTACACGCATGACAACTGGGGCAGCTGCCTCACCTGCGTGGCGGTGTGCCCGTTCACGAAGCCGAATACCTGGTGGCGGACGCTCGCCATCAAGACGCTGACGACCCCGCCCGTGGCGCTGCGGCCGTACGTCGTGCGCGCATTGAAGGCGATCGACGACCGCTTCTGGGGCGTGATGAAGCAGAAGCGGGTGCGCTGGATGGGCTACGACACCGGCATCAAGCCCGGCGAGCACGCTTGCACCGTGGCCGGCTGCACCGCCGATCACGACGAAGCCGCCTCGAAGGTCCAGGGCGACGTCGGCTTCTACGCGCCGTTGAAGGAAAACACCAACCGGTTCGTTCGGCGCGATGTGTAGCGCCTCCGGGCCTGTTCTTTTCCTCCTGGCAATGCGGGCGCGCCATTTTGTCCCCTCCCCCCTTGCGGGGGAGGGTTAGGGAGAGGGGGTAGTGGCCCTCAAGTTAGGCCCCATCACCCTACCCTGGCCGAAAACCGAGGACGACCCCTACTGGGAGCGCTTCCTCAAGTCCGCGCCCGCGGACAAGCGTAACGCGATCACCGAGATGCTCGGCAACCAGCCCGAGGGGGCCGTCGCGCCCGTGAGGGCCGATCTCCACACGCCCGAGATTACGTCGACTCACATCAAAGAGCTGGCGCTCTACGTCGGATCTGACCTCACAGGGATCGCCCGGCTGCCGGCCGACCCCGACGGCTATCAGTTCGCGGTCGTCTGCGTGGTCAAGGCCGAGCACGATCCGCGGCAGGCGCCGGGGATCGGCGGCCAGGTGCCCGTCATGAACGGCCGGTTCTCCACGTTCGTCCTCGGGGCGTACATCCGCGAGCTGGGCTTCCGCGCGACGACGGACGGCAACCCGAATCCCGATGCACAGCGGCTCGCCGCGGCGGCCGGCCTCGGCAGGCTCGACGCGAAGGGCCGGCTGGTGACGTCGAAATACGGGGATAAGGTCCACGTCGCGGAGATCATCCGCACGGATCTGCCACTGGCGCCCGACGGCGACCTCACGTGAGGCCTAGCTCCGTCATCGAAACTCGGGCGCCGCGCAGCGGTGACGTCGCCCCGCGCAGCGGTGATCTGTGACGTACGTCATCGCTCAGCCGTGCATCGAAGAGAAGAACGCCTCGTGCGTCGAGGTCTGCCCCGTCGCCTGCATCCATACAACGCCCGACTCGTTGCAGTACTACATCGACCCCGACGTATGCATCGAGTGTGAACAGTGCGAGATCGTGTGCCCCGTCAACGCCATCTACCTCGACTACAAGCTGCCCGACGAGTGGCGCAGCTTCATCGACGTCAACGCTAGCTTCTTCCGGCGCAATAAGGAGCAGACGGGCCCGCCGCCGCTGGAGGTCGCCTGGTCAATGATCCACGGCGCCCAGGCCTACGCGAATGAAGTCGGCGCGAAGATCAGCGTCGCCGTCGTCGACGAAGCCGGCTACCCGGTCGCCGTCGGCCGCATGGACGGCGCTCGACCCCACACCGCCGAGCTCGCCCTGAGCAAGGCCTACACGTCGGTCAGCTTCTGGCTATCCAGCATCGAGGTGCGCGCCCAGGCCCGCCGCCCCTGGTTCCAGGGGCTCGTCGTCGCCAGGCGCGGCCGCATCCTCGCCGCCGGCGGCGGCATGCCGATCGCGGAGGGGGCCGATGTCTTCGGCGCCATCGGCGTCGATGGCGGCCGCGACGACGAGCAGAACGTGCTGTGTGCGCGAGCGGGGATGGCGGCGATGGAGGAGGGGCACTAACCCCTCGGCTGGTTCCTAAGACGTTTGGTTAGCCGGCGCATTTATCGTCCACGTTCCCTGGCCAGCAACGACCCCATCGGCCTCTCGTCAGTTGCCTCACGGGTTGCAACGCGAACATCTCGACTTCTTGAACGGCGTACTCTCGGCGCTGAGTCAAACGCTTCCAACCAAGAGTGGGTTGGCGTTCTCTATCAATGACGGGACCTTTGCAACGATGACGAGTGCAATCTTGCAGGTCGCTACCGATCGCTGTACTATTCGTTCGGCGCGGCAAGGGTGATTCTGCGCAATCTCGGAAGGACGAATATACGTTCTGTCCCGGCGTTGAAGGAGACGCATTGAGGTATGATGTTGATGAGGCGATACTGCGTGAACTTCGCCTACAGACGGGGTGGTTAAGGCTACTTGGCCTTCAGGCGCTTCGACCGTTGCTTGAGCAGTTGCTGATCACAGATAAGCAGAGGACCGTGTTCGAGTACAGCGACGGAAGTCGCTCCGTTCGCGAAGTCGCCGCGCTCGCTGGAGTCGGTACCTCAACTGTCTCCCGCCTTTGGGGCGAGTGGTTAGCAGTTGGAATCTGCGCCGAGGTTGAATCCACAGCAGGTCGCGCCCGGCACCTCGTGGCTCTTTCCGCTTTAGGGCTCCCGCTCCCGGGGTCGTCGTCGTCCAGCGATGAGGGCTGAGAACGTCATGAGGATCAACCGCGCCCGCTCCGACAGGTACAGCAAGTGACAAACTCGGACGACCATCTTGTCGAGTTGATCGAAGAGCTGCTGGTTTGGACACGTCTACTAGCTCGGAATTCCGTCGTTGTGCTCCTTACCGAAGTGCTTAATGACCAGAGGCATTTGCTGGCCTACGAAGCCACGGACGGGACAAAAACGCAGAAGGAAGTCGGCGAGGCTAGCGGACTTAGCCAGGCGACTATTTCGGGTCTATGGCAGAAATGGAGGCGACTAGGAATAGCAAGGGACGTTCCAGGCGGCGTACGACACCTGCTGCGTCCGTCGGATCTTGGTCTAACGGAAGTTGCGCCGGAAACTGCGCATTCCGAAAGGAGAGCTAGGTGAGACACCAAGACGTGGATGAAACGAGCCTGCGTGACGTTGTGCACGCGATAGACGATCTAACGCGCGTAATGTTTTCGACCCAGAGTGAGTTTCGATCAAGGTCCGAGGCCGTCCGTCACCTCAAAGAGTTAGGGGTCACGCCCTCTCGGATCGCGTCGATTCTCTCGATGCGGACCAGTGACGTCTCCTCGGTGCTGGCAAAAAGTGCTAAGACGGCCCGTGCAACGCCACACGCCGAAAGCGGCCACCCCCACGATGACTGAGACTGAATATTCTCAACGCAACCTTGCCTACGTTCGTACCCATTTGGCGGCCATCGAACAGTTCGTCCGATTCGAGATCGTAGCCAACCCCAACAGTCGTGAAGCGGTGCGTGGGCACCTGCTCGCCCGAAAGAACGCCGCATCCGTCTACCTGGCCCTCGCCGACGGTCCCTTGACTCAGGACGAGATAGGGATCGCGACCAGGCTAAGCCAAGCTACGGTCTCGAAAATCTGTCGATATCTCCATGAGCATGGTCTCCTCCTAGTCCTTCCTGATCCGAGCCAACACCGGGTCATGCGCTACTGCTACACGGAACTAGAAGTTATGTTGGGGATCACCAGCATTGCCCGAGAAGTTAACCGAGGTTGAGCGTCGCCGGCGAATACAAGCTCTAGTGCACGCGCTGGGCCGGTTCAACTTGACCGAACATTTCGGACTAGACAGCTTGATTCGGGAGGCTGAGCTGCCGTCTGTAGCCGCCCTACGCGAACCGCTCGAGGCAGCGGACGTCATGGTTCCTAGATTCATCCCTCTAGACTTTCTTGCGCGATCGATTCACAACGAACTTTTGACGTTCGATCTGGCTCAACTGGGGCGAGGCGCACAGGAATCGGTCGTAAATATCGGCGAACTGGAATCGATCCCCGCTGGTAAGCATTCCGCCGCTCGGTACCACGAGTATATGTATCGGGCGTTGCCCGAGGTATTTGATCAATGGCTTGTCAACCCGAGGAAAGAACAGCCCGAGTCGGACAAGATTAAGTTCATAGACATTACCTTCGATAATGTTGCCACCGACGGTTTCTTTTGGGAGTTAGTGACACATCACCGGCTATTGGCCGCGCACATCGTCATCGAATGCAAGAACTATTCCGCTGATCCTCGCTCCCCTGAATTCGACCAAGCCACTGGGCGCCTTGGGCATCAAGTGGGTCAGTTTGGAATCATCTTTTGCAGAAGAATCCTTGACAACGAGAGAGTGCTCAAATATCAGCGGGATGCTTTACGGAGAGAACTCCGGCTCCTTGTCTTGTCGGATCAGGACTTCTCCAACTTGCTGGCCTTTCGACTTAGCGGTGAGAGTGACGGCATCAGCAATCTGCTTCGGCAAAAGTTGCACGCACTCGATTTCGCTTAGCTTTTTCCTTCTCGCTTGAGTTTCAGGACTTCAGCTTCTCCAGCAATTCTGTTTCGAGGGAGAAAACTGCTCTTCATCACGTAGTCGAGCTCAAGGTTGTCAGGGCCGCAAAGACTCAGCTCTTTGAGAAGGGACTCCTTATGAGGGTGAACGCTTGGTGGAAGACCTGGGGTGACCTGACCAAAAGGCTATTCTTGTTGGCCGCATCGTTCGCGTCCCTAGTCGGGCTTCTAGCGCCGTTTCTCTTGTCCCAACAGGACCTGCCGTGGTGGACGATCGTGATTCTGATCATCGCCACTTCCTTTTTCCTTCTGCTTGTTGTGATGGAATTTCTCGACAGGGCTGGGAGGCGCGTCTATGTACGAGACGATAGAGACGGCATACGGAAGTACATGCACAGATGGATTGAACATGGCGGTCGAGTCGCCATTTGGACCCGAAACATGACTTGGGCAGAAAACCCTGAAACCCGCAACCTATTGAGAACGAAGGCGGCGAATCGCGACCTAATCGTATGCCTGCCCGAGGCAAACGACTTTGCGCGTGAACTCGCTGCAGCCGGAGCAGAACTCTGTGAATACGGCGCACAGCACCTAGAGTCGCCCGCGTCGCGATTTACGATCGTGTTCTTTGGTCGCAATGGGTCCCGTGTCGCCGTCGGCAGAGAGGAAGGCGGGACCCACGTCATTGAGGAGTTCGATCCGACCGGCCATCCGGCGTTTTACTTGGCGGAAGATCTCGTCACGTTGGTACGAGCGCAGTCGGCAAGCCGAGAGGGACGATGACTGAGATACGGCATTGTTCTGCGAAGCAGCATGATGACCTCGCGGCCGAGTGGGATCGCCTAGCCGAAGAGCGCCATCGCCAAATCGCTTCCGGCGACGACATAAGCTTTGATCACGTGATAGCCCCAACCATCTTGAAGCTGTTTGCGGGAGCGAACCCGAGCTTAGTTCTCGACGTTGGCTCCGGGACTGGAGACTTCACTGCGCGCCTTGCCCGAGTCGCCGAGAGGGTAGTTGGCCTGGAGCCCTCGGCTGCCAGCGTCGAAATAGCCCGAACCGTGTGCGCGGGACTCTCTAACGTTCGCTTCCTTAATAGACCAATCGAGGAAGCAAAAGAAGCACTGGGCGGAGAAGCGGCTACGGCCGCCGTGGCAACCATGACATTGATGACAACGCCCAACCTGCCTCGCTTCGCGGAAGCGCTGAGGGAGCTGCTTCAGGATGGAGGAAAGTTCGTTGCAGTAGTTACCCATCCTTGTTTTTGGCCGAGGTATTGGGGGTATGAGGAAGCAGACTGGTTCGATTATGAGCGGGAGATTTTCATCGAGGCTCCTTTTGTGATCTCGTTGCGCCGCACGCCGCATTTTACGACCCACATCCATCGCCCTCTGGAGCAATACCTAACGACCTTTGCCGATCTGGGGTTCAGTATCGAGAAGGTGGTGGAGCCCATGCCTCCGGCCGAAATCGAAGCGCTCTACCCAATGCCATGGCAATTTCCGCGATTCCTAGGATTAAGGTGGGTCAAAGGTTAGCTCGGTGAGCGCCTGCGGCGCTTCAATTTAGGCTTCTCAGTCTCTCATTGACCCCACGCCCGCTCCTATGGTTAATTGCCCCCACCAACCACTGGAGCATCCCTTGCTGACAAAAGAAGAAAACGACGAGCTAACCCGCGTCGGAGCCGGTACGCCGGGCGGCGAGCTGTTGCGGCGGTACTGGCACCCGATCGCCGTCGCTGAGCAACTGACACCCGAGCGGCCGAAGAAGCGCATCCGGCTGCTCGGCGAGGACCTGGTGCTGTTTCGCGATCAGGCGGGTAAGCACGGGCTGGTCCGGGAAGAGTGCCCCCACCGAGGAGCGTCTCTCCTGTACGGGTTCCTCGACGATGGCAACATCCGCTGCGCCTACCACGGCTGGATGTACGACAAGACTGGCCGATGCGTCGAGCAGCCGTTCGAGCCGGCGCAGTCGATGCTGAAGCACACCGTGCGCATTCCCGCATATCCAGTCGAGAAAGTTCACGGGCTGCTGTTCGCCTATCTCGGGCCGCTACCCGCCCCGCTGATCCCGCCATGGGACGTGCTCGCTCGCGAGGACGGCACCCGCAAGCTGGCCGTGCACCCGGTGCTGGAGGCGAACTGGCTGCAGGTGCAGGAGACGAACCTCGATCCAACCCACAACACGTTCCTGCACCAGCGCGTGCGGGCCGTGAACGAGGGGCAGCCGTGGAGCTTCGTCCCCATCGAGGAGCTCGACTTCGAGGTCTGCGAGTGGGGCATCGTGAAGCGGCGCGAGTTCGGTGGCGACGACCCGTATCGCGAGGAGGGTCACCCAGCCCTGTTCCCCAACGTCCTCCGCCACTCCGCGCCATATAACGGCTCCATCGACATCTACTGGCGAACGCCCCTGGACGATACCCACACCCAGAGCTTCTGGATGAGCTTCAAGCCGAGCGCGGACGGATCCGTGGTCGAAGAGAACGACGATCCGCCCGTCGACTACCCGCTCATGAAGGACGACGAGGGCTTCTTCCACATGCAGAGCACGCCCAGCCAGGACTCCATGGCCTGGGAGACGCAGGGTCCCCTCCGCGACCGCTCACGGGAGAGGCTCGGCGCGTCGGACAAGGGCGTGGTGCTGTGGCGCCAGCTGCTCAAGGAGCAAATCGAGAAGGTCAAGCGCGGTGAGGACCCCATGGGAGTTATCCGCGCGCCCACCCACGAGATCATCCATTTCGCGCTCGAGAGATAAGAGGTCAGTCCGGCAGGCTGCCTGCTTTCGCCGGGGCCGGTCTTTAGCTCCGTCCCCGATTGGCTCCCAGCAAGAGCCGCAGCGCCCCTAAGGCGAATGCCTCCATGTTGGCCCGCCGATCGGCTGCACCCGTCTCGATCGTTTCCGACCGCTCCACCGGCCCCGCGACCGCCAACGCCACGTGCCCCGCGGCGTCGCCATACCGATTCCCGGTCGGCCCGGCCGCGCCGGTCTCGGCGATCGCCCAGGTCGCGTCGAGCCGTTTACGGATCGCCTCGGCGAGCATCAGGGTGTGGGGCTCGGTCGAGGATCGGTGCGCCTCGAGCTGCTCGGGCGTCATGCCGGCGAGACGCTCCTTCGCGGCTGCGTTGTAGGCCACGACGCCGCCCTTGAAGAAACGCGGATGCGCCTGCGACTCCGAGGAGCGCCGCGGAGATCAGCCCGCCAGCCGATGATTCGGCGACCGCTACCGTCTCGCCCCGCTCGGCGAGCAAGCGCCCGACTGTCTCGGCGAGGTCGTCAATCTCTGTCATCGGAGGCACTCCCGGCTCACAATCGACTACAATGGCGACATGAGCGACAACTGGAAAAACGAAGGATCTCCCTCATGGCAGCACCCGTTAGCCTGCGGCTAGCCGACTCGGTGGCCGAGAAGATACGGCACATGGCCTCGGTCGAGCACCGATCGCTTGCCGAGATGACGAAGCTCCTCGTCGAGGAAGCCATCAAGCTTCGCGAGTTTCCCGAAATCGTCTTCACCGAAGGCCCAACCGGCCGCCGGGCGACACTGCGAAACGGGCTGGACGTGTGGGAGATCATCGAGCCGTACGTTCTTGCCCGCAAGGATCCAAACGTTCTCCGTGAGAGCTACCCCGACTACGACCAAGCCATCCTGCACTCTGCGCTTCGCTACTACGAGGCTTACCCTGACGAGATCGAAGCGCGCATCGCGCTGAACCAGCGCGGGGCGAATCGCTCGACCGAAACCGGAAACCGTAGAGCCGCCGCAGGTTCATGGCCACGAAATGTGAAGCATCCGGACCAGTTCTTCGAGGAATTCACAAGTGATCCCGTCGTGGACGAGGCGATGCGCCGCCTCGCGAAATAGAACGTGGCCGGCCACCAGAATGCGCGCGGACGACATCGAGCGGCTTCTACAAGAAATCGACAGCCTGATACGGGAGTACGCCGCTCCTGAGGCTCCTGACACTGATGTGACGGTTCGTCAGGTTCGGCTCCTCACCGCTGCCGCGTGCCTGCTGAACGAACGGGCGTTAGCCAATTACGGTGGACACACCGGAGAGAACCGGGGCGTCCAGCTAGTGGAGCAGGTCGTGGGCGCGGCCTTTCAGACGTTCGGCGGGGAGGACGCGCATCCGGATCCGTTTGAAAAGGCTGCCATGCTGCTGCGCGGCATCACGCAGGGGCACCCGTTTGGAGACGGCAATAAGCGGGCTGGTTTCATGTTGGCTGGGTACTACCTGGACGTCATAGGGTTCAAGCCGTCGGACGAACGGTGGAACACGGACACCATCGAGGATCTGTCGACCGCTGTGTCTTCGGGTCAGATCCGCGATGTTACGAGGATTGCCGAGCGGCTACGCAATCTCTGGGGCGTGAACCGCTAAGCTCGCCGCCAGTCTACAGCCGATACAACTCCGCCGCCGTCCGCCACAGCAGCTTCTCGCGATCTCCTTGCGCGACGCCGCGGAAGCAGCGGTCGATCACCTCTCCGGTGCGGGGCCAGGTCGAGGTCGCCAGCGGGAAGTTCGTCGACCACAGGATGTTGTCGATGCCCAGGTGCGAGGCATACGGCGCAACATCGTCGAACCACGACGTGAAGTAGCACTGGCGGTGGAACATCTCGGAGGGCTTCAGCTCGTACCCCTCACGGGCGAGGCCGTCGTGCTCGAACTGGTGGTCGGGCCAACTGTGTTGCTACTGTGACTGTTTTAGACGCTTTACGCGGTATGAGCGGTGCTATCGTTATGATCGATTCCACTAGGGAGGGGGCACATGGACCGACTGATCGAAGACCAACTGGAGAAAGCCCAGATTCGCCCTGACGCTACAGATGTTATCGAGGCTGTTGCACGCCGTCTCAGCGAACGCGGCGAATTCGAAGACGCAAAAGAACTCTTACGAGCGGTCAAAGACATTCGACAAGACGTTCCCCAAAAAAAGGACCTGCTAACGACGGGCCAAGCCGCGACAAAACTCGAGGTGTCGGCCAGCACGGTCAAGAGGTGGATCCGTGAAGGCCGCCTGATCGGGCATCGGCGAGGAGGTTGGGTGCAGGTCTCCAAGCGTTCGGTCGACGCGCTCATCAAGAGTTCCGCGCTCGCAGACGAGAGAGAGTCCGAAGCGCGGTTGACTCGCGCGCTAGATCCTTTTCGGCTTCGCAACAAGAACGCGAAGCCTTACGACGCGGGGGCTGAGAAATGATTCACGAGACTCAGTCGGCTCACCCCGGCGGGGAACGACGCGGAATCCTGATCGTTGTCCACGAAAGCCTCTTTGACGATCTCGACGTAGCCCAAGAGTATGTTCAAGAAGCAAGAAACCAAGTAGCCCAATTGTTCTGGACCGAATCGACCCGCAAAGCTGCAGACTGGCGGCTATTCGCTCAGTGGTGTCTCGGCCACGGATCTGACCCGTCGTATGTCAACTGGCAGCAGTTTCAGCAGGATAGAGCGGTACTAGAAGAAGAGATCGAGCGTTTCTTTCATCGGCTGGACGATCCTCATCCTGAGCTTCTGGCCGAAGGAAAGGAGAAAGGAATCAAGTCCCCGCTCTGGGCAGCCGCTGCGCAACTCCTCCGAGAAACGCATGTGCCCTATGTCTTCGTGCCTATCGATGACCTCGACGAAGCTCCGCCGCCCGGATTGGATGGCGTTAGGCACGCTGAAGGAGTCGTTTTCGCCCCGACCCACGAACTGCTTGAGTTTGTCCAATACCACGGAGAAAGGATGACTTGGGATGAATTGGATGAAGATCCAATCCAGGGGAATCCCACCGGTTGGCCTTCGCTCGAAGCGCGAGAGCCCGCCGGCGGGACCCGCCCCTTATCGCCCCAAATCGAAGATTTCATCGCCTCGCTCAGCAACACGGCTGGCATGAACGAAGATCCCGAAGCTGGAACGACTAGAGCCTGATAGGCCAGGGTTGTCGACCGAATCACCGGCGCGAGCAGACAAGGATGACGGGCAACCAGACACGGCAGAGCAGTTCAGAATCGAGGCGACGACGAAACACGCCTGTCTTATATGTTTGCGTCCTGTCCGTCGTGTCTACCTTCACCTTAGCGTCGTTGGCGACAGCGATAGTGCTCTCTTTCCAACAGCAGATATCGCCCCTTCAGGCAAATCTCTTCGAGACTTGTTCCACAACGTGGAAGATGGGGTTCGGCGCAATTGTAGGCTTAATAGGCGGGAAGCTAGCAGGCTGAGGTCAAACCGGCGGTCATGGGAGTCCGGCGAAGCTACCGTGACGCACGTGGGAGCGTGCAGCGAGCCTATCCACAGAGTTTCGGCGGTCTTCCCCATTTTGGCGAGCGTTCCTGTCGGCGCTCTCAAATCTCCCCAAAACGTTCGCGCGGCGGCGCGTCGGAAACTGACCCGCTCGCCTACAGCCGATACAACCCCGCCGCGTTCCGCCACAGCACCTTCTCCCGATCGCCCTGCGCGACCCCGCGGAAGCAGCGATCGATCACCTCTTGCGTACGGGGCCAGGTCGAGGTGGCCAGCGGGAAGTTCGTCACCCACAGGATGTTGTAGATGCCAAGGTGGGAGGCGTACGGCGCGACGTCGTCGAACCACGAAGTGAAGTAGCACTGGCGGTGGAACATCTCCGAGGGCTTCAGCTCGTAGCCCTCGCGGGAGAGGCCGTCGTGCTCGAATTGGTGGTCGGCCCACTCCATGTACAGCACGCCCCAGCTGTGCGCGCTCTCGCCGAGCACTACTTTTAGATTTGAGTGGCGCATCAGCACCCGCGAGAACGAGAGCAATGTGATGACGAACACGCTGGAAACCGGCCGCGTGACGGCCTCGAGGGCTTCCGCGAGGGTCGGCTTCAGACCCTCGTATGGCGCGTACTGGAGCTTGGGCGATGAGCCGGAGTGCAGGCACAGCGGCACGCCGGCCTCCTCGCAGGCGGACCAGACCGGATCGAACTCGGGGCCGCTGATATGGGGGTAGATCCCGCAGGCGCATCGGCACGGCGGGAAAGACGACCCCTCTGTGGCCCTTCGCGAGCGACCGACGGATCTCCTTGACGGTCGCCTCGGGCGGCGACACGGGCACGATGCACTGCGGGATGAACCGCTCGCTCGCCGCGCCCCACTCGTCGATCAGCCAGTCGTAGTACGCCTGCACGCACGCCAGCTCGAGCTCGGCGTGCCACGTACGGCCGGCGGCCTCGTTTCTGCAGGCATTGTTTGTCCGCTGAACTTGGGTTGACACGGAGTCGTGTTCGCCCCCTATAAGGGGTCAAGAGAAATCGAACAGACCAAACGGAGGACGAAGACAGAATGAATGCGCTTTCGACGGCGCTCCTTGAACGAACTCCTCGCCAAGCGCTCGATGCGTTGGAGCGGGGGATGGGTCTTTCGGAAGACGAGTTGGCGCAAGCGCTGGGGACGAGCCGGCGCACCCTTCAGCGTTGGCGTACGGGAACGGCGTATCCGCAGCAGGCGATGCGGCAGCGGCTCTCAGCGCTGCTCGAGCTGCAGCAGCGAGTTCAAGAGACGTTCGAAGGACCGGAAGCACCCTGCCGATGGTTTCACTCCCCCAGCCGCTACATGGGCAGCGTCACTCCCGCGGAAGCGATCCGGGTCGGTCGGATCGATCGGGTCGAGGCGGCGCTTGAGGCACTGCACTCCGGCGCGTTCCTGTAGAGCACCGACGGGGCGCCAGCGCCACCTGGGTGGGATGCCGGGACAGCGCTCTCTCGCCATCACTTGAATGCATATCGGCTCACTGAGCTGGAGGTCGAGCTGGCCGCGGTTCTCAATTGCCGGGATGCGATGACTCTTGGCCTCGCGCCTGACGACCTTGTCGACGATTACGATTTCACGGTTACGTAGGAGCTCGCCACAGCAGCGATCGCCAATGAAGCGGAGGATCCTTGTTCCATCAGCCACTGGGTTGGACGACAATCTCGTGATCTTCCCGAGTCAGCTCCGCAGTACTTCCAGACTGACCATCGTAGGAAGCAGGGACCTGCGACTCTTCGTTCCTCGCTAGGGCAGCGGACCTACAGCCGATACAAACCCGCCGCGTTCCGCCACAGCACCTTCTCCCGATCCCCCTGCGCGACGCCGCGGAAGCAGCGGTCGATCACCTCTCCGGTGCGGGGCCAGGTCGAGGTCGCCAGCGGGAAGTTCGTCGCCCACAGGATGTTGTCGATGCCCAGGTGGGAGGCGTACGGCGCGACGTCGTCGAACCACGACGTGAAGTAGCACTGGCGGTGGAACATCTCGGACGGCTTCAGGTCGTAGCCCTCGCGGGGCAGGCCGTCGTGCTCGAACTGGTGGTCGGCCCACTCCATGTACAGCATGCCCCAGCTGTGCGCGCTCTCCCCGAGCACGACCCGCAGATTCGGGTGCCGCATCAGCACCCGCGAGAACGAGAGCAATGTGATGACGAATACGCTGGAGACGGGCCGGGTAACGGCCTCGAGGGCTTCCGCGAGGGTCGGCTTCAATCCCTCGTACGGCGCGTACTGCAGCTTGGGCGATGACCCGGAGTGCAGGCACAAAGGCACGCCGGCCTCTTCGCACGCAGACCAGACCGGATCAAACTCCGGGCCGCTCACGTGGGGCAGATCGCGCAGGTGCATCGGCACCGCGGGGAACACGACCCCCCTGTGGCCCTTCGCGACCGACCGCTGGATCTCTTTGATCGTCGCCTCGGGCGGCCAGACGGGCACGATGCACTGCGGGATGAATCGCTCGCTGGTCGCTCCCCACTCGTCGATCAGCCAGTCGTTGTACGCCTGCACGCACGCCAGCTCGAGCTCGGCGTCCTGCAGACTCGCGAACGCCTCGCCGGCCATGCCCGCCACCGTCGGATACAGCGCCGAGTAGTCGACGCCGCCCGCGTCCATGGCCTTGAGCCGCTCAGTGGGCGTGTAGGCCGCGGCGGGCACGTCATCCCAGCGGGTTGGCTCCTCCAGGCGATCGGCCATCAGGGCGCCGACGTTTGCCACCTTGCCGCCGAGCAGCACGTTCCCGTCGAGCACCCATCGCTCCGAGCCATCCAATTGCCGCTCGATGCGGGGGACGCGGCCTCTGAGGTTATTCGGGACCCGAGAAGTCCAGAGGTCGGGCGTCTCCTGGACGTGGTCGTCGGCGGAGACGAGGCCGTATTTGAGTTTGGGCTGGGTGGGGGACGGGGCGGGTGAGGCCATGGGATTCACCCCCTCCCTAACCCTCCCCCGTCAAGGGGGAGGGGACAAGCGCCTCCCCCCTTGCGGGGGAGGCCGGCGAAGCGCGCAGCGCGAGCCGGGAGGGGGGTCTCCTCACTTTCACGCGTGCACCATGCTGCCAAGGGCGCCGCCGGGCAGTGGCTCGTGCTTCTGCCACTTCGGCGTGTCCCACTCGGCGAGGTTCGTTACGTCGAGCTTGTAGACCTTGATCGCGTTCTCGTACAGCAGCTTCTTCCGGTCCTCGACGGACACGCCCTCCAGCACGCGCTCGACGGCCAGCCACGAGTTCGGGTGGAACGATGCGACGTGCGGGAAGTCGGACTCCCACATGATGTTGTTGATGCCGATATTCTCGCGCAGCTGGATACCGCCGTCCTCGAACCAAAAGTTCGCGTACATCTGCCGGCGCACGGTGTCGCTCGGCCGGCTGGTGATGCCCTCCGTCCACAGGTGGCGGGTCTCCCACTCGTGGTCGCACGCAGCCAGCACGTAGTTCAGGCCGCCGATGCCCGCCTCGGCGAACACGACTTTCAGGTTCGGGAAGCGCTCGGTGATGCCGGAGAAGATGAGGTGCGGGATGATCTGCCCAGGCGTCACCGCTGACGGCGTGGTCGATGCGGAGTGGTTCTGGCGGACCGAGAAGCCTTCCCACTCCATCACCGTGCCGCTGATGTTCAGCCCGGACGAGCCGTGGAAGTGGACCGGCACGCCCAAGGACTGCAAGACGTCCCACACCGGGTCCCACACGGGGTCCGCGAGATGCGGAAGTCCGCCGGGCATCCGTCCGTTCAGGTTCATGCCACGGTGGCCGCCCTCGACCGCTCGCTCGATCTCCCGCGCCATCGCCTCGGGGCCACTCAGATACGGAACGCCCGCCAGCGGCAGATAGCGGTCGCTGGCGCTCGCCCAGTCGGACAGCGCGTCGTTGTAGGCGCGCACCGCGTCCATCTCGAAGTCGGGGTCCTTATGCTGGTAGAAGCTGCCGCCGGGGTTGTTCGGGAACAGCACCTCGGCATCCACGCCGTCCTCGTCCAGCGCGTGCAGGCGCATGAGCGGGTCCCACGCCGTGCGCGGCACCTGCTCCCAGCGGGTCGGATAGGTGGGGAAGGGATCGCCCATGACGGCGGGGCAGTTCGCCACACCGAAACCCTCGCCGAAACCGCGCCCGCCCTTGCTGGCGTACACGCTCCAGCGCTCGCCGGTCTCCCCCTTCGAGTTCGTCGCCTCGATGATCTGCGGGATCTTCTCGCCCCACTTGCTGGCGGACATCCGTTCTTTGAATGCGTCCTTGTCCAGCACGACGTGGGAATCAGCGCTGATCAGTCCGTGTTTGAGTTTCATAAGGTTCGACCCCCTCACCCCAGCCCTCTCCCTTTCCAGGTGGAGAGGGCGTAAGTCTCGCTACGAATTAGTCGCCAATATATCATGGCGCTATGAAGTGTCCGGCGCTCGCTAACCCGACCACAACAAGAGGAGAATGAGCGTGCGAGAGTACAGGGTCATCTCAGGCGATAGCCACTGGCAGCCGCCAGCGGAGCGGTGGGCGGAGCGCGTGCCCGCGCAGTACCACGACCGCCTGCCGAAGGTCGTAAAGCTGCCGAACGGCGGAGACGGCATCCAGGACGAGGACGGGCGCATCAACTACGGCGGCACGGGCCATTTCTGCAGCTACACGCCCGAAACGTTCGACCCGACCGTCGAGCACTTCGACGAAGAGGTGGGGCTCGGCTCGGCCGAGCAGCGCACTAAGGAACAGGACATCGACGGCGTCGACGCGGAGGTCCTGTTCGGCGGCGCAGGCACCGGCTCGAAGGACCCAGCGGTCCGCCAGGCGTTCGTCCACGCCTACAACAGCTACCTCGGTGAGGATTACTGCTCGGTCGCGCCCGACCGGCTCCTGGGCATCGGCGTGCTGGCGAACAAGGGCGTGGACGAGGATATCGCCGAGATGGAGCACTGCAAGATAGTCGGCTTGCGGGCGGTTCTGCTCGGCACGTTCCCGAGCGGCAAGGGCCATCCGACGCCGGAGGACGATCGCTTCTGGGCGGCGGCCCTCGACCTGGACATGCCCGTCACGGTCCACACGTCGATGTCACGCCCCCAGGGTGTGCGCGGCGAGTTCATGATCGAGTACCCGCTGAACCCCCAGGGGTACGACCGCCTGCCCATAGACCTCGTCGATCGCATGTCCCGCTACGGCACCCGCCATTGCGGCTGCCTCGAGCTCACCCAGATGATCATGACCGGCCTCTTCGACCGCTTCCCGACGCTGAAGGTCTACTGGGCCGAGAACCAGATCGGGTGGATTCCGATCTTCCTCGAGCAGATGGACATGATCTACGACGCGAACCGCTTCTGGGCCCAGCGCCTGCTCGGGCTGCAGCCACTCGCCCGCAAGCCGAGCGAGTACGTGAAGGAGCACGCCTACTGGGGATTCTTCGACGACCCGATCGGCGTCGAGCTACGCGACCGGATCGGCGTCGACCGCATCCTCTGGGGGAGCGACTTCCCGCACGAGGTGAGCCGCTGGCCGAACTCGCAGGAGCTCCTGGACGAGCAGCTCGCCAGGGTGCCGGAGCTCGAGCGGCGGAAGATCACCTGCGAGAACGCCGTCGAGTTCTTTCATCTAGATAGATGACCGCGATCCCCTGCTCTTCAAGCCAGCGGAGGGGGTCCTCGTCGGCGCTCGCTGACCCCTTCATGGCGACGGCAAGCCGGGGTCATTCAACGCGAAGCACGGCTTTTCCGGCGTAGCGGCGCTCCAGCAGCTGCTCGGCGATCTCACCGACCTGGATCCATGGGGCTTCCCTCTCGATGAGGGGCCGCAGGCGGCCGTTCGAGACCAGGGCGGCGAGGGTACCGAGTCCGATACCCGCTGGCTCGTGGGCCAGCTCCGTGAACAGATACAGGCCATAGAGAGATACCCGGCCGATGCGGAAGAACGCGGAGGAGTTTATGGTCGCGGTTTGGCCAGAGGACACCCCGTAATGCACGCAGGTCCCGCCCTGGGCGAGCATGGTGAGGGCCGAGGCGAGCACCTCTCCCCCGACCGATTCCAGAACGAGGTTGTACGGTCCGCAGGCGCGGGCCGCCTCGCCGGTCTCGTCGGCGACGACCTCGTAAGCGCCCGCGCGCCGCACCGCTGCCGCGTGCGCTGACTGCCGCACCAATCCGCAAACCCGTGCGCCGGCCTCGACCGCGAGCTGCATGGCCAGATGGCCGACACCGCCCGAAGCGCCCGTAACGAGGACGTTGCGCCCGAGAAGATTGCCACCGCGATAGAGAGAATACAACGCGGTAAGCCCTGCCACGGGGAGAGTCGCCGCCTGCTCGAACGAGACGTTGTTGGGCAGGGTTGCCAGCGATGCAACGGGGACCGGGACCAGCTCCGCCCACGCGCCGGTCGGCAGGAGCCCGACGACGCGCTGGCCCGCGGCTGGGCCGGTGCCGTTCGCCGCCGGCGCCTCGACGATGCCGGCGAGGTCCCAACCAATCGTTGCGCCGGCCGCCTCGTTCTGGGCGCGGCGCACCTCGCCACGGTTGAGCGAGATGGCCTTTACTCGGACCAGCGCCTCAGTGGGCCCTACCTTTGGCACCTCGACCTCGCGGATGGCGAGCCGGCCCCGCGCCCGCCCATCCACGACGACGGCTCGAATCATTGCCATAGCACCATCTCCCCGCACACCGCACAGGATGCTGACGGCTGTAATCTACTTCCTGGGGGTGAAACCATGAAGCGGAGCACCGATCGGATCCTCACGACCCACGCGGGCAGCCTGCCGCGGCCGGACGACCTCCGCGAGCTGGTGACGGCGAAAGCGAGCGGCGAGCCTTACGACCAGGCCAGGTTTGCATCGCGCGTGCGCAGCGCCGTCGGCGAGGTCGTACAGCAGCAGCGGCAGAGCGGCGTGGACGTGCTGAACGACGGCGAGTTCGGGAAGTCGAACTTCTCGAACTACGCGCGGGAGCGGCTGAGCGGTTTCGAGGAGCGCGCGGTGAAGCCGGGCGAGGCCCACCGGATCGGGATCTCCGGCCGCGACGTGCAGGAGTTCCCCGAGTACTTCGTTGAGCACGGCGGCTTCGCTGGGACCTCGGTGACCGGGGCCAGCATCAACCGTCGTCTGATCGGCGCTCGAAACGAGCGGACGGAGCTGGTCTGTTCGGGCCCGCTGAAGTACATCGGCCAGGCCGAGATCCAGCGCGACATCGAGAACTTCAAGGCCGCGCTGCAGGGCGCCTCGCCGGCGGACGTCTTCCTGCCCGCGGTCGCACCGGGCACCATCGAGCACTGGCTGATCAACGACCACTACCCGAGCGACGAGGCGTACCTCGCGGCGATCGCGGACGCGATGCACGAAGAGTACAAGGCGATCACCGACGCAGGCTTCATCCTCCAGATCGACGACCCGGACCTGCCCGACGCATGGCAGATGCACCCCGAGATGAGCGTGGCGGACTATCGCAGGTTCGCCGAGCTGCGCATCGACGCGCTGAACCACGCGCTGCGGGACCTGCCCGAGGACCAGGTCCGGCTGCACGTCTGCTGGGGCAGCTACCACGGCCCCCACAAGCACGACATCCCGCTGAAGGACATCGTGGACATCGTGCTGAAGGTGCGGGCTAGGGCGTACTCCGTGGAGGCGGGCAACCCGCGCCACGAGCACGAGTGGAAGGTGTGGAAGGGCACGAAGCTGCCCGAGGGCAAGATCCTGATCCCTGGCGTTGTCGGCCACTCGAGCGACTTCATCGAGCACCCGGAGCTGGTCGCGGAGCGGCTGGTGCGATTCGCGGAGATTGTCGGCCGCGAGAACGTGATCGGCGGCACGGACTGCGGGCTCGGCGGGCGCGTCGGGCATCCCTCGATCGTGTGGGCGAAGCTGCAGGCCCTGGCCGAGGGCGCCGAGCTTGCCTCCGAGGAGCTCTGGGGCTGATCTTTGTTGCCTCCCGCGGGAGAGGCAAGATGCGAGCCTGATGTGGCATAACTGTTGGAGGCGGCTGGTCGCGATCTCTCCACGAGAAGCCAGGCCAGTCTTCGGCGAATCGGGCTTTTCGGCGAGGTGCCTCGCCTCGAGGGGACGGCCGGCTTCCTCTCGGTTTCTCGTACGAGATCAAACATCTAAAGGGGGTTGAGAAGATGCGTCTGCGCTATGGGCTCGTCGCGGTGACCGTTGGACTCCTGGGACTCACGCTCGTTCTGGCTGCGTGTGGCGGCGGCGGTGGTGGCGGAGGCACGACCGTCACGGGTAACGACCAGTACCGGTTCGATCCACCGAACGTTACCGTGAAGGCGAACCAGCCGGCGACCGTCACTTTGCGCAACACCGGATCGCTCGCTCACGATTGGACGGTCCAGGGGATGTCCAGCCCGGTATCGGTGAAGGCCATCGGGGGCCAGACCCAGTCCGTCACCTTCACGCCGACTCAGACGGGCACATTCCGGGTCGTCTGCGTCGAGCCGGGCCACGAGCAGTCAGGCATGGTGGGGCAGCTGATCGTTTCGGCTTAGCCTCCTGCCGACGCCAGCTAGAAGCGGCCGCGGCCTCGCCACGTGCGCCACAGCCCCCAGGCAAAGCGCGCGATGCGGATGGCGAGCATGATGCGGAAGAGCAAACCCATGAGTACTCCAGAGAATAGTGGTGGGGGTTGCACCCCACCACTATTTCTTTAGCACACTGGAGTATCGTATGCCGAAAGACATAACGAGGAGGAAGCGATGACTCAGGCGCAGGTTCCGCCCCGACACAGCGCTCGCGGCCCAATGCCAGAAGGCCACTGGATCGTCGTCGAACCGAGTCCACGCTGGGTGCGCACGACGTTCGGCGGCGAGACCGTCGCCGACAGCCGGCGCGTCATGATGCTGCGCGAAAACCGTATCCTCCCCGTCTACTACTTCCCCAAGCAAGACGTGCGAACGGAGCTCCTCGAGCCGACGGGCGAGACGACCCACGACGAGCACAAGGGCGACGCGAAGCGTTGGCGCATCCGCGTGGGCGGCCGCGTTGCCGAGGACGCGGCCATGAGCTTCACCCGGCCGATCGAGGAGTTTCCGGAGATCCCCGACCACTTCGCCTTCACCTGGAGCGCTATGGACAAGTGGATGGAGGAGGACGAAGAGGTCTTCGTCCATCCCCGCGACCCGTACAAACGCGTGGATGTGATGCCCAGCTCACGCCACGTTCGGGTGGAGCTTGCTGGCGAGACGATCGCCGACACCCGCCAGGCGAGGCTCCTCTTCGAGACGGGGCTGCCGACCCGATACTACATTCCGCCCGAGGACGTCCGCATGGACCTCCTGCAGTCGACCGACACGAGCAGCCGCTGCCCGTACAAGGGCGTCGCCTCGTACTGGTCGGTTAAGGTCGGCGACCACGTGGGGAAGGACTTCGTGTGGAACTATCAGAACCCGATTCCCGAGTGCCCCAAGATCAAGGGCCTGATGTGCTTCTTCAACGAGCGCGTCGACGCCATCTACGTCGACGGCGAGCTCCAGCCGAAGCCCCAGACCCGGTGGTCCTTGTAGAAATCCAGACCGCTTCAGGGGCCGCCAGCTGTAAGTTGGTCCCGGACCCATGCGAGCGCGGCACCGGGCGAGCCGATCCGCAGGCCGGAGCGCTCAGCAACCCGGGGATCATCGATGAAGTGCCGTCGGTTGTGCGTGACGAGATAGTCGACGGCCGCGAGAACGGCGGCGACCAAGATTGGAAGATCGGGCTCGTGAAGGATGACGCCTCTGTAGGGCTCTACCTGCGCGGGCAGCGGGTTTCTAACGACCTGGAGCCCCGGCATGCGCACAAAGCCTCGGTAGGAAGCAAGACCGTCCGGCCTCTTTCTGGCGAGCGACTGCTCAGTCTCGACAAGCACCTGCTCCGAAACCACGGCAGCAATTTGGAGTTGCGCTGCCAAGGCCATAAGCTCGCCTGAGGCGCCGCGCACAGAGGTCGAAGCGGCGAAGAGGGCGCTGCTATCCAGGAAGATCCTTGGGCTCGAGGTAGTGCTCTCGGTAATATTTCTCCCGCTCCTCGTCCAGCACCCGCATGGTGTCAAGCGTCAGGCCATCCTCAACGAGTTCGCGCGCCCACTCCTTGTGGGTCTCCGAAGCCTGCGAGACACTCGTGGTCAGCAAGAAATCGCCTCCCCCCACATCGATGAGGGTTAAGAAAGCCACCTCATGCAACCGGTGCTTCTTGCGGAACGCCTTGGGGAGCGTAATCGTCCCTCTGGTGCTCAAGCGAACATCGATTGCGCTCTTGGTCTCACCAGTTTTCGCCATGTGGACCTCATTGTTGGCGCCGATTTCGTGCAGAGGTTTGCAGGGAATACTAGCACCTGTCTTGCGGAGAGATACTAGGACGAACAATAACGAACAGAAAAAAAAGTTAGGCGTGGCCGCCGCCCAACGGCCACGCCTGGGAGAGAGGAGAGGAGATTGCGCTCGTGAGCCTGGCCTATAAGGCGTGCCAGGTGTTGGGCGAGTGTCGCGGTCGGGGCTGATTCGCGATTCCCGCTCACACCTATCATCGACGGGCCGGGCCGTTCGTGAACCCCGTGTTTGCGCGCGCCTCCGGGCGCCCGGTATGCTGGCGCCCAGGAGGGCAACTGCATGGCTCGAGCACCGACGGCGATCACAGGACTCTGTCTCCTCATGCTCCTCGCGGCCTGCACACCCCAAACGCCGGGGGCCGGCTCCAGATCTGAGCCGTCGGCAGGCCAGGTTGCGCGGCCGAAGGTCCTGACCATCGCTGCCCGAGACGAGCCCTCGGACATGGGCTCCTTCACCGCCACGAGCGGCATCCGCGGCAGCACGAACGCGACCATGATCTCGCACAACGCGCTCACCGCGACCGACGAGCGCGAGGCGATTCGAGCTCAGGCCGCCGTCGATCTCCCCTCCGTGGACAAGGGCACCTGGCGCCTCAACCCGGACGGCACGATGGACGTGACGTGGACGATTCGGCCGAACGTCAAGTGGCAGGACGGAACGCCGCTCACCACCGCTGACCTGCTCTTCTCGTACGAGGTCTATCGCGACACAGATATCCCGAATAAGCGGGGCGTCGGCGTTCCACTTACCCAATCAGCCGCCGCGATCGATAGCCACACCCTCGTGGTCCGCTGGTCCACGACTTATGTCAACGCGAACGATGGCGACGAGCTGCATCCGATGCCGAGGCACATCCTCGACAGCGTCTACCGCAGCGACAAAGACGCCTTCAGCAACAGCCGGTACTTCACGACCGAGTTCATCGGCCTCGGCCCGTATCGCCTGTCGCGCTGGGAGTCCGGCTCCCTGATGGAGTTCGAGCGGTTCGACGACTACTACCTGGGTCGCCCACCGCTCGACCGCGTCGTCCTGAAGTTCGTTCCCGACTCGAACACGATGCTGGCGAACATCCTGGCGGGCGCGGTCGACATCGTCATGCCGCCGAACGTCGAGATCGACACGATGTTCGAGATCAAGGCACGCTGGGAGGGGACCGGCAACGTGGCGCGCGCCGACCCGACCGGCCGCTTCCGGCTGATGGACCCGCAGCACCGACCGGAGTACGCACGCCCGCAGAGCGCCATAACGAACACGCTCGTGCGGCAGGGCCTCTACCAGGCGATCGACCGGACGACGATGGCCGAGGTCCTGACCCAGGGGCTTGCGCCCATCGCCGACAGCTGGATCCCGCCCGATCACGAGCTGCGGCCGGGCGTCGAATCCGCGATTCCGCCGTTTCGTTACGATCCAGCTCGGGCGCAACAGCTCCTCACGCAGGCCGGCTGGCTCAGAGGCAGCGACGGCGTGCTGGTCAGCAACCAGACCGGTGAGTCGATGGATATCGTGCTGCGGCTGACGCAGGCCCAGGGCGCGAGCGCGGGCAAAGAGAAGGAAGCGAGCATCATCCGCGACAACTGGCAATCCGTCGGGGCCCGGGTGCAGATCGACGTCGTGCCACCCGCTCGCGTGGGCGACCGTCAGTACGAGGCGACGGTGCCGGGCTTCTCGCTGACCGGGAACCTCACACCCGAGCGCTGGTACACCACCCGGACGCACTCGAAGCTCATCGCCTCAGACGAGAACCGCTGGGGTGGGGGCAATAAGGGCGGCTACGCGAACCCCCGCGTGGACGTCATCCTGGATAGGCTCCAGACGACCATCGACGCTCGCCAGCGCGTCGACCTCCACCGCCAGCTGCTTCAGGAGCAGATGGGCGACGTGGCGCTGATGCCGCTCTACTGGGAGTCGGCGCCCATCTTCATGGTGAAGGGCGTCAAGGACTCGGTGGTCGGAAGTCGGATGAGTTACCGCTTCGTGGAATGGGAGAAGGAGTGATGCCTCTACTGAATGAGCAAGAGGAAGAAGTGGTCCGAGTCGGACCGGGGACCCCGTCGGGCGAGGTGTTTCGCCGCTACTGGTTGCCCGTCGAAACCTCCGCAAACCTGGGCGGGGGCCGCGGCGGCGGCTTCTCCGGCTCACGCAATCCGCTTCGCGTCAAGGTCCTCGGTGAGGACCTCGTTCTCTTCCGCGACGCTTCCGGCAAGCCGGGCCTCGTCGCCGAGCACTGCAGCCACCGCGGCACATCCCTCTTCTATGGGCGCGTCGAGGAGACCGGCATCCGCTGCCTCTATCATGGATGGCAGTACGACCAGGAAGGCAACTGCATCGACACTCCGGCCGAGCCGCCGGATTCCAATTTCAAGCTCACCGTCAAGCACCCGGCCTATCCGTGCTTCGAGGTCGGCGGGCTGATCTTCGCCTACATGGGACCGAAGGAGAAGATGCCGCTCTTCCCCAAGTATCACCAGCTCTTCGCCCAGGACGGCGTGCGGGTGACGGGAAACGGCGGATATACCGAACAGTGCAACGTGTTCCAGGCGCTGCACGACAACAACATGGACCCCTGGCACGGGGAGATCCTGCACGGCTGGTTCCGCGGACGACCGCCCGCGGCGACGATGCACCACGGGCAGAACGGCGAGCCGGCGACCCCCATCAAGTTCGACCGCACGCCGTGGGGCACGCGCATGGTCGTGGTGAAGAACACAAGGGCCGCCGGCAAGTACCACTACCACGAGACGCACACCGTATGGCCGTGCCAGCGCTGCAACTTCACCAACGCCCGGTCCATGAAATGGGCGGTCCCCGTCGACGATTTCCGGACGCGCTGGATGACGGTGGACTTCTATCCTTTCGAGGACGGCGAGCCCACCGAGGAGGCGGTCCGGGCGATGAGCCCCAGCTTCAACATCGGGCACGCCGATAACCTGCCCGTCGACTGGGCGCAGCAGGTTGGCGCGTGGTGGAACCTCGGCCACCCATGGCGCCAGGGCAACATCTGGGAGGACGAGGTCGCGCAGCAGACTCAGGGCACGCCTGAGCGTGGTTTCATGCCGGACTGGGAGAAGTGGCACCTCGCCACGTCAGACAGCGGATTGATGATGAACCGCCAGGTGTGGCGCGACCAGATCGAGCGCGTGCGGCAGGGCCTCGATCCCATCGGCGTGATCCGCGACCCGAAGGATGACACCGTCGTGCGGATCACCTCCGACGACATCGGCGGCCTGAGCTGGGATGAGGGGATGCAGCTCTACAACATGAGCGTGGAAGAGCGAATGGGCATGGTGCTGGCGCAGCGGTAGGCTCCCTCTCCCCTTGGGAGAGGGTTGGGGTGAGGGAGAGTATGGCAACACCACAGGAGATCAACGACCTCAAAGAGAAGGTGGCGACCTCGTGCCGGATCATCGGGAACCAGGGCCTCACGCGCGGGGCGTTTGGACACGTGAGCGCGCGGATCCCCGGAACGGATCGTGTCCTGATCAAGTCGAAAGGCCCCCAGGAAGAGGCAGTCGAATTCGCGACGGAGCGCGACATCATCACGATCGACATCGAGGGCGCGGTGCTCGAGGCGCCTGACGGACTCGATGCGCCGAACGAGACGGCCATGCACCTGGCCATCTACCGCCGGCGACCCGAGGTGATGAGCGTGATCCACTGCCACCCGGACTGGATCGTCGCGCTCACCGCGGCGGAGAAGCCGCTCGTCCCGATGTTCGGCGCGTACAACCCCGGCGGGATGCGCCTCGCCGTGGAAGGCGTGCCCGTCTACCCGCGCAGCGTCACGATCGTAAACGATGAATTGGGCGACGACTTCATGCGGACGATGGGCGACAAGGACGCGTGCCTGTTGCGCGGCCATGGGCTCACCACCGCCGGCCGGAGCGTAGAGGACTGCACAGGACGCAGCCTCACCGTGTACGAGCTGGCGCGCATGAACTACCTCGCCTACGCGATCGGCACGCCGAACTCCATCCCACAACAAGACATCGACGAGTACAGTAACAGGCAGGAGTCCGGTGAGGAGAGACGTCGGCGCCCGGACCGCGTGGGCGTGCCCGGCGAGCAGTCATCCGGCTGGCGCTACCAGAAGAAGCTGCTGGAGCGGCAGGGGCTGTAGGGAGTCGCTCCCGCCCCCCGAGAGTCGTCGTGCAACCCTAACCTGGGTTCATGCAATTAGGCCCGCCATCTGGGGGTCCGGTACCATCATAACGAACAACGAGACGGTGGAGGAACGATGCCGTTTAACAACGTAGAAGAGGAAGAGCTGGTCAGAATCGGCCCGGGAACGCCGTCGGGCGAGGTCTTCCGCCGCTACTGGTTGCCCGTCGAAACCTCCGCAAACCTGGGCGGGGGCCGCGGCGGCGGCTTCTCCGGCTCACGCAATCCGATTCGCGTCAAGGTCCTCGGTGAGGATCTCGTCCTCTTCCGCGACGCTTCCGGCAAGCCGGGGCTCATCGCCGAGCACTGCAGCCACCGCGGCACATCCCTCTTCTATGGACGCGTCGAGGAGACCGGCATCCGCTGCCTCTACCACGGATGGCAGTACGACCAGGAAGGCAACTGCATCGACACCCCCGCCGAGCCGCCGGATTCCAATTTCAAGCTCACCGTGAAGCACCCGGCTTATCCCTGCATCGAGGCGGGCGGGCTGATCTTCGCCTACATGGGGCCAAAGGAGAAGATGCCGCTCTTCCCGAAGTACCACCAGCTGTTCTCACAGGACGGCGTGCGAGTGACGGGAAACGGCGGGTACACCGAACAGTGCAACGTTTTCCAGGCGCTGCACGACAACAACCTCGACCCCTGGCACGGAGAGATCGCCCACGGCTGGTTCCGCGGCCGAACACCCGTCACGACGATGCATCACGGCCGCAACGGCGACCCGGCGACACCCATCAAATTCGACCGCACGCCGTGGGGCACGCGCATGCAGATCCTGAAGACGACGAAGACCCCCGGCAAGTACCACTACCACGAGACGCACACGGTCTGGCCGACGCAGCGATGCAACCAGGAGTTCTCCAAGTCAATGAAGTGGGCTGTGCCGGTCGACGACCACCGCACCCGCTGGCTGACGGTCGACTTCTACCCCTTCGAGGACGGGGAGCCGACCGAGGAGGCGATTCGCGCGATGAACCAGACCTTCAACATCGGCCACGTCGAGAACCTTCCCATTGACTGGGCGCAGCAGGTCGGCGCCTGGTGGAACCTCGGCCACCCGTGGCGGCAGGGCAACCTGTGGGAAGACGAGGTCGCGCAGCAGACGCAAGGCTCGCCCGAGCACGGCTTCCTGCCCGACTGGGACAAGTGGCATCCGGCGACCTCCGACCGGGGCCTGCTCCTCAATCGCGAGCTGTGGCGCGAGCAGATCGACCGCGTGCGCCAGGGCCTCGACCCGATCGGCGTGATCCGCGATCCGAAGGACGACCGGCCGATCCACGTCACCTCGGACAACATTGCCGACCTCACGTGGGAGGAGGGCATGCGCCTGATGGCGATGTCCAGCGACGAGCGAATCGCGATGATCGCGAACGAGCCGGAGTGGATTCGCAACAAGCCCAGGGGACGAGGGAACTGATTCGGCTCAGTCCAGCTGCACCCCAGCTAGCTCGGCGTAGTAGGCCCAGCGGACGTCCACGCCGACGCCGCGCTCCTTCAGCTGGCGGATCTCGTCCGGCGGGATGACACGCGGCTGCTTATTGATGGCGAGCACCTTGTAATTGGCGTCCGCCAGCCGCTCCAGGTGAACCGCGCCGATCGTTGCTTCCTTGACGCTGGCGGCCACGCTCACGATGCCGTGCCCCTGCAGCAGGCACACGCCGTGCTCGCCGAGCGCGCTCGCCAATTGCTCACCGAGGTCGTCGTCCGTCACGAGCTTCGCGCACGGCCAGATCGGCACGGGCTGCTCGACGAGCGGCGACTCCACGTGCAGGATCGGGAGGATCGGCTGGCCGGCCACGCCGAGGATCGTGGCCATCGGCTGGTGGGTGTGCACCACCGACTGCACGTCGGGCCGCGCTCGGTAGATGCAGGTGTGGATGAAGCGCTCGGCCGGTGGCCCGTCTCCACCCTCGACGAAGTTGCCGTCCATGTCGATGATGATCAGGTCCTCGGGCGCGACGCGGTCCATCGCGCGGATGCGCACGGAGTGCCGTGGTTTGATGACGATCCGGTCGGTGCCCGGAATCCGCGCGCTCGCGTGCCCCATGTAATCGGTCAGACCCAACCGATAGAGGATCCGACCGGCATCCGCTACCAGCTGGCGCAGCTCTGCCTCGGCCTGACTCGCCATATCCGTCTCCCTCCTCACAAAGCTAAGAGAACCTCGACGGCGACGCGGCGATGCGCGGCGCCGGGACCATGGCTTCGAGCGGCATCCACGCCCGATTCGCGGGAACGCGGGCGTTCGGAGCAGGCCGCGGCGCAATGGCGAGCGGGCGGTTGGCCCGCGCCAGATCGCCGTCCGCTCGCTCGACCAGGATCACTGGATTGCCACCCACGACGAAGTCCAGCGGGTCGGTCTCGTTGGAGTTGGCCGTCGCGGGGTCGAGCGCCACGCGATAGCGGCCATCTTCCGGCAGCACCTCTGACGACACGCCGTACTTGTCGACTCGTAGCGCCTTGGGAGAAGTCGCGTCGAGCGTTGCGACGAGCGGCTCTGGGCGCATCGTCCACAGTACGCTCACCCTTTCGCCGTCCCGCTCCAGGACGACGCGCGTCAGCCCCGATTGCTCCTTCGGGAAGTATCGCGCCGACTGAGCGCCCGCGAAATAGCGGCTGATCACCTGAAACGCACTGTACGCCGGCCGAACCGTGCGATCGTTGCGGATCAGGCCGAAAGGCTCGCCGCCAGCGCGGAAGTCCGCGCCGTCGAGCGCCCGATTCACGCCGATCCGCTCCACGCCGAGCGCGAGATAGGTCGCGAACGCCTCCACCAGATACGACGCCTGTTCGTCTAGGCTCGCGCGAAACCCGCTTTTCTGCTCCAGCCGCAGCGGATCGTCGTAGGGCACCACGTTCGTCTCGCCTATCCAGATGGGCTTCTCCCCCATTCCCCGGGCGGCAAGCTGGGCACGATACCAGGGGATGACCTCGGGAATGTCGTTCGCACGGCTGTACATGTGGAGGTTCGCTACGTCGAAGTAGTGATTCCAGTCGGCCGCGCCCTCGAGATGCGCCAATCGATCCAGCGCCTGGCTCAGATACGCGCCCTTGTCGTGCCACCAGGGCGAGCCGAACAGGGCGACGGTTGCGTCCGGATTCCCCGCCTTGATTGCTCGATAGGCGACGCGCTGCAGCTGCACGTAGTCCTCAATTGATCCGTCCCACGTGCGCCACGGTCCGTCGCGGATGTCCACCTCATTCCAGATGATCCACGCGTCGATTCGGCCCCGGTAGCGCTCGGCAAGGCGCCGCATGAACTGGCCCCAGTGGTTCTCGGGATCGTCCCAGCGGAGGTAGAGGTTGCGCGGCACGCCGTTCGGTGAGCCACTCGCGCTCGCCCACCCCGGTGTGTTCAGAACGACGCCGGCCAGCTCGCGCCCCCGCGCCTGCTCGTCGTCGATGTACGAGTCCCGGTCCGTGGCGAACACGTTGAAGTCGCGCGGCCCACGCGGCTGGAACGCACTCCACCAGAAGACGAGCCGCGACCATCCTGCGCCCGCCATGTCCGCCTGGTCGGGCGCCTCCCAGGACTGGTTCAAGCCAAACCGCGGGTCGCGGGGCTGAGCGAGGACGGCCGCCGCGCCGGGCTCGATCTGCAGCACGGCGGGCTGCCCCGGCGGCACCGACCAGCTGAAGGCGAAGACCATGCCGAGAAGCAGCGGGAACGCCCGCCCGAACGGCCTGAATGGCGGGATGAGCAGCCCCACGAGCCGGCCTCGCCCGTACGCCAGCACGGACCGCCGCGCGTCTGACGGCTTCATCTAGCCAACGAAGTGGCAGCGAGCCTTATCGCCACTCCCACAGATGGATCTTCCCGTGCTCCGTCGTGGCCGGCGCGGCAACCTCGGGGCCGACAAGGCCCACGCCGTGCGCGACGACCTCGAAGTTGAAGTACATCGGCATGACCGGCAACTGGTCGTTCAAGAGCCGAGCCATCTCGGCCATCAGGCGGTTGCGGTCGCCGCGGTCGAGCGCCTTCGAGAAGCCATCGTAGACGCGGTCGAACTCGGGGTACAGCCACCCGGTGCGGTTCGAGCCGCGCCAGGCCTTCTCGGCCGTCGCGATCTCGGCCGAGCTGAACTTGTTCATCGCGTAGTCCCCCGCCAGCGTCGCGTACGTGGTCCGCAGCGCGGGGAACGTCGAGATCTGCTCGTCCCGGTTCACGTTATAGACGGCCGTCGGCACCAGGTTAAGGCCCGCCTCGATGCCCGCGCGCCGGAGGAAGTCGACGACGATGATCGTCTCCTGCGCGTCCTGGCCCTCGGCGAGCCCGCGCACCTCCGGAGCGAAGCGGCCATCGCTCAGACTCGCGTAGACGCCGTCCGCGCCCTTGGTGAATCCTGCCTCCGCCATCAGCTCCTCGGCACGCCGCAGGTCGTAGGGGTACTTCGTGAGACCCCGATCGACGAGCGGGTAGAAACCCGCGTTCGGCGGGATCATGCTCTCGGCAATCGTGCCCTCGCCCTCGAGCATGGTCTCCGCGAGAGCCTGGCGGTCGAGCGAGTGCATGATCGCCTTGCGCGCCCGCACGTCGAGGACTGCGCGCGGGTTGGTGTACTCGGGCCGCAGCTGGATGTTGAAGTGGCGGACCTGCGTCGGGCTCAAGAGGACCTTGCCCTTGCTCTCCGACGCCCAGCTCCGCAGGAGGATGGCCTGCTGGAACTGGAGCGCGGAGTCCGCCGCCATGTCGACGTCGCCAGAGAGCAGGCGGGCCAGGGAGCCGTTCGGATCGGCGCTCCACGTTACGAGAATGCGCTCGATCTTCGGGCGCCCGAGCGCGTAGCCCTCGAAGGCTGTCGCCTCGATCAGCGCCCCGGGGTCCCACCGCTGCAGCCGGTAGGGGCCGGCGCCGAGGAACTCCGTCGTCCAGTAGGGATGGCTGCCGTACGCCTCGGCAGGCCCGGCGTCCAGGGGACCTGCGAGGATGTGTCGTGGCAGCGGATCGAGCTCCTGGACCGTCGCAGCGTCCGCGTAGGGTTGGCGCCAGGTTATGACCACCGTTCGATCGTCGTCCGCGCGCACGTCTTCCATGAGTCGCGACTCGAGGTTGGGCTGCGACAGGCCCCATGCGATCCTGGCGACTTTCGATCGGAAGCCGAGGACGAAATCCTCAGCGGAGAACGGCGTGCCGTCTTGCCAGGTGAGCCCGGGCCGGAGGCGATAGACGGTCTCCATCCGGCCATCGGCGAATACCCGCCAGCCATCGGTGTTCAGCTGGGGAAGAGCTTCCGGCAGCACAGGGTAAGGGGCTTCCTGTGCATCGCTGCGGCTCATCGTGGCCGAGAAGAGGGCGCGGCCCATGTGGTTCTGGCTAATGCCGCCTCTGCCCTCCAGGATCGACAGCGGCTCGACGCGGATGACGATGGACAGCGGCTTGGACGGCCTGACCGCGGATGGCGGTTCGGCTCTCGGTGAACCCGGAGGAGCACCGGGAGCGCATGCGGCTGCACCGGCTGCTAGAAGGAGGACGACGGACCAGATTGCGCATCTCATGTGATCGCTGCACCCTATCCACATGCTGCCCAAAAGTACCCGGATGGGG
>Ga0184637_10000416_pt1 | contig 32068 bp, 28 predicted proteins | sample PLM3_127_b2_FD_133143 | JGI IMG/M metagenome (GOLD analysis project Ga0184637, IMG submission 133143) | Groundwater sediment microbial communities from an aquifer in East River, Colorado, USA - PLM3_127_b2 | ecosystem: Environmental > Terrestrial > Soil > Riparian zone | place: USA: East River... | reverse complement strand
GTCGACAAAGAACAGCCGCAGCTGGTCATCCTCGGCAAACAGGCGATCGACGACGACTGCAACCAGACCGGCCAGATGCTCGCAGCGCTGGCAGATCTTCCCCAAGCCACGTTTGCGAGCAAGGTCGAGGTCGTCGATGGCCATGCCAACGTCACCCGTGAGGTCGACGGCGGCCTGGAGACCATCAAGGTCAAGCTGCCCGCGGTCATCACCACCGACCTGCGCCTGAACGAGCCGCGCTACGTCACGCTGCCCAACATCATGAAGGCGAAGAAGAAGCCGCTGGAGACGGTCAAGCCCGCCGATCTCGGCGTCGACGTGGCGCCGCGCCTGAAGACGCTGAAGGTGAGCGAGCCGCCCAAACGCAGCGCCGGCATCAAGGTGCCGGACGTCGCCACGCTCGTGGCCAAGCTGAAGAACGAAGCGAAGGTGATCTGAAATGAGCGTCCTTGTCATTGCCGAACACGACCACTCCCAGCTCAAGGGCACGACCCTCAACACCGTGACCGCGGCGCTGCAATGCGGCGGCGAGGTCCATCTGCTGCTCGCCGGCCACAACGCCGGTGAAGCCGCCAAGCAGGCCGCGCAGATCGCAGGGGTGGCCAAGGTGCTGCACGCCGATGCGGCGCAGCTCGGCGAGCAGTTGGCCGAGAACATCGCAGCCCAGGTGCTTGCTATCGCCAACGACTACAGCCACATCCTGTTCCCGGCGACGGCCCACGGCAAGAACGTCGCGCCTCGCGTCGCAGCCAAGCTCGACGTCGCGCAGATCAGCGACATCACCAAGGTCGATAGCGCCGACACCTTCGAGCGCCCGATCTACGCCGGCAACGCGATCGCCATCGTGCAAAGCGCCGACAAGGTGAAAGTCATCACGGTGCGCACGACCGGCTTCGACCCTGCCGCGGCGACGGGCGGCAGCGCCGCGATCGAAAGTGTCGCTGCGGTGGCCGACAGCGGCCAAAGCAGCTTCGTCGGCCGCGAGGTCACGAAGAGCGACCGGCCCGAACTGACCGCGGCGAAGATCATCGTCAGCGGCGGCCGCGCGATGGGATCGAGCGACAAGTTCAATGAGGTGCTCACGCCGCTGGCCGACAAGCTCGGCGCGGCGCTGGGCGCCAGCCGCGCCGCGGTCGACGCGGGCTACGCACCCAACGACTGGCAGGTCGGCCAGACAGGCAAGATCGTCGCGCCGCAGCTGTATGTCGCTTGCGGCATCAGCGGCGCGATCCAGCACCTCGCGGGCATGAAGGACAGCAAGGTCATTGTCGCGATCAACAAGGACCCCGAGGCGCCGATCTTCAGCGTCGCCGACTATGGCCTCGAGGCAGACCTGTTCACTGCCGTGCCTGAGCTCGTGAAGGCACTCTGATCGTTCCAATGGCAAGCGCGCCGAGCTCGGCGCGCTTTTTTCATCCGGAGACAAGACATGACGTACCGCGCCCCCGTGAAGGACATGCTCTTTTGCATGCAAGAGCTCGGCGGCCTCGAGGCCATTGCGAAGCTGCCGGGTTTCGAACAAGCAGGACTCGAGACGGCACAGGCCGTGCTCGAGGAATGCGCGCGGTTCAACGAAGAGGTGGTCGCGCCGTTGAATTGGGAGGGTGACAAGGCACCGTCATCGTGGAAGGCCGGAGAGGTCAGCACCACGCAGGGTTTCAAGGAAGCCTTCAAGCAGTTCGGCGAAGGGGGTTGGCAGGGGCTGCAGCATCCCGACGAGTTCGGCGGCCAGGGGCTGCCGAAGACGATCGGCGCCGCTTGCATCGAAATGCTCAACAGCGCGAACCTCAGCTTTGCGCTTTGTCCGCTGTTGACCGACGGCGCCATCGAAGCGCTGCTCGTCGCAGGCACACCCGAACAGCAGCAGGCGTACATCCCGAAGATGATTTCGGGCGAGTGGACCGGCACGATGAACCTGACCGAGCCACAAGCGGGCAGCGACCTCGCGCTGGTGCGCAGTCGCGCCGAGCCTCAGGCCGATGGCAGCTACAAGATCTTCGGCACCAAGATCTTCATCACCTACGGCGAGCACGACATGGCCGGGAACATCGTTCACCTCGTGCTTGCGCGAGTGACCGGCGCCCCCGAAGGCGTGAAGGGCATCAGCCTGTTCATCGTACCCAAGTACATGGTGAACGCCGACGGATCGCTCGGCGAGCGCAACGATGTGCACTGCGTGAGCATCGAGCACAAGCTCGGCATCAAGGCAAGCCCGACGGCGGTGTTGCAGTACGGCGATCACGGCGGCGCGGTCGGCTATCTGGTCGGCCAGGAGAATCGCGGGCTCGAATACATGTTCATCATGATGAACGCCGCTCGCTATGCCGTTGGCATGCAGGGCATTGCCGTGGCCGAGCGTGCTTATCAGAAAGCGGTGCAGTACGCACGCGATCGCGTGCAGTCGCGGCCGGTCGACGGCTCGCTGCCTGGGAGCGCGCCGATCATCCATCACCCGGATGTCAAGCGCATGCTGATGACGATGCGCTCCTTGACCGAAGGGTGCCGTGCGATGGCGATCGCCGCGGCCTCTGCGTATGACGCAGCGCATGCGCACCCTGACCCCGAAGTGCGCAAGCAGAACCAGACCTTCTACGAGTTCATGGTTCCGCTCGTGAAGGGCTACAGCACCGAGATGAGTCTCGAGGTCACGAACCTGGGCGTGCAGGTGCATGGCGGCATGGGCTTCATTGAGGAGACCGGCGCCGCGCAGTACTACAGGGACGCGAGGATCCTGACGATCTATGAGGGCACCACGGCGATCCAGGCCAACGACCTCGTTGGCCGCAAGACGGCGCGTGACGGCGGTCAGGCCGCGAAAGCGATCGCTAAACAGGTGGCGGCAACCGAAGTCGAGTTGGCGAGTCGCCAGAGCGTGGGGGCGCGCGCCATGTACAAGCGCCTCAGTGCCGCGCGGCAGGCCTTCGAGCAAGTGGTCGACTTCGTCGCCACTCGAAGCAAAGCGAGCCCTAATGCGGTGTTCGCGGGCTCGGTGCCCTACCTGATGCTGGCGGGCAACCTGATGGCCGGGTGGCAGATGGCTCGCGCCCTGCTCGTTGCCGAAGACAAGCTGGCGTCCGGCGCAGAGAGCGCCTTCATGGCCGCGAAGATCACGACTGCGCGGTTCTACGGCGACCATATCCTCGCCCGCGTACCGGGTCTGCGCGACAGCATCGTCGAAGGGGCCGACAGCATCACCTCGATGGCGCTCGACGCCTTCTGACGCGTTCCCAGAGCTTGTCGCGCGCGTGCCCGCTCGTCGTCGCACCTCGAGCACCGGGCACCTTGCCACACTGGTTGTTGAAACTGCGTAGGCCGTCGTCTCGCGACGGTGATAAAGTTCGGTCCTGACTTGCAGGTCCTTCCCGTCCCCTTTTCTGGCAACAGCAAAGGCGGGTCGCAATCCGCCAACCGGTCAAGCCGTGTCGCGGAAGGTTTTCAACCAGCCAACAGCTTCGGAAGCCGGAGCGCGAGGTGCGCGTGATGATGCAGCAACACAGGTCGAACTCGTACCTGTTCGGGGGCAATGCTCCCTATGTCGAGGAACTCTACGAGGCCTACCTCGACAACCCGGGCTCGGTGCCCGAAAACTGGCGCAGCTACTTCGACGCGCTGCAAAACGTTCCCGCGGTGGATGGCAGCGAATCGCGTGATGTGCCCCACGCACCGGTGGTCGAATCGTTCGCCCAGCGCGCCAAGGCCAATGCCTTTGCGCTGAAAGCCAGCAGCACCGACCTCGCTGTCGCGCGCAAGCAAGTCCATGTCCAGTCGTTGATCGCGGCGTACCGCTTTCTCGGCTCGCGCTGGGCGGACCTGGACCCGCTCAAGCGCCAGGAGCGCCCCAAGATTCCCGAGCTTGAGCCGGCGTTCTACGACCTGACCGAGTCCGACATGGACATCACGTTCAGCGCCACGAACACCTATTTCACGACCGCAGAGAACATGACGTTGCGCGAGATCGTCCGTGCGCTGCGGGAGACCTACTGCGGCTCGATCGGTGCGGAGTACATGCACGTCACCGATCCGACCGAGAAGCGCTGGTGGCAGCAGCGCCTGGAGAGCATCCATTCCAAACCGACCTATACCCTCGAACAGAAGAAGCACATCCTCGATCGGCTGACCGCCGCCGAGGGGCTCGAGCGCTATCTGCATACCAAGTTTGTCGGCCAGAAGCGCTTCTCGCTCGAAGGCGGCGAAAGCTTCATCGTTTCGATGGACGAATGTGTGCAGCGCGCCGGCACGAAGGGCGTGCAGGAAATCGTGATCGGCATGGCGCACCGCGGCCGCCTGAACGTGCTGGTCAACACGCTCGGCAAGATGCCGAAAGACCTGTTCGCCGAGTTCGATCACACGGCAAAGGAAGACCTGCCTTCCGGCGACGTCAAGTACCACCAGGGGTTCTCCAGCGACGTCACGACGCCCGGCGGCCCGGTGCACCTGAGCTTGTCGTTCAACCCATCGCACCTGGAGATCGTGAATCCCGTCGTCGAAGGCTCGGTAAAGGCGAGGCTCGACCGGCGCGGCGACAAGGAAGGCGACACGGTGTTGCCGGTGCTGGTGCACGGCGATGCGGCCTTCGCCGGACAGGGTGTGGTGATGGAAACGCTGGCTCTTGCGCAAACACGCGGCTACTACACCGGCGGCACGGTGCACCTCGTCATCAACAACCAGATCGGCTTCACGACGAGCGATCCACGCGACACGCGATCCACGCTCTATTGCACCGACGTGGTCAAGATGATCGAGGCGCCGGTGATGCACGTGAACGGCGACGACCCGGAGGCCGTCGTGCTGTGCACGCAGCTCGCGCTCGACTACCGCCAGGAGTTCAACAAGGACGTGGTGGTCGACATCGTTTGCTTTCGCAAACTCGGCCACAACGAGCAGGACACGCCTGCGCTGACCCAGCCCCTGATGTACAAGAAGATCGCCCAGCATCCCGGCACGCGCAAGCTGTACGGCGACAAGCTCGTCGCCCAGGGCGTGGTGCCGCAGGACGGGCCCGACGCGATGGCCAAGGCCTTCCGCGCCGCGATGGACGCCGGAAAGCACACCGTCGATCCGGTGCTCACCAACTACAAGAGCAAGTACGCGGTGGACTGGCAGCCGTTCCTCGGTCGCAAGTGGACCGACGCGGCCGATACCGCACTGCCGCTGGCCGAGATCAAGCGGCTGGGCGAGCGCATCACGACGATTCCGCCGAGTTTCAAGGCACATCCGCTCGTTGCGAAGGTCCTGGCCGACCGCGCCGCGATGGGCCGTGGCGAAATCAATGTCGACTGGGGCATGGGCGAGCACCTCGCATTCGCATCGCTCGTTGCCAGCGGCTACGCCGTGCGCCTGTCCGGCGAGGATTGCGGGCGCGGCACGTTCACCCACCGGCACGCCGTGCTGCACGACCAGAACCGCGAGAAGTGGGACGAAGGCAACTACACGCCGCTCGAGCATGTGGCCGACGGCCAGGCGCCGTTCGTCGTGATCGATTCGCTGTTGTCGGAGGAGGCTGTGCTCGGTTTCGAGTACGGCTATGCGAGCGCCGACCCGAACACCCTGACGATCTGGGAAGCGCAATTCGGCGACTTCGTCAATGGTGCGCAAGTCGTGATCGATCAGTTCATCGCCTCAGGCGAGGTGAAATGGGGCCGCGCGAACGGCCTCACGCTGATGCTTCCGCATGGGTACGAAGGGCAGGGTCCCGAGCACAGCTCGGCGCGCCTGGAGCGCTTCATGCAGCTCGCCGCCGACAACAACATGCAGGTCGTGCAACCCACGTCCGCGAGCCAGATCTTCCACGTGTTGCGCCGCCAGATGGTTCGCATGTTCAGGAAGCCGCTGGTCATCATGACGCCGAAGTCGCTGTTGCGAAACAAGGACGCGGCGTCGCCGCTGTCCGAATTCACGAAGGGCGAATTCCGCACCGTGATCGGACCGAGCCATCCGGACATCGACCCGCCGAAGGTCAAGCGCGTGATCGCCTGCTCGGGCAAAGTCGCGCACGACCTCGTCAAGCGGCGTGACGAGAAGAAGGCCTGGGACGTCGTGATCCTGCGCGTCGAGCAGCTCTACCCGTTCCCGCACAAGGCTTTCGCCGCCGAGCTGAAGAAGTTCCCGAATGCCACCGAGATCGTGTGGTGCCAGGACGAACCGCAGAACCAGGGCGCCTGGTTCTTCGTGCAGCACTACATCCACGAGAACATGAACGAAGGGCAGAAGCTTGGCTATGCGGGCAGACCGGCGTCGGCTTCGCCGGCGGTCGGCTACATGCACATGCACCAGGAGCAGCAGAAGGCGCTGCTCGACCAGGCCTTCGGCAAGCTCAAGGGCTTCGTGCTCAGCAAATAGTGTGATCTGCGGTCATTGCGGACGCTGCGCGCCGCAATGACTGCGCGCGTTCGACCGGACGCTGCGCCGGTCACCTGGCGCGGTGCGTTGAAAAGCGAAAGAAATGAAATGGCAATCGTAGAAGTCAAAGTCCCGCAACTGTCCGAGTCGGTCTCCGAGGCCACCTTGGTGCAGTGGAAGAAGAAGCCAGGTGAAGCCGTGGCCATGGATGAGATCCTCGTCGAGATCGAAACCGACAAAGTCGTCCTCGAGGTTCCGGCGCCGGCTGATGGCGTGATGGCGGAACTCGTCAAGAACGATGGCGAGAGTTGTGTCAGCGACGAAGTGATCGCGAAGATCGACACCGAGGGCACGGCGCAGGCCGGTGCACCCGCGGCGATAGCGGCACCCGCGGCGGCCGCTGCTGCAGCGCCCGCGTCGGCGCCCGCGGCAGCCAGCGCCCCGAGAAGCGACATCGCGATGCCCGCCGCAGCCAAGCTGATGGCCGACAGCAAGCTCGCTGCAGGCTCGGTTCCGGGTACCGGCAAGGATGGCCGGGTGACGAAGGGTGATGTCTTGAGCGCCATTCAGGCCGGCGCAAAAGCCGCCGCGGCGCCTACCGCCGCGCCGGCGGCGCCAACGCTCCCGAAGCCGCTGCCTCCGGTGGCCCCTCCGATCAGGATGAACCTCGGCGACAGACCCGAACAAAGGGTGCCGATGAGCCGCCTGCGCGCGCGCGTGGCCGAGCGCCTGCTGCAATCGCAGGCCACCAACGCCATCTTGACGACCTTCAACGAAGTGAACATGGCGCCGGTGATGGAGATGCGCAAGCGCTTCCAGGAGAAGTTCGAGAAAGAGCATGGAGTCAAGATCGGATTCATGAGCTTCTTCGTGAAGGCCGCGGTCGCGGCGCTGAAGAAGTTTCCGGTAATCAATGCGAGCGTCGACGGCAACGACATCGTGTACCACGGCTATTTCGACATCGGCATTGCGGTCGGGTCGCCGCGTGGCCTTGTCGTGCCGATCCTGCGCAATGCAGACCAGATGAGCTTCGCCGACATCGAAAAGAAGATCGCCGAGTTCGGCACCAAGGCGCGCGACGGCAAGCTGTCGATCGAAGAGTTGACCGGCGGCACCTTCTCGATTTCAAACGGCGGGGTGTTCGGCTCGATGCTCTCGACACCGATCATCAACCCACCGCAGTCCGCGATCCTCGGCGTGCATGCGACGAAGGATCGTGCAGTGGTCGAAGGCGGCCAGGTCGTGGTGCGGCCGATGAACTATCTCGCCATGTCGTACGACCATCGAATCATCGATGGCCGCGAGGCCGTTCTCGGCCTGGTTGCCATGAAGGAGGCGCTCGAAGATCCCGCTCGCCTGCTGTTCGACATCTGAGGAGCAGGTCGGTGAGCACACAACAATTCGACGTCATCGTCGTCGGTAGCGGCCCCGGCGGCTACATCGCGGCGATCCGTGCCGCGCAACTCGGCTTCAACACCGCTTGCATCGACGAGTGGAAAAACGACAAGGGCGCGCCGGCTCTTGGCGGTACCTGCACCAACATCGGCTGTATTCCGTCGAAGGCCCTGCTGCAATCGAGCGAGCACTACGAGCACGCCGGGCATCATTTCGCGAGCCACGGCATCGAGCTCAGCAACCTGGGCATCGACGTGGCGAAGATGCTGGGCCGCAAGGACACCGTCGTGAAGCAGAACAACGACGGCATCCTGTACCTCTTCAAGAAGAACAAGGTCACGTTCTTCCATGGCCGAGGCTCGTTCGTGAAGGCGGGCGACGCCGGTTATGAAATCAAGGTTGCCGGCACGAGCGAACAGAGCATCACCGGCAAGCACGTGATCGTGGCAACCGGCTCGAACCCACGCGCACTGCCAGGAGCGCCGTTCGACGAGGAGAACATCCTTTCGAACGACGGCGCGTTGCGAATCCCGAGCGTTCCAAAGCGCCTGGGCGTGGTGGGCTCGGGTGTCATCGGCCTCGAAATGGGATCGGTGTGGCGTCGACTCGGCTCGCAAGTGACGGTGCTGGAAGCGCTGCCGAAGTTTCTCGGCACCGTCGACGAGCAGATTGCCAAAGAGGCGCACAAGGCATTCATCAAGCAGGGACTGAAGATCGAGTTGGGCGTCAAGATCACCGAAGTCAAGTCCGGCAAGAAGGGCTTGACCATCGCCTACACGAACGCCAAGGATGAAGCCCAGACGCTCGAAGTCGACAAGCTGATCGTCTCGACCGGGCGCGTGCCGAACACCATCGGCCTCGATACGCAAGCGGTTGGTTTGAAGGTCGACGAGCGCGGCATGGTCGTCGTCGATGACGAGTGCAGAACGAACTTGCCCAACGTGTGGGCGATAGGCGACGTCGTGCGCGGCCCGATGCTCGCGCACAAGGCCGAGGAAGAGGGCGTCGCAGTGGCAGAACGCATCGCCGGCCAGCACGGGCACGTGAACTTCAACACCGTGCCGTGGGTGATCTACACCTCGCCGGAGATTGCCTGGGTCGGGCAGACCGAACAACAACTCAAGGCCGAAGGGCGTGCCTACAAGACAGGGAGCTTTCCTTTCACGGCCAACGGACGCGCCCGGGCGCTCGGTGATACGACCGGCATGGTGAAGTTTGTTGCCGACGCAAAGACCGACGAAATCCTCGGCGTGCACATCGTCGGACCGATGGCGAGCGAGCTGATCTCCGAAGCGGTCGTCGCGATGGAGTTCAAAGCGAGCGCCGAAGATATCGCGCGCATCTGTCATGCGCATCCGTCGCTTAGCGAGGCGACGAAGGAAGCCGCGCTGGCGGTGGACAAGCGGACGTTGAACTTCTGAGCCACGTACGCGCGCTTTACGAACAAACGCTCGGCGAGCGCGGCTACAGCGCTGATTCGGCCCAGTTGCGCGCGCTTGATGCGCTGGAGCGCTGCGAAGACGAGTGGGCGGACTACCGGGCGCGCCGCGGCAACGCGGTGACGAAGCTCTGGACGCGACCACCGATACCGCGGGGCGTCTACATGCACGGTGGTGTCGGACGCGGCAAGAGCTTCCTGATGGATTGCTTCTACAACGCGGTGCCGCTGCGGCGCAAGACACGCCTGCACTTCCACGAATTCATGCGCGAGGTGCACCGCGAGCTGCAAGATCTCAAGGGCACCGTCAATCCGCTGGATGAGCTCGGCCAGCGGATTTCCCGGCGCTTTCGCCTGATCTGTTTCGACGAGTTCCACGTCGCCGACGTTACCGACGCGATGATCCTGCATCGATTGCTCGAATCACTGTTCAATCACCGGGTGAGCATCGTCACCACGTCGAACTTTCACCCCGACGGGTTGTACCCGCATGGCTTGCATCGCGACCGCATCCTTCCGGCCATCGAGCTGCTGAAGGCGAAGCTTGAAGTGATCAGCGTCGATGGAGGCATCGACTACCGTCGCCGCGTGATGGAGCACGTGAAGCTCTATCACACGCCGCTTGGCGGGCAAGCCGACGCGCAGATGAACGACGCCTTCGAGCGTCTGGCGGAAGCGAAGGAAGAGAGCTCGCTGCTGCACATCGAACAGCGTGAATTGCGGGCGCGGCGCAAGGCGGGTGGAGTCGTCTGGTTCGACTTCAAGACCTTGTGCGGCGGTCCGCGTTCGCAGAACGACTACCTCGAACTCGCAACGCAGTTTCACACGGTGCTGTTGTCCGATGTGCCCCAAATGACACCGCGCCACGCCTCGGAGGCGCGCCGTTTCACGTGGCTCGTCGATGTCTTGTACGACCGGCGGGTGAAGCTGATCATGTCGGCCGCGGTACCACCCGAGCAGTTGTACATTGAAGGACCGTTGGGTCACGAGTTTCCGCGCACGGTGTCGCGCTTGTCCGAAATGCAATCTGCCCAATTCCTCGCGCTGGAGCGGCGCGACGTGGACACGTCGCTGACATGAAGCGGATCATCGTTGCGTTGGCGGCGTGTGCAGTCGCCGCGGCGGCGCGAGGCGGCGCCGATCAGGACGCTGCCGAACGCGTTCGCATTCGCGACGAGCGCGCGCAGGCGCAGCGCTTGTACGACGAGCGTGAACGGATCTGCAATGAACGTTTCACCGTGACGAGGTGCCTGGACGAGGCGCGCGCGCAGCGTCGCGAAACGATGGATCGATTGCGACACCAGGAACTCGTGCTCGACAACGCCGAGCGCAAGCAGCGCGCTGCCGCGCGCACGATGCGCATTCGCGAGAAGCAGATCGCCCAGGAATCGAAGCCGAGCCCCCTGGTCGTTCGCGAGAGGCCCGCCGCGGTGCCGAAGCCGGGTTCGGCGTCGGCAGCCGGCGGGAGCGCCATCGCGGCGAGTGCAGTGCCCCGCGTCAGCGACGAACAGGCACGACGCAACAAGGCGGCATTCGAGGTAAAGCAAAGGCTGGCGGCCGAACATCGCGCCGATGTCGAGCGGCGCAACGCGGAGCGATCGCGGAAGACCAAACCGACGGCACCGCTGCCCGTGCCGAAAGGCGCGTCAGCGCCTTGACATGCTGGGTCAGCTCGGGGATTCGACGCGCACGAGTGCCACCGACAGGTTGTCGCCACCGCCCCGTGCGCGTTGCCGAGCCTTGGTGACCAGCATTTCGCTGGCATCGCGGGGCGGCAGCGCGTTGACGATCGCGCCGAGCTCCCTGGCGGTGAAGTAGTGCCAGAGACCGTCGCTGCACGCGAGCATGGTGTCGCCGGTCTCGAGCCTGTCGATGTGATGCAGCGTGAGCGGCGGATCCTGGTATGTGCCCAGGCACCCGGTCAGCAAATTGGATTGCGCGTGCGTGTTGGCCTCTTCTTCGGTGATCTGTCCTTCGTCGATCAGCCGCTGCACGAATGAATGATCGGTGGTGCGCGTGACGAGCTCGGAGCCGCGAAAGTGGTACACGCGCGAATCGCCAGCGTGAATGATGTCGCAGTCGCGCGCAGGGCCGACCAAAAATGCAGCAAAGGTGCTGTGGGGCTCTTCTTCGGCCGTGATCGCCGTGAGCTTGATCATCAGATGCGACTCGAGCACCATTTGCTTGAGTGTTTCGGCCGCGTTGTCCTTGTTCGGCGCGTAACGTTCGAACAATTGCCGCGCGGTCAGCACGACTTGGTCGGCCGCCTTGCGCCCGCCGCTCTTGCCCCCCATCCCGTCAGCGAGGACCGCCAGCACACAACCGGGCACCCGGTCATGCGCGAAGATCTGGACTTGGTCCTGCTGGTAGGCTCGATCACCACGATGCATGCCGGTGGCTGCTGTAAGGCGGTAACTCAGGGTGCTGGTGGCCATGGTCAAAAACTATAATCGCTCCCGGAAAGACTCCAGGTATCTATTCGCGTGCATTAGTCGCCTCGATGCGACTGTTGAGCCCTCTTCGGGTCGCATGCGAGCGGGACCTCAACAGTGTGCAATGGCGCGTCGATGGAAGAGAACCTGCATTCCCCGCAGCGCCGCCTGATCGAGTTGCGCATCGAGCACGGCGACCTGAACAGCCTGATCGATCGCACAGCTCTCGAAGGCCCCGCCGATGAACTGGCGCTGCGCCGCCTCAAGAAGCGACGCTTGTTGTTGCGCGACCAGATTGCTCGCCTCGAGTCCGAGCTCGATCCACCCGAGCCCGCATGAGCAGGCTCGTGCCCGACGACGCTCGCATGGGCGGCCCTGCAGTTGGCGAATCGCGCTCGGAGCTTGCACAACTGGTCGTGGCCGCATTTGCGGCCGGGGGTGCGCTTGCGCGCGCGGACTTGCGCTACGTGGAGCGCGAAACACAGCTCACGCTCGCCAGCGCGGTGGCCAACGCGATCGACACGCGCGCGACATTGGTGGCCGAAGCGGGAACGGGCATCGGCAAGACCTTCGCCTACCTTGTTCCGGCTCTGTTGTCCGGCACTCGCGTGCTGGTGAGCACGGCCACGAAGAGCTTGCAGGATCAACTGTTCCTGCGCGATCTGCCGCGGCTGCGCGAAGCCTTGCAAGTGCCGATCAGCGTCGCGCTGCTGAAGGGCCGCGCCAGCTATCTGTGTTTGCACCGCCTGGGTCAGGCACGCGAGAGCGCGCAGTTGCCAGATCGATGGGCCGTGCGCACGCTGGCGAGGATCGAGCAATGGGCGCAGGCGACCTCGACCGGCGATCTGGCCGAGGTTGACGGACTCGACGAACGCTCGGCGGTCATTCCGCTCGTCACGTCGACGCGCGAGAACTGCCTGGGCTCCGAGTGCCCGCAGTACCGGCAGTGCCACGTCATGAAGGCGCGCCGCGAAGCGATGGCGGCTGACCTTGTGGTCGTCAATCATCACCTGTTCTTTGCCGACATGGCGTTGCGGGACAGCGGCGTGGCGGAGTTGCTTCCGAGCGTCGAGGTCGCGATTTTCGACGAAGCTCATCAGCTCCCGGAAGCGGGCGTCCAGTTCATGGGCAACACACTGGGTACCGGCCAGGCGATCGACTTCGCACGCGACATGCTCGCGGTCGGCTTGCAGCAAGCGCGCGGGTTGGCGCCGTGGCAGGACGTGGCTGCCGGATGTGATCGTGCTGCGCGCGATCTCCGGCTCGCGGCCGCGGGACCGGTGCGGGAGGCGCGCGGTTCGATGAAGTTGCGCTGGGACGAGCGCGCCGCAAGCGTCGCATTCCAGGAGGCGTTGCGCGCGCTCGATCGCTCGTGCAAGACGGCGTTCGAAGCGCTCGAGACCGTGAGCGAGATCGCTCCGGATTTCCCGAAACTCGCGGAGCGCTCGCTCGGCCTTTCCAGACAGGCACGCATGTTTGCCGAGCCGGCAGCAAGCGGCCGCGTGCGATGGATCGATCTGAGCCCGCATCAGGTGCGGCTTGTCGAGTCGCCGCTGGACATACGCGAAGCGCTGCGCGAGCAGATGGCGCCAGGCGGCAAGGCGTGGATCTTCACGTCGGCAACGTTGGGCGACGACAGCCGCTTGAGTTGGTTCACCGAGCCTGCGGGGCTGATGCATGCCCATACGCTGCGCGTCGGCAGTCCGTTCGACTATCCGGCCCATGCGCGACTGTTCATTCCGAGTCGATTTCCGAAGCCGAACGAGATCGGCCACCCGCAGGCCGTGGCACTGCTCGCGGCGCGTTGCGCACGCGCACTGGGCGGACGCACCTTCGTCCTCACCACGACGCTGCGCGCGCTGCAGACGATCGGCGAGCGGCTGCGCTCGGAATTCGAGTCGCACGGCGACGACATCGCGGTGCTGGTGCAAGGCTTCGCGTCCAAGCGCGCGTTGATGCAGCAATTCCTCGCGCAGCCGCGTGCAGTCCTGGTGGGGTCCCAGAGTTTCTGGGAGGGCATCGACGTGCCGGGTGACGCGCTCCAATGCGTGTTGATCGACAAGCTGCCATTTCCGCCGCCCGGCGATCCGTTGGTCGAGGCGCGAGTCAAGCGACTCGAGGCCGAAGGCCGCAACGCGTTCAACGAATACTTCGTCGCCGAAGCGGCGGTATCGCTGAAGCAGGGTGCCGGTCGGCTGATCCGCACCGAGACGGACCGCGGCCTGCTCGCCGTGTGCGACCCGCGCATGGCTGCGATGAACTACGGGCGACGGCTTCGCGACGCCTTGCCGGCGATGACGTTGGTTCAATCGGAGGAAGAAGCGCTCGACTGGCTCGGCCAGATCGCAGCGGGACGGTGACGATACGTTCGGCGCGCTCTACCAGAACTGCCACCAGGCCTTGTCCTTCACCCGCAGCCCACCGGTCATGAGCGCGCTGTCGGGGAAGTTCCTGCGCAGCACGCGCTCGGCATCATCGCGCAGTGACACGAGGCCGAGTCGATCGTAGCTTTGCACCATGATGTACAGCGCTTCTTCGGCCGCCGGCGATTGTTGAAACTCGACCACCGCCCTTTGTGCGCGATTGGCGGCCGCCACATAGGCGCCGCGGCGGAAATAGTAGCGTGCGACGTGTACCTCGTAGTTCGCGAGCGCGTTGACGATGTAGTTCATCCGCAGTTGCGCATCGGGGGCGTACTGCGATTGCGGGAAGCGCTCGACGAGCTGCTTGAAGGTCTGGAACGAATCGCGTGACGCTTGCTGATCGCGCTCCGACAAGTCCTGCTTCGCGAGGTTGCCGAACAGACCGAGGTTGTCATTGAAGTTGACGAGGCCCTTGAGATAGAGCGCATAGTCGAACGCCGGGCTCGTCGGATGCAGCTTCATGAAGCGATCGAGCACCGCAAGCGCTTGCGCCTTGTCGCCGCTCTTGTAGTGCACATGGGCGAGTTCGATCTGAGCCTGTTGAGCGAGCAGCGTGCCGGCGGCGCGCCCCTCGAGTTTTTCGTAGAGCTTGGCGGCGCGCTCATAGGCGCCGTTGGCGGACTCCTGCTTCGCTTCTGAATACAATTTCTCGACCGACCAGCCCGCGGTCTCGTCCTTCGGAGACGAACCGCACGCGGCCATCAGCAGCGCGATCGACAGCGCCGAAATCACGGGCGCCGCACGGCTGACGATAGATCTTGGACGCATCACATTCATGGCTTGCCGGCGGTGCGTTGCACTCATCCTGTCCACGGAAACGGAGCGCAGATTATATGGTTGAGCCCTCGCAGGCAGGAGCGTCGCAGCCCGGTGGTGACAGCGCGGACGAAGGGCCGGACCTGCCTGAGGCCGGCGACGTCGAGGTACGCAAGGCCCTTGTGGATGAGGCCGCGCACGGCGAGCGGCTCGACAAGGTGCTGGTCACGATGGCCGGAGAATTCTCGCGCAATCATTTGCAGTCGCTCATCACCCGCGGTCATGTGCGCATCGATGGCTCCGAACAACGCACCGCGTCACGGCGCGTGCAGGCCGGGCAGCGCATCGAGCTCGAGTTGATCCCGACGGCGGAGAGCCAGGCCTTTCGGCCGCAAGCGATGGCGTTGCCGGTCGTCTTCGAAGACGAGCACCTGCTCGTGCTCGACAAGCCGGCGGGCCTGGTGGTGCACCCAGCGGCAGGCAATTGGTCCGGCACCTTGCTCAACGGATTGTTGGCGCGACACGAACGTGCCGCGACACTGCCACGGGCAGGCATCGTGCACAGGCTCGACAAGGACACGTCCGGCCTGATGGTCGTCGGAAAGAGCTTGAGCGCCGTCACCGCGTTGGTGCGCGCGATCGCAGCGCGCGAGGTGCATCGCAGCTATCTGGCACTCGCGCACGGCGCTCTCGGCGAACCGCGGCTGAGCATCGAAGCGCCAATCGGTCGTGACCCGCGCCTGCGTACACGCATGGCGGTGGTTGTCGGGGGCAAGCCGGCGCGAACCGATGTGGAACTGCTCGCCACGGCGAAACGCATCAGCGCGCTTCGATGCACGTTGCACAGCGGGCGCACCCATCAGATCCGCGTGCACCTCGCGTCCCGGGGGCATCCGCTGGTCGCCGATCCGCTCTACGGCGGTGCACCGGCATTGGGTTTGTCAAGGCAGGCCTTGCATGCCGCGCGTCTGAGCTTCGCGCACCCCGTGGGCGGGCGCAAACTCGATTTCGAAGCGCCGATGCCCGCGGACTTCGCCCTGGCATGGGCGCAGATCACGAACGCGACATGAGACTCCCCGGCTTCGCTACAATGGGCCCACGTCTTCCTGTGCCGGTCCGTGGAGCGGATGTTCCGGGACCGCGGTGTAGTCCAACAGGTAAGCGAACCGCGCCCGGGGGGCGCGATGACTGCCCGCTCAAGGCGGGTCCCAGAAAGCCATCTCTGGTTGCAGCGTTGCAACCGATTGCTCGGACACATGCCGCGCCAATGCGGCCGAACCATCTGCCCAAAATTGAAGCGCCGTGGATGCTCGGCGGAGGATGTAAATAAGAGTCCATGAACACACAGGATGCAAAGCGCGTCCTCGAGACCGCGCTCATCTGCGCGCAGCAGCCCTTGCCCTTGCGCGACATGCGCTCGCTGTTCGCCGACGAACTCGGCGCAGACACGGTGCGCACACTGCTCGACGAACTGATCCGCGACTGGCAGGGACGTGGGGTGGAACTGGTGGCGCTGGCCAGCGGCTGGCGCTTTCAGAGCCGGCCCGAGATGCGTCAGTACCTCGATCGTTTGAACCCCGAGAAGCCGCCGAAGTACTCGCGCGCCGTGATGGAGACGCTTGCCATCGTCGCCTATCGACAACCCGTCACGCGCGGTGACATCGAGGAGATCCGCGGCGTCACGGTGGGCGGGCCGATCATCAAGCAGCTCGAAGATCGGGGTTGGATCGAGGGCATCGGTTACCGCGAGGCTCCGGGGCGGCCCACGTTGTACGCGACGACGCGGCACTTCCTGGACGATCTCGGGCTGGCAAGCCTCGAACAGTTGCCCACTCTCGAAGGTCTCGGCGGCGCGGCAGCGTCGCAGGAGTCCATGCCTCACGAGCAACCCTCGTTGCTCGACCAGGCCGATAGCTTGCAAGCGGCGCTCGGGCTGGCCCAGGCCGACACAACGCCCGCTGCCACCGACACCGAGCAGCCGGAGTCGGAGAGCCAGTCCCCGTATGCCAGTGATCGAGTCGACGAAGAAGCACCGATGGAACGCAGCACATGAACGCCACACCCGACGAACCCGTGACCCCTTCGACCGAAACAAATGACGCAGTCGACGCATCGAACGACGTCGATACGGGCACACCGCCTCCGGCGCGCAAGCGCCGCGCCCCGCGCGTCGTCGCTGCATCGCAGGCCGGCGACATCGCGTCGGCCTCGACCGACGACGTGCCTGCTCCGCAGGCGGAACCGGTGGCTCCCGCGCCAAAGCGGCGGCGTGCCGTGACAGCAAAGTCCGAGGCAAGTGAGGCCCCCGAAGCGCCGACAGCATCGGGAACGGTCGCAGCGCCCGAAGAAGCGGCAGCGCCCGCGAGCCACGGCGCGTCGCCCACTGAGTATTCGTCTGCGCGCGTCGACGAAAGCAGTGGCGTCACCGGCGAGGCCGCTTCCCTCGGTGGCGATGCTGAAACGCGGCGGGGCGAGGCCGCGTCGTCCGATGAGGGTGGTCCGACGGCCGAAGGTGGCCCCGCGACCGAAGGTGGCGGAACCGAAGCGACGTCCGGCGAGCGTGAAGCGCGCATCGACCGCGGCGGTCGGCGCCGAGGACGGCGCGACCGCAAACGTGGCCGTGACGATGCGCCCGGCGAACGCGCAGGCGGTGGGTTTGGCGCGGCAGGCGAAGCTCCTGCCGATCGGCCGGTGGCAGTCGACGCGGGCGAGGTATTCGCCGATGTGCTGTCCGGCGGCTTCGACACCGAGGAAGCCGCTGCCGCTGAAGAGTCCGAGCCGTCCAAGCGCGTGCTGGCTCCCGAACCCGACGCGCCGAAGCTGCACAAGGTGTTGGCGCAGGCCGGCATCGGCTCGCGTCGCGACATGGAAGAACTGATCCTCGACGGTCGCATCACGGTAAACGGCGAGCCGGCCCACATTGGCCAGCGAATCTCTTTCGGCGATCACGTGAAGGTCAACGGCAAGCCGATCAAGTTTCGTATTGCGCCGCCACCGCCGCGCGTGATTGCGTACCACAAGCCGGCTGGCGAGGTGGTCACCAACGACGATCCTCAACAGCGCCCGACCGTATTTCGCCGTCTGCCGCGGCTGGCACAGGGCAAGTGGCAGTCGGTGGGTCGCCTCGACATCAACACCGAGGGACTGTTGCTGTTCACGAACTCCGGAGAGCTGGCCAACCAGTTGATGCATCCGCGCTTCGGCGTCGAGCGCGAATACGCCGTGCGCGTGCTCGGCACGCTGGTCGACGACCAGCGGGAGGAACTCCTCGAAGGCGTCGATATCGACGGTCACGAGGCAAGTTTTCGATCGATCGAGGACGGCGGTGGCGAGGGTGCGAACCACTGGTACCGAGTCGTCATCACCGAAGGGCGCAACCGCGAAGTGCGCCGCATGTTCGAAGCCGTCGGGCTCACGGTGAGCCGGCTGATTCGTATCCGCTATGGCTCGGTGGTCTTGCCCCGCGGTTTGAAGCGCGGCATGTGGGTCGACCTGGATGACGCCGATGTCAAAGTGATACGCCGCCTCGCCGGCGGCGAACAGTCGCGACACGGTGGAACTGCCAAGCCTGGCCCGGGCCGAGGCAACGCCAGCGGCCCACCTAACGGCCGGCAGAATCGCGGAAACGATCGCGAACCGCAACGTGAGCACGACCCGGAACTGGATACCGAGGGGGGCCCCATTCCCAATCCGCTCGAGCAAACCTTCGACAGGCGCTTCGTACAGCAGCCTCGCCGCGGAGGAGGCTTCGGCGGCGGCTTCGGCGGGCCACGCGGTGGTGGCTTCGGCGGCGGCGGGGGCGGAGGCGGAGGCGGAGGCGGAGGCGGAGGCGGGCAACGAAAGAAGGAAGGGCCGCGTCAGCCGGACCCGTTGCAGACCTCGGTCGGCTATATCGGCGCCGACGCGTTTCATCGCAAGCGCGGACGCGGCGGCGGTGGCGGCGGTGGAGGCGGCGGCGGCGGGGGATTCGGCGGTGGCGGCGGACGGCGAGCGCGGTGACGCGCACGCTACAATCCAAGGCTTTGCCAAGTCATTGAATTCAGGAGAGTTTTCTATGGCGATCGAACGCACCCTGTCGATCATCAAACCCGATGCCGTGGCCAAGAACGTGGTCGGCCAGATCTATGCTCGCTTCGAAAACGCCGGTCTGAAGGTCGTTGCCGCGAAGATGGCCCACTTGTCGCGCCGCGAAGCGGAGGCGTTCTACGCAGTGCACAAGGCACGCCCGTTCTTCAAGGACCTCGTCGAGTTCATGATCTCCGGTCCGGTGATGATCCAAGTCCTCGAGGGCGAGAGCGCGATTGCACGCAACCGGGAGCTGATGGGTGCGACCGACCCAAAAAAGGCGGACAAGGGCACGATCCGTGCCGACTTCGCCGAGAGCATTGACGCCAACGCGGTGCATGGCTCCGACGCGCCGGAGACCGCCGCGGTCGAAGTGGCGTTCTTCTTCCCCGGCATGCACCTGTACAGCCGCTGAAGAGAGCACGGCGCGCAATCAAGATCGATGCGCGAGGCCGTACGATGAGCGTCGCGAACCTGCTTGACTTCGATCTCGATGGCCTCGCTGCGCATTGCGAACAGCTCGGCGAAAAGCGATTTCGCGCCACGCAGCTGTTCCGCTGGATCCATCAGCGTGGCGAGCGTGACTTCTCGCGCATGACCGACCTCGCGCGCTCGTTGCGCGACAAGCTGGCCGCCACCGCGCGTGTCGACCCGCTCGTGCTCGTCAGCGAGCAGGCCTCAGCTGACGGGACGGTCAAGTGGCTGTTCGATGTCGGCGCCGGCAACGCGATCGAGACGGTCTATATCCCCGAGGCCGATCGCGGCACGCTGTGTATCTCTTCGCAGGCAGGCTGCGCCGTCGGATGCACCTTCTGCTCGACCGGCCACCAGGGCTTCAGCCGCAACCTTGCCACCGGAGAAATCGTCGCGCAGTTGTGGTTCGCCGAGCACGAGCTGCGCCGACGATTGCACTTGGCGCAAGGTGAGCGCGCGATCACGAACGTCGTGATGATGGGCATGGGTGAACCCTTGCAGAACTACAGCGCGCTCGTGCCGTCGCTGCGCGTGATGCTCGACGATCACGGCTACGGCCTGTCGCGGCGCCGCGTCACGGTATCGACATCCGGGGTCGTCCCGATGATCGACAGGCTGCGCGAGGATTGCCCGGTGGCGCTCGCGGTTTCACTGCATGCGCCCAACGATGCGTTGCGCAGCGAGCTCGTGCCGCTCAATCGCAAGTATCCGATCGACGAACTGCTCGGTGCCTGTGTTCGATACTTGGATGCGGCGCCGCGCGATTTCATCACCTTCGAATACTGCATGCTCGACGGCGTCAACGACACGGCGAGCCACGCGCATGCGCTGGTGGCCCTGGTGAAGGATCGCGTGCCTTGCAAGTTCAACCTGATCCCTTTCAATCCGTTCCCGGAGTCGGGTCTCGTGCGTTCCACGCTTGACGCGGTGCAACGCTTTGCGCAGGTACTGCAAGAGGCCGGCATCGTGACCACCGTGCGCAAGACGCGAGGCGACGACATTGCAGCGGCCTGTGGCCAACTGGCGGGTGAAGTGCAGGACCGTACTGATGTGAAGACGCGCCGGGTGGCGCGACCGATCCGAATTCACGCACAGGGGAACGCATGAGTCTCAGCCGGCGCCGCACGATCGCTCCATGGCTCATGGCCGCGCTGATGTCGCTGTGGGTGACCGGCTGCGCAACCACCGGCACGGGCTCGTCTTCGTCTCGCGAAATCGTTACCGCATCCGACGAAACCGACGCCGCGCGTCGCGCACGCGTGAGGCTCGAATTGGCCAGCGCGTACTTCGCGCAAGGCCAGTTCACGACCGCACTCGACGAGGTGAAGCAGGCGTTGGTCGCCAATCCGAACATGACCGCCGCCTACAACCTGCGTGCGCTCATCTATTCGAGCCTCGGCGACCAGGGGCTGGCCGATGAGAGCTTTCGGCGTGCCTTGCAGATCAACGCGAACGACGCCGACACCTTGCACAACTACGGTTGGTATCACTGCCAGCACAAGCGCTATGCGGAAGCTGCGCCGCTGTTTGCGCAGGCGCTTGCGCAGCCGCAGTATCGCGACAGCGCGCGCACGCTGCTGGCCCAAGGCGTGTGCAGGGCGCAGGCGGGCCAATGGGCTGAAGCCGAGCAGTCCCTGCAGCGCGCATTCGAGCTCGATCCTGCAAACCTCGCGACCTCGGTGAACCTGGCCGAAGTGCTGTACCGTCGCGGCGACTACGAACGCGCACGCTTCTACATTCGCCGCGTCAATTCGCAGGCCGAAGTGTCCAACGCACAGACCCTGTGGCTCGCCACGCGCATCGAGAATCGCGCGGGCAACCGTCAGGGCGCGCGCGACCTGGGCACACAGCTGCGCAATCGCTTCCCGCAGTCACGCGAGGCCGCGGCGTACGAACGGGGCCAGTTCGATGATTGAGCCGGAGCGCGACACCAGCGAACCATCCGGCGGCGCGCCAACGCAAAGCGCCGGCGCGATGCTGCGGCAGGCACGACAAGCGCAAGGGCTGCACATCGTCGCGCTGGCGGCGGCGATCAAGGTGGCGCCGCGCAAGCTCGAGTTGCTCGAGAGCGACCGCTTCGACGAGTTGCTCGATGCGACCTTCGCTCGCGCGCTCGCTCAGGCGGTCTGCCGTGTGCTGAAGATCGATGCGGAGCCGGTGTTGGCGAAGCTGCCGGCCGCCTCGGGGCATGGGCTCGATCGCGTCGCAGGCGGCATCAACGAGCCGTTTCGCGAACGCTCCGTGCGCAACGCACCGGCAAGCTGGTCGTTGCTGAAGAAGCCGGCGATCTGGGGCCCGCTGCTCATCGTGCTCGCGGCAGCGGCGGTCTGGTTGTTGCCCAAAGGGATGTGGGTGTCCGGACGCCAGGCGGCGCCCGGCGCGCCCGCAGCGGTGACGCTCGCCATCGCGCCGACCGCGGTCGTCGAGACGGTGCATTCGGCACCGCAGGACTCGGCTTCGGCGGCGGCGGTTCCGCAGCCCACGACCAACGCCGTCGACACGGCCACCGCGTCGGCGAGCACGTTGACGTTGCGCACTTCGGCCCAGTCATGGGTCGAAGTGCTCGACGCCCGTGGGCAGCCGCTGCTGTCGCGCCTGCTGCAGCCCGGCGAAAGCGTCGGCCTGGAGGGCACGGCGCCGTTGCGCGTGATCGTCGGTAACGCGGCGGTCACGCAAATGAGTTTCCGTGGGCGGCCGGTCGATCTGACAACATCGGCGCGCGACAACGTCGCGCGGCTCGAACTCAAGTAGCGGCAGCGCATTCCAATGACAGGCATCCTCACCCCCCTCGATGACTACATCGTCCCGGCGCGCGCCGCGCCGCGCCGCTCGCGACAGGCGCAGGTGACATGGGGCTCCAATCGCGTGACGATCGGCGGCGACGCACCGGTGCGCGTGCAGTCGATGACCAACACCGACACGGTCGAGGTCATCGAGACCGCGATCCAGGTGAAGGAGCTTGCGACCGCAGGCTCAGAACTCGTGCGCATCACCGTGAACACGCCCGAGGCGGCCCAGGCCGTGCCGCACATTCGCGATCAGCTTGATCGCATGGGCGTCGACGTGCCGCTGATCGGTGACTTCCACTACAACGGCCACCGTTTGCTCGCCGATTTTCCCGAGTGCGCGCGCACGCTGTCCAAATACCGCATCAACCCGGGCAACGTGGGCAAGGGCGACAAGCGCGACCGGCAGTTCGCACAGATGGTCGAGATCGCGGCCAAGCACGACAAGGCAGTGCGCATCGGCGTCAACTGGGGCAGCCTCGACCAGGAGTTGCTTGCGCAGATGATGGACGACAACGCCAAGTTGGCCGAGCCCTTCGATGCGCAGCAGATCATGTACCGTGCGCTCATCACCTCCGCAGTCGAATCCGCCCGGCGTGCCGAGGAGATCGGGCTGCGAGGCGAGCAGATCATCCTGTCGTGCAAGGTCTCGGGTGTTCAGGACCTGATCAGCGTGTACCGTGCGCTCGCCGCGCGTTGCGACTATGCGCTGCATCTCGGGCTCACCGAAGCCGGCATGGGCACCAAGGGCACAGTGGCTTCGGGCACCGCGCTGGCGGTGCTGCTGCAAGAGGGTATCGGCGACACGATTCGTGTTTCGCTGACCCCGCAGCCCGGCGAGGCACGCACGCAGGAAGTGGTGGTGGCGCTCGAGATTCTTCAATCGCTCGGGCTGCGCGCGTTCAATCCCAGCGTCACGGCCTGCCCGGGCTGCGGCCGTACGACGAGTACGACATTCCAGGAACTCGCCAAGCAGATCGACGATTTCCTGCGGGCGCAGATGCCGGTGTGGCGCGCCAAATACCCGGGCGTCGAGGAGATGCGCGTTGCCGTGATGGGTTGCATCGTCAACGGCCCGGGCGAGAGCAAACATGCCGACATCGGCATCAGCCTGCCGGGCACCGGGGAGGCGCCGGCGGCGCCCGTTTTCATCGACGGACGCAAAGCGATGACGCTGCGCGGCGAGGGCATCGCGCAAGAATTCCAGACCGTGGTCGAGGACTACATCGAGAAGCGCTTCGGCGCGGCCACGGCGGCGCACTGACCGTTGCCTGGGATCGCTGTGCCGCGGCGCGGCAACAGTTGCCAATACCAGAAAATCAAACGCATGGCTGAACCGCTGAAGGCCGTCAAAGGCATGAACGACATCCTGCCGCCGGATTCGGCGCGCTGGGAGTGGCTCGAGGACAAGCTGCGTGCGCTGATGCGGCGCTACGGCTACGCGAACGTGCGCACGCCGATCGTCGAGCCGACGGCGCTGTTCGTGCGCAGCCTCGGTGAGGTGACGGACATCGTCGAGAAGGAGATGTATTCCTTCGTCGACAGCATGAACGGCGATGCGCTGACGCTTCGCCCCGAAAGCACCGCCGGCGTCGTGCGCGCGGCCACCGAGCATGCGCTGCTCTACGACGGCGGCAAGCGGCTGTACTACATCGGCCCAATGTTTCGCCACGAGCGCCCGCAAAAGGGACGGTATCGCCAGTTTCACCAGTTCGGCGTCGAGGCGCTCGGATACTGCGGCCCCGACGTCGACGCCGAGCAGGTCCTGATGTGCCGGGCGCTGTGGCGCGATCTCGGTCTGGTGGAGGGTCGCGATATCCAGCTCGAGTTGAACAGTCTCGGCCAGCCCGCCGAGCGCAGCGCGCATCGCGCGGCGTTGATCGCGCATTTCGAGCAGCATGCCGCCGTGCTCGATGCGGACGCGCGCCGGCGACTGCACAGCAACCCGCTGCGCATTCTCGACAGCAAGAACCCGGCGATGCAGCCACTCATCGACGAAGCGCCCAAGCTGATCGACTTCCTCGGCGAGGCATCGCTCGCGCACTTGTCGGCCGTGCGTAGCGTTCTCGACGCGGCCGGCCTCGAGTACCGCATCAACCCGCGCCTCGTGCGCGGTATGGACTACTACAACCTGACGGTGTTCGAGTGGACCACCGAGCGGCTCGGCTCGCAGGGCACGGTGTGCGGGGGCGGGCGGTATGACCCGCTGATCGAGCAACTCGGTGGCAAGCCGGCGCCCGCGGTCGGATTCGCCCTCGGCATGGAGCGCCTGCTGTTGCTGCTCGACGAGGCGGGAGTCGTGCCGTCCCCGCCCACGCCGATTGCCTACGCGATCGTGCCGTCGGCCGCCGTATTGCCGACTGCGCTCGTCACCATCGAGGCGCTGCGCGTGGCGGGCGTGTCGGTGTTGATGCACGCCGCGACGCGCGACGGCTGGGGCAGCATGAAGTCGCAGTTCAAGCGCGCCGACGCGAGCGGCGCTCGCTTTGCACTGGTCTTCGGCGAAGCCGAGATCGAGCAAATGCAGGTGGCGGTCAAGCCGCTGCGCGATGCGTCGGCAGCGCAGGTGCTGCGTCCGCTCGCCGACGCCGCGACGTGGGCCGCCGAATTGCTCAACGCATAATCTCGCCTTCGCAGGAATTTCGTCGCAGCATGGCCACGCATCTCGATCTCGAAGAACAGGAACAGCTCGCTCAGCTGAAGCATTTCTGGGCGCAATACGGCAACCTGATCACCTGGGTGCTCATCATCGTGCTTGGGGGCTTTGCGGCCTTCAACGGGTGGAACTGGTGGCAGCGCGATCAAGCGGTGAAGGCGAGCGCGATGTACGACGAACTCGATCGCGCCGCCGAGGCGGGCGACGCCGACAAGGCCGCCCGGGTATTCGGTGATCTGAAGGAGCGCTTTCCGCGCACCGCGTTCGCTCAACACGGCGGGCTGCTCGCCGCGAAGGTCCAGTTCGACAAAGGCCAGATCGAGCAGGCGCGCACCTCGCTCGCCTGGGTGGCCGAGAACGCGACCGAGGACGAATACAGGACAGTGGCCCGGTTGCGCTTGGCGGGGCTGCTGATGGATCAGAAGCAGTACGACGCAGCGCTCAAGCAGATCGATGCCGCGACCGCGAAGGACTTCGAGGCGCTGGTCGCCGACCGGCGCGGCGACGTGTTGCTCGCGCAGGGCAAGAAGGACGAAGCCAAGGCCGCGTACCTGAAGGCCTGGCAGGCGATGGAGCCGAGCGTCGAGTACCGCCGGTTGATCGAAGCCAAGCTCACTGCGCTCGGCGCCGCTCCGTCGGCCGAGTTGCCGAAGACCGCGGGCGCCGCGAAATGAGGGGCGTAGGCTGTCGTGCCCTCGCAAGATGGGCCAGTTCGGCCGGTGCGGCGCTGCTCTTCGCCTGCTCGAGCAGCCCCGACAAGCCGCAGCCCACGCCGCTGGAGGCCGTGAGCCCGCAGATCGCCGGACGCCAGGTGTGGAGCGCCCGGTTTGAGGGCGCGATCCCTCCGGTCATCGTGTCGGTCAGCGGTGGTGCTTTCACGTTGGCCGCAGCTGACGGAACGGTGGTTGCGCTGGCCCCCGAAAGCGGCCGCGAATTGTGGAGAGCCGACGTCGGCGAGAAGCTCGGATCCTCGGCAGGTGGCGACGGTCGCTACGCGAGCGTCGTGACTCGCGACAACGAGCTGATCACGCTCGAGTCCGGCCGCGTGCTATGGCGCGAACCGATGAAAGCGCGCGTCACGACGCCTCCGCTGGTCGCGGGGGAACGCGTGTTCGTGATGGGCGTGGACCGCGTCGTGCACGCCTTCGATGTACGCGACGGGCGCAAACTGTGGACCGTGCAACGACCCGGCGACGCCCTCACGCTGGCGCTGGCGGGCGTCGTCGGGCCGTTCAAGGACACGCTGCTGGTCGGGCAGGGGCCGCGGCTCGCTGCCGTCGATCCGCTACGCGGCAACATGCGCTGGGAAATCCCGCTCGCGTCGCCGCGCGGCACCAACGAAGTCGAGCGACTTGCGGATCTCGTCGGGCCGGCGGCGCGCAACGGTGACACGGTCTGTGCCCGCGCCTTCCAGTCGGCGGTGGGCTGCGCGAACGCCGAGCGCGGCACCTTGCTGTGGAGCAAGAACGTCGGCGGCACGGCCAGCGTCGCCGCCGATGACCAATACGTGTTCGGTGCCGATGCGAGCGGGCGCATCACCGCTTGGCGCATCGCGAACGGCGACGTCGCCTGGACCTCGGAAAAAATGCTGTACCGGGGCTTGAGCGGGCCGGTCGCGTTCGGCAAGGCGGTCGTGTTCGGCGATGTCGAAGGCCAGGTGCACTTTCTCGCGCGCGACAGCGGCCAGCCGCTGTTGCGCCTGCCGACCGATGGCAGCCCGGTCATTGGTCCGCCGGCGTTGTCCGGCTCGACCATGCTCGTGGTGACGCGAGCCGGGGGTGTGTTCGCCTTTCGCCTCGAGTGAGCGGAGCGCCCCATGAAGCCGGTCATCGCGATCGTGGGCCGCCCGAACGTCGGCAAGTCGACGTTGTTCAACCGCATGACGAAGAGTCGCGACGCGATCGTGGCGGATTTCGCCGGCCTCACGCGCGATCGCCACTACGGCGACGGGCGCGTGGGGGACCGCGAATACATCGTCATCGATACCGGCGGCTTCGAACCCGACAGCATCACCGGCATCGTCAAGGAGATGGCCAAGCAGACGCGTCAGGCCGTCGCCGAGGCCGACGCGGTGATCTTCGTCGTCGACGTGCGTGCGGGCCTCTCGGCGCAGGACCATGACATCGCCCGTTACCTGCGCACGGCGGGCAAGAAGGTGCTGCTGGCTGCCAACAAGGCCGAAGGGATGAGCGAATCGCCTCTGCTGGGCGAGTTCTTCGAGCTCGGCTTGAGCGAGCCGCACCCGGTCTCGGCCGCGCATGGACACGGAGTGCGCAGCCTGACCGAGGAGGCGCTTGCCGATTTCGTGTTCGACGAGGAGCCCGAAGAGCCGCAAGAGGGTGCGCCGATTCGCCTCGCGGTCGCGGGCCGCCCGAATGTCGGCAAATCGACGCTGATCAACACGTGGCTTGGCGAAGAGCGGCTCGTCGCCTTCGATCAGCCGGGGACGACGCGCGACGCGATCAGCGTGCCCTTCGAGCGCAACGGACAACGCTTCGAGCTGATCGACACGGCGGGGCTGCGCCGCAAGGGCAAGGTCTTCGAAGCGATCGAAAAGTTCTCGGTGGTGAAGACGCTGCAGGCGATCGCCGATGCAAGCGTGGTCGTGCTGTTGCTCGACGCGACGCAAGGCGTGACCGAACAGGACGCACACATCGCGGGCTACATCCTCGACAGTGGGCGCGCGGTGGTGCTGGCAGTCAACAAATGGGACGCCGTCGACGCGTACCAACGCGAAATCCTGGAGCGCTCGATCCATTTGCGTCTGCCGTTCTTGAAGTTTGCGCCGGTGACCCGCATCTCGGCGATCAAGCGGCAGGCGCTCGGGCCGCTGTGGAAGGCCATCATCGATGCGCATGCCTCGGCCGCGAAGAAGATGCCCACACCGGTGCTGACACGGCTGCTGCAGGAAGCCGTCGAGCACCAGGCGCCGAAGCGAGCCGGCATGTTTCGCCCCAAATTGCGCTACGCGCACCAGGGCGGCTCCAATCCGCCCTTGATCGTGATCCACGGCAACTCGCTGGAGCATGTCACCGACAGCTACAAGCGCTTCCTCGAAGGGCGTTTTCGGGAACATTTCAAGCTGGTGGGCACACCGCTTCGCATCGAGATGCGCTCTTCGCGGAACCCCTATAAAGAGAAGGAATCCTAGAGCTACGCACGTCGCAGGCAGCCCCTGTGTTAACGTGGGAACTCTTCAAATTCAACACGGAGCAATATCGTGAGCAACAAAGGGCAGCTCCTACAAGACCCGTTCCTGAACCTCCTTCGCAAGGAGCATGTGCCGGTTTCGATTTATCTGGTGAACGGCATCAAACTGCAGGGCCACATCGAGTCCTTTGACCAGTATGTGGTGCTGCTTCGCAATACCGTGACCCAGATGGTCTACAAGCACGCCATCTCCACCGTCGTGCCCGGCCGTGCGGTGAATTTCCACGCCGCCGAGGCGAGCGAGCAAGCCTGAAACCGCACTCTGATCCGCATGTACGAGCGGCTCCGGCCTTGAGTTCCGCGTCTACCAACGATTTGCCGGCGACGGCGGTCGCGCCGCGCGTCGTGCTCGTCGGCGTCGATTTCGGATCCAGCGCGTCGTTCGACCCAACGCTCGACGAGCTCGCACAGCTCGCCGAGTCGGCGGGCGACGAGCCGGTCGCGCGGCTCACGGCGCGGCGCAAGGCACCCGATGCCGCGCTGTTCGTCGGCAGCGGCAAGGCCGATGAGATCAAGGCGCTCGTGCAGGGCCACGAGGCCAAGGCGGTGCTCTTCGATCAGGCCTTGTCGCCGGCACAGCAACGCAACCTCGAGCGGCACCTCGGCGTGCCGGTGGCCGATCGCACGATGCTGATCCTCGAGATCTTCGCCGCGCGCGCACAAAGCCACGAGGGCAAGCTGCAGGTCGAGCTCGCTCAGCTGCAATACCTGTCGACCCGGCTGGTGCGGCGCTGGAGCCACCTCGAGCGGCAACGCGGCGGCATCGGCGGGCATGGCGGACCGGGCGAGGCGCAGATCGAGCTCGACCGCCGCATGATCGGCGAGCGCATCAAGACGGTAAAAGGGCGGCTCGAGCGCGTCAAACGCCAACGCAATACGCAGCGTCGCTCGCGTGAGCGCAGTGGGACCTTCCGCGTTTCACTGGTCGGCTACACGAATGCCGGCAAGTCGACGTTGTTCAATGCGCTGGTCAAGGCGCGAGCGTACGCCGCCGATCAATTGTTCGCGACACTCGACACGACCACGCGTCAGCTCTATCTCGAGGACGTCGGACGCTCGGTATCGTTGTCCGACACAGTCGGCTTCATCAGAGACCTGCCGCACAAGCTCGTCGAGGCCTTCAAGGCGACCCTCCAGGAGGCCACGCAAGCCGACCTGCTGCTGCATGTGGTCGACGCGTCGAGTCCGATGCTCGACGAGCAACTGGCCGAAGTGCAACGCGTGCTGCATGAGATCGGCGCCGATCGCGTGCCGCAGGTGCTCGTCTACAACAAGCTCGACCGGCTCGAAGCGTCGCAGCGCCCGCGTGAGTGGGTCGACGTCATCGCGCGCCCCAACGGCGAAAGCGTACCGCGCGTGTTCGTCAGCGCATTGACGGGTCAGGGACTCGATCTGTTGCGAGGCGTGCTGGCTCGCACGGTCGCGGGGGTTGCTCGGCCCGACTTCAACGCCGCCGCGAGCCAGGCGGCATCTGCTACCGAGCCATCGAGCGAGCTCGAAGTCGACATGAACGTCGCCGAACGCAGCGAACCCTATCCCAGTCAGGCCTCATCATGAGCTCATCCGAAAAACTGTCCTACGGATCCGGCGCGCGCGCATTCGCGGTGGTTGCGGCGTTGAGCGCGCTTGCCGTCGGCGTGGTCCGCGCGCTCGGTTGGCGCTTGCGGCGTCGTGCGCTGATCGGTCGCGCCGTCGACGATCAGGCGGGCACAGCGGGCGTGCATCAGGCCGGTCGCAACGAAGGGCCGCCCGATCTGGATGAGCTATGGCGCGACTTCAACCGCAAGCTCAGTGGCCTGTTCGGTGGACGCGGCGGCGGGCCACGCGGCAACGGTTCCGGTAACGGTGGCGGTCCGAATTTCCAGCCCGACATGAAGAGTGCGGGCATCGGCGTCGGACTCATCGCCGGCGTCGTGGCGCTGATCTGGTTGGCCAGCGGGTTCTTCATCGTGCAGGAAGGCCAGCAGGCGGTGGTTACATCGTTCGGCGGGTACAGCCACACCGCGGATGCCGGCTTCCAGTGGCGCATGCCTTACCCGTTCCAGGCGCATGAGACGGTGCCCGTAACGCAGCTGCGCTCGGTCGAGGTGGGCCGCAACGCCGTCGTCCAAGCGACCGGCTTGCGTGATTCATCGATGCTGACGCAAGACGAGAACATCGTCGACATACGCTTCACCGTGCAGTACCGCCTGAAGGATGCACGCGCCTACCTGTTCGAGAACCGCAACCCCGACGAGGCGGTGGTGCAGGCGGCCGAATCGGCGGTTCGCGAAATCGTCGGCAAGAGCGTGATGGACTCGGTGCTGTACGAACAGCGAGACGCGATCGCGACCGACCTCGTGAAGTCGGTGCAGGCGCAGCTCGATCGGCTGAAAGCCGGCATCATCATCGCCAATGTCAACGTGCAGAACGTGCAGGCTCCCGAGCAAGTGCAGGCGGCCTTCGACGACGCCTTCAAGGCGGGCGCCGATCGGGAACGGGCGAAAAACGAAGGCCAAGCGTATGCGAACGACGTGATCCCGAAGGCGCAAGGCACGGCGTCGCGCCTGAGGGAAGAGGCCGAGGGTTACCGCGCACGGGTCATCGCCCAGGCCGACGGCGACGCGCAACGATTCAACCGGGTGCTGACCGAATACCACAAGGCGCCGGCCGTCACGCGTGATCGCCTGTACATCGAGACGATGCAACAGGTCTTCTCGAACGTCAGCAAGGTGATGGTCGACAGCCGCAGCGGCTCGAACCTGCTGTACCTACCATTGGACAGGCTGATGCAGCAGGCCGGTGTTCCGGCCGGCGCGCCTGCGCCCGCCGCCCCGGCGGGTGAGGTGGCCCCGGCATCGAGTGCCGGCACGGTCGATGTGCGCTCGCGCGATGGCCAGCGCGGTCGCGATCGCGATGGCCGCTGATTCACGAGGACTTTCATGAACCGCATTGGCCTGATCGTCGCGAGCGCACTGCTGGTGCTCATGATCACCTCTTCGACGCTATTCATCGTGGATCAGCGTCAGTTCGCCGTCGTCTACGCGCTTGGCGAAATCAAGGAAGTGATCATCGAGCCGGGCTTGAAAGTCAAGCTGCCACCGCCGTTCCAGAACGTCGTGTTTCTCGATCGGCGCATCCAGACGCTCGACAGCCCCGAGACGCGGCCCATCTTCACGGCCGAGAAAAAGAGCCTCGTGATCGACTGGTTGATCAAGTGGCGCGTCACGGACGCGCGGCAGTTCATCCGCAACAACGGCGTCGACATGCGCAACGTCGAGAACCGTCTGAGCCCGATCGTGCAGGCCGCGTTCAACGAAGAGGTCACCAAGCGTACCGTTCAAGCGATGCTCGCGACCGACCGCGACCGCGTGATGCAAGGCGTGCGCACCCGCCTGGCGGACGAAGCCAAGTCTTTCGGCATCGACATCATCGACGTGCGCATCAAGCGCGTCGACTTCTCTGCCAACATCACCGACTCGATCTATCGCCGCATGGAATCCGAGCGCAAGCGCGTGGCCAACGAGTTGCGTTCGACCGGAGCGGCCGAGGGCGAGAAGATCCGCGCCGACGCCGACAAGCAGCGCGAGGTGATCGTCGCCGAGGCCTACCGCGACGCGCAGAAGATCAAGGGCGAAGGCGATGGGAAAGCCAGCGCGCTGTTTGCCGACGCATTCGGCCGTGATCCGCAGTTCGCCCAGTTCTATCGCAGCCTCGAGGCGTACCGGGCGAGCTTTCGAAGCAAGTCCGACGTGATGGTGGTCGATCCGAGCAGCGATTTCTTCAAAGCCATGCGTGCCGGCGGGGCTCCCGCGGTCGCGCCGGCCCCGCGCAAATAGAGCAGCGCTGGGCTCGACGTGCTCGATCTGGTCCTTGCCGCGGTCGCGCTCATGCTCGTGATCGAAGGCTTGCTGCCGTTTTTCAGCCCCTCCAGTTGGAGGCGCGTGTTCGAGCGCGCAACGCAATTGAGCGACGGCCAGCTTCGATTCCTTGGCCTGAGCAGCATGCTCGCCGGTCTCGTAATGCTGCTGTTTTTCTGGTCCTGACCGGCCTCGCTCACCGGGGGCGCTCGCTGCACGGGCCGGTACAATCGCCGTTTTAATCCCCCGCCCGTT
>Ga0184637_10000415_pt1 | contig 32068 bp, 30 predicted proteins | sample PLM3_127_b2_FD_133143 | JGI IMG/M metagenome (GOLD analysis project Ga0184637, IMG submission 133143) | Groundwater sediment microbial communities from an aquifer in East River, Colorado, USA - PLM3_127_b2 | ecosystem: Environmental > Terrestrial > Soil > Riparian zone | place: USA: East River... | reverse complement strand
TTGCATCAGCCCCGTCGCCGCGTGGGGCGCATCGGGCGCGACGGCATGGACGACCTCGTGTGCCACGACCCGGCCGAGCGCCCGCGCGAGGAGCATCGTCTCCCGGGCCCTCGGCATCCGCGAATTGTCGACCTCGAGATCCAATGTGCGCAGGACTTCGTCGAAGAAGACGCGAATCACCCGACTCAAACCTGGCCGGGAACGGGGGATCATCAACCCCATGGTGTGGTGTCGCAGACGCCACGTCTCCGATGAAGAAGAGGTCAGATGGACAATGACAAGTACCGACCGAGCGCCGTCCAATCCCTGGACGCTTTTTCGCCAGTCGATCTCGATTCCAACGTCCTGGAAAATCTCGACCACTTCCTGGGCCATCGGGTCGAATCCGAAGCGCAACAGGCGGTTGGGATCGGCCCACACGAGCGTCAACTTTGGAAGAGGCGAAAACGGCTCGGCCGCGGCCGGCGCTCGGGACAGGAGGCCAACCGACGCGATCACCCCGAGCGTGCGAACCCCGAATTTGTGCTTCGCCATAGAGACTCTCCTTCGGCCTAACCTCTAGTTCGGATTCAGGAGCGGAACCGGGTCACATCACGTGGATAAAATCCGGTGCGGCTGATACGCTCGCCTCAGGAGCGCTGGTGAGCGAATCGCCCCCTGGCAACGTCACCCAACTGCTGAGAGACTGGGGTCGGGGAGACCGTGATGCCCTGGACCAACTGGTCCCGCTCGTGTACTCCGAGCTACGGCGACTCTCGCGGCGCTATCTGAGACGGGGTCTCAACCCGTCGCTCCAGACGACCGCCCTCATCAACGAGGCGTTCGTTCGGCTCATCGACCAGGACGGCATCAGCTGGGAGAACCGCGCGCACTTCTTCGGCATCGCCGCGCGCACCATGCGAAACGTCGTCGTCGATCACGCTCGCCGGGCGCTGGCCGACAAGCGAGGGCGCGGCGAGCGGCCCCTTCTATTCGACGAGGAGATTTACACGGTGAACGCGGAAAAGGGCTGGGAGATGCTGGCTCTCGATGAGGCGCTGTCGGATCTCACCGCGGCCGACGCTGAGCTGGGACGACTCGTCGAGCTCCGGTTCTTCGGCGGCCTGACCGTGGAGGAGACGGCCGAGGTCCTGGGGGTCTCGCCGGCGACCGTCAAGCGGGGTTGGCGAACAGCAAAAATCTGGCTCTATCGCGCGCTCGAGCGAAGATGACAGTCGCTCACTTGTCCCGACCTATAAAAAGGCGGGGCGCCGGAGCGCCCCGCCCACTGCGCGATGTCTTTCGTCAGGAAGCGACGGCGACGAGATTCGTCAGCTTCGCCGCCAGCGTGTCTTTAGGCGCCGCGCCCACGAGCTGTTCGACGACTTTCCCGCCCTGAAAGAACAGAAGCGTCGGGATCGAGCGGACGCCGTACTGGGACGCGAGCGCCTGCTCGTCGTCCACGTTGACCTTCACGACCTTCGCCCTTCCCTCGAAATCAATCGCCAGCTGCTCGAGCGCTGGAGCGATCATGCGGCACGGTCCGCACCACTCGGCCCAGAAATCCACGAGGACCGGCTGCGTCGATTCCAGCACCTCTCCTTTGAAGTTCTGCTCGGTGCCGGTTACGTACTTTGCGTCACCCATTACCTGCGTCTCCTTTCCTGTTGTCGCTCCCCTTTGGAGCGGGTTCATCCAAGACTGAAAGCGTCACCTCGACGGCATCGTTGAGGACGTCGAGCTCGACGCAACATCGCGAAAGCACTCTCAGCCCCTGCAGGCTGGTCGTGAGAAACCGCGCGAGCGCTTTGGGCTTCCGGTTCCGGAGCGTCGCGGGCTCGGCTCGAGTGAGGGCCGCTTCGAAGGCGCCCTCGAGCCTTCGCAGGTTCGACCGCACCCGTGAAGCCGTCTCGGGGTCGTCCTCGGCGAGCGCGACCGCGGTGTTGGTGATGAAGCAACCCTTCACGCCGCCCCCGCAGGCACAGTCCGAGACCACCTGCTCGAACACTCGCTGGATCCCTTCGCGCGCTGGCCCCTCCTCGAGGAACCGGAGCGTGTCGCGGTAGAAACTCTCCTCGTACCGGTCGAGCGCTTCGAGGAAGAGTTGGTGCTTGTCGCCAAACGCGGCGTACAGGCTCCCCCGTTGAATCCCCATGGATTCGGTGAGGTCCTCGACCGACGTCCGTTCAAACCCTCGCGTCCAAAAGACTTGGACCGCGCGATCGAGCGCCTCATCCCGGTCGAACTCCCTTGGCCTTCCCACGGCGGTCAGTATAGTCTTTCTTGACTGAACAGTCAACAACAAGTGGCTGCCACTTAAAAACGGTTGTTTCTTTGAAGAATGAACAATTGAATTATAATTCAATTATGGCAACGCCAGCGATCGCCCACTCCTGTCCGACTGGCCTCGAAGGCGAGATCGTATCCGTCTCGCAGGCGCAGGTCCTCGCCGAAACGTTTCAGGTCCTCGGCGATCCGACCCGCGTCCGCATCGTGCATGCCCTTTCTCTGAGCGAGCTCTGCACGTCCGATCTGGCCGCCGTGGTGGGGATGTCCGAGTCCGCGGTCTCGCACCAGCTTCGGACGCTGCGGCAGCTTCACGTCGTCCGAAGCCGCCGGATGGGAAAGCTCGTCTACTACAGCCTCGCCGACGACCACGTCCGCCGGCTGTTCGAGCAGGGACTCGAGCACGCTCTCGAGAGGGTGGCCCCTTGACCCAGTCCACCTCCACCGCGCACCCGCACCCGCACTTTCCCGGCGACGACCACGGGTCGTCTCGAAGCGGAAGCCGCCGAGCCATGCTGGCGGCGTTCTTCCTGACCGCGGGCTTCATGGTGGCGGAGCTCGTCTTTGGCCTTCTCGCCAATAGCCTCGCTCTCGTCGCCGACGCCGGGCACATGGTGTCGGATGCCGCCGCGCTCGGTCTCGGTCTCGTCGCCATGTGGATGGCGAGCCACCCGCACACCGAGCGCCGCACCTTTGGGTTTCATCGCGCGGAGATTCTCGCGGCTCTCGCGAACGGAGCGCTCCTCATGGCCGTGTCGCTCCTGGTGACGTGGCAAGCCTTCGCGCGCCTGCGAACGCCCCAGCAGATCGAGAGCGGTTTGATGCTCGTCGTCGCCGTTCTCGGTCTCGTCGTCAACGTCGTCGCAATGCACATCCTGGGCGGGCACCGCCACGACAACCTGAACGTGAAGAGCGCGTTTCTCCACGTCTTCGGAGACGCGGTCGGCTCCGCCGGCGTGATCGTGGCCGGTCTCGTCATCCGCTTCACCGGATGGACCCCCGTCGACTCCATCGTGAGCGTTTTCATCGCGATCCTCATCCTCTGGTCGGGTTTCGGTCTCGTCCGGGAGACGGTGTCCGTGCTCCTCGAGAGCTCGCCACGGAACCTCGACCCCGACGCGCTCCGCCGCGACCTCCTCGCGCTCGAGGGCGTCCGCGACGTCCACGACCTGCACATATGGACGGTCACCTCGGGGTTCATCTCCTTGAGCTGCCACTGTGAGGTCGCATCCAGCGAGGTTGCGGACGACGTCCTTCGGCAGGCGACGGCGCTGCTCCGAGAGCGCTACGCCATTCGCCACGTCACGATACAGCCGGAGACTTCCCGGATTCACGAGGAGCTCGAGCACTGCTGCCTCGATCGCCACGAGGGATCTTCCTGGAAGGGCTTTCTGGCCTGACCTGACGTTATCCTGTGTCCCTCCTCCTGCTCCTCGCGATCGTCTCCGTCGAAGCACCCTCATCGCGGTCGGCGCTTCTCCGCGACCATCGGCGCTCGGCGGACGTTCTCGTCGTTCTCGGCGCTTCGAGCCCCGGTATGGAAGAGAAGTTGAGGACGGCGGCTCGCAGCCTCGACGCTCGCCGTCAGGGCACGCTCACGCTGCTCGAGGCCTCCGAGGCAAAGGAGACGGACCTCGCCCGCCGCGGTGTCGTCCTGGTCGGAACCGTTCGATCCAATCCATGGATCGCGAGGATCGCGAACGGGTTTCCCGTCGCGGTCGACGAGAAGGCAATTCGGCTTCGCGGGAAAGTCTACGACGGCGCCCGCGACTCGCTGCAGCTCGTTTACCCCAGTCCGTTCCGCGCGGCGGCGCTTCTGTCCATGATCACCGGAAACAGCGACGAGGCGGTTCTCGACGCTCTCGGTTCCCGGCGCCGCGGGGATTTCCAGATCCGCCGCGATGGAACGACTCTGGTCCTCGGCCGCTTTCGAGACGACTGGAGCCTCGACCCCGAGGAGATCCGCGAGCTCGAAAGCGCCGACGACCCATCCTCCGAAGAAATTGTTCGGAGAAGCGGCGCGGCGCGCGCGCGGGTGGAAGACCTCTTCGGTCCTCTTCCGCAGCAGGTGCTCCCGGACATGCGCCTCTATCCCAGCCTCGAGCACAAGGGTCTCGTCACCGACGACACCCGTCCCGCCCATTTCGACGGCCCTCGTCTCCACGCGGTCGCCGGAGCCGGGACTGAGCCCGAGCGGCTCCTCGCCGAGCGCCTGCTCGAATCGAGGATTGCCGACGACGCCCTGAGGAGAGGCGTTTCCACTCTCATGGTTGCGCCCGCGCGCGATCTCGATTCGTTCGACCGCACGTCCCTTCGTCTCTCCAGAATCAGCGACCCGCCGCGGCTCGCCTCCGTCGAGGGGGAATCTCCGTTCGTCCTCGAAGCGATGTCCGCCTCCTTCGCCCGCTTCGTCCTTCGCGACCGCGGGCCGGAGGCCCTGTCCAGGCCTCTCGCCGAACTGGCGGATCTGGAAACTCTCGAGCGCCGCTGGCTCCAGAGCCTCGAAGCTGACGAGCGGCCGCGGCTACCGGCGCTTGCCCGCTTCCAGCGCGGCATGACCCTGGCTCACGAGGGCTTCGAGATCCACGATGGGTATCTCTCCGCCCGCTCCGATCGCTCGCTCGACGAGCTTCAATCGCTCGGGGTCGATTCGGTGGCCATCGTCCCCTACGCTTTCATGGCCGACCCCTCGCGGGTTACTCCTCTCGCCGTACCCGAGCGGGCGGGCTCGGAGACCGACGAGGCGGTCATCCATGCGATCGATTCCGCGAAATCCAGAGGAATGACCGTTCTCTTGAAGCCCCAGATCTGGCTGAGCCGAAGCTGGCCGGGAGAGATCGAGCCGTGCGGGCCCGAGGGGGAGGAGCGGTTCTTTCGCGAGTACGGCCGCTGGATTCGTCACTACGCCCTCATGGCCGAGAATCACGGGGTCGAGCTCCTCGCCATCGGCACCGAGCTTTCGAACATGACCCGCGGTCGCACTTCACGCTGGGAGACCCTCATCCGTGATATTCGCATCCTCTACCGCGGGCAGCTGGTCTACGCCGCGAACTGGGGGGACGAGGTGGAGCAGGTCGGTTTCTGGCCGCTTCTCGATTTCATCGGCGTCGATTTCTACTATCCGCTGAGCTCCGAAGACTCTCCTTCGGATGAAGCCCTTCGCGCGGGATTCGAGAGATCGCTCGAGCCCATTCGCGCCCTGTCCCGCCGCCTCTCAAAACCCGTTCTCCTCACGGAGATTGGTTATGCCAGCACCCGAAGCCCATGGAAGAGCCCCCATGCAAGCGACCACGAACGCGAGCCCTCTCCCGAGCACCAGGCGCGAGCCTACGAAGCCGTGTTCGCGGCTCTCGCCGATGAGACTTCCTGGCTTCGCGGCATGTACTGGTGGAAATGGCCGACCGACATGGCCCTCGGCGGGGCGGGCGACTCCGGGTTTACCCCGCACGGGAAACCTGCCGAAGAAGTGCTCCGCCGCGGGTACGGGAGTCGGATACAATAGCGCCACGTCAGGAGGGCGCATTCCATGAAGTCCCCACTGTCTCGTCGCGGATTCCTCGGTACCACCGCCGGAGGTGCTTTCGGTATGAGTCTTCTTTCGAGCCGCGGGGCGGCAGCGTCCGCCTCCTTCGATGCGATTCCTCTCAAGGAGCCGATGAGCCTCTGGGACCTTCCGACGCCGGCGCTGGTCATCGACGCGGAGGCGATGGAGTCGAATCTGAACAAGATGGCCGACTTCTATCGAGGTAAGAAGGCCAAGCTCCGTCCGCATACCAAGACCCATAAGTGCCCGCTACTCGCGAAAAAACAGCTCGCGCTGGGAGCCGTCGGGGTCTGCGCCGCGAAAGTGAGCGAAGCCGAGGTGATGGTCGAGGCGGGGGTCGAGAACGTCCTCATCACCTCTCCCGTCGTCACCAGGGAGAAGATCGACCGGGTCCTGGCGCTCGCGAAGCAGAGCCCCGGCGTTTCCATCGTCGTCGATCAGGAGCGGAACGTTCGGGATTTCGACGACGCCGCCCGCGCCGCGGGGGTGAAGCTTTCCGTCCTCATCGATCTCAACGTCGGCACCGACCGCACAGGCATCGCGATGGGAAAGCCCGCGCTCGATCTCGCCGAGGCGATCCGCAAGAGCTCCTTTCTGAGCTTCCAGGGCCTGCAGGCCTATGCCGGCCACCTCATGCATCTGCGGGGCTTCGACTACCGGCGACAGGCGTCCGAGGCGACCATGGGTCGAGCGGTCGAGTTCAAACACGCGCTGGAAAGAGCCGGCTTCGAAGTTCCCGTTCTCACCGGCGGAGGCACCGGGACCTACAACATCGATTCCGAGATCGACGGCATCACCGACGTCCAGGTCGGCTCCTACCTCTTCATGGACGTCAACTACCGCAACGTGGGCGGGAAAGACGGTCCGGTCTACGAAGACTTTCGTCCGTCGCTCCTGGTCCTTGCGACCGCGATCAGCCAGCCGGCCAAGGGGCGCATCACCATAGACGCCGGCTACAAGGCTTTCGCCACCGACCAGGAACCTCCGGATCCTCTCAGCCTCCCGGGAGTCTCGTATCGCTGGGGCGGCGACGAGCACGGCATCCTCGAGTTCCGAGATCCCCGTGGTCCAGGAGAAGTGAAGCTCGGCGACAAGGTGCTCCTCATCGCGTCGCATTGCGACCCGACGGTCAATCTCTACGACCACTACTATCCGTTCCGCAACGAGAGGGTCGAGGAGATGTGGCCCATCTCCGCTCGTGGGCATTCTCAATAGGGCTCAATAGACTAGACTACGTCCTCGATAGCGGCAGCTGCACGAGGAAGGAGGACCCTTTGCCAGGGTCGCTCTCGACCGAGACCCGGCCCCGGTGGAGCTCCACGATCCGCGCAACGATGGCGAGCCCGATGCCGGCGCCTCCGGTTCGCCGATCGCGGGAGGGGTCATGGTCGAGCGTGGCCTCTCCGTCGAAAGCAAAGTCGACGGTATATCCGGCGCGCTCGAGGGAGCCGAGAAGGCTCCGGGCAAGCTTGGGCTCATCCTCCACCACGAGAAGCTTCATGCCTTCCGAACTCTACCAGAGCCCGGTAAGGCCCAGGTAAGAACGAGGTGAGCCGCTTCTTATGCTCTTCCAGGAATTCTCCGGTAAGCTTCGAAGCGCCCGAAGTGACGATGGGAGAAGACGCCTTTCGACTGTTCCTTGCCCGAAGCCTTCGGCTTTTCGCCTACGGCGCTCTCTCCGTCGTCCTCGTTCTCTATCTGGCGGAGCGGGGTTTGACCGAAGCCCGGATCGGGCTTCTCTTGACCGCGACTCTCCTCGGCGACACGGCGCTTTCCCTCTGGATTACCACCCGCGCCGATCGGCTCGGCCGGAAGAACATGCTCCTCCTGGGAGCCGCGCTCATGGCGCTCTCGGGCGTCGTCTTCGCCGCCACCGGCAACTTCGTCGTCCTCCTGGTTACCGCGACAGTCGGGGTCCTGAGCCCGAGCGGAAACGAGGTCGGCCCGTTTCTTCCCATCGAACAGGCGGCGCTCTCCCACGTCCTTCACGACTCGGCGCGGACGCGCGTCTTCGCGTGGTACGCGCTTTCGGGGTCGGCGGCGACGGCGCTCGGGGCGCTGACGGGAGGAACGGTGGTGTCCGCTCTTCACCAGCGCGGCCTATCCCATCTTTCGGGCTACCAGACGATCGTCTACGGATACGCGGCCATCGGGCTCGCGATGCTCGCAGCGTTCTCCCGCTTGAGCAAGACGGTCGAGGCGCCTTCGGAGCACATCTCTCTCGAAAAGAGCCCTCTGGGACTTCCTCGCTCCGGAGGCGTCGTGCTCCGGCTCTCGGCGCTCTTCGCCCTCGACTCGTTCGGAGGCGGATTCGTCGTTCAGAGCCTCATGGCCTACTGGTTTCACCTTCGATTCGGGATCGCGCCCGGGAGTCTCGGCGCGATCTTTTTCGCGGCGAACCTGCTCGCGGGCGTTTCGGCGCTTCTCGCCGCGCGCATCGCCTCTCGTATCGGCCTCGTGCGCACGATGGTCTTCACCCATCTCCCTTCGAACGCGCTTCTTCTCCTGGTGCCCCTCATGCCGACGGCTGAGCTCGCGATCCTGGTCCTCCTCGTGCGCTACTCGATCTCCCAGATGGACGTCCCCACGCGGCAGTCGTACGTCATGGCGGTGGTCCGCCCTGAAGAGCGTTCCGCGGCCGCGGGCGTCACCGGTGTCGCCCGCAGCATGGGAGCTTCGATTTCTCCTCTCTTGGGGGCGATGTGTCTTGCGAGCGCCGGCTGGATGAGCGTTCCCTTCTACCTCGCGGGCTCGCTGAAGATCCTCTATGACCTCCTCCTCTACAGGAGCTTCGCAGCACTCCGTCCGCCGGAGGAGAACGGTGTATGACGGTCGCCAGGTCGAACCTCTGCTTTTTCTTCCCGCGGGAGATCTTGGCTACCTGGAGTACACGCCTCGGAGTGTGCGGTCCGCAGGGAAAGCCGCTTGATATCGACGTTTCGACCGCAGAAGCGGATTGAAGGTCCTCGAAACACCTTTCTTGCCGCACCCCCCCCTTGATGAAATTTGTCTACCAATTATACGGGTATTATGGAGTTTATGATTATCTTGTAAATTGGCTAATTTATCAATAAACTCTCCATCGTGGATCCTGTTTCTAATCCCTACGCCCCAGGTGCCGGCACCCCTCCGCCAGAACTGGCGGGGCGCGATGACCTTCGCGAAATGGTACGGGTAGCTGTAGAGCGGGTACGTCGCGGCTTGCCAACTAAGAGCGTGCTTATGGTCGGGCTACGAGGGGTCGGCAAGACGGTGCTTTTAGATCGTATGCGTGAAGATGCCGAGGCAACCGGTATTCATACCCTGCGCGTCGAAGCGCCAGAAGGCCGGTCTCTTCCTGCAATGCTTGCTCCTCAACTTCGCCAAACCTTGCTCCGGCTCAGTCGCAACGAACAGGCGAGGGAGCTTGCACACCGAGCATTGCGAGCGCTTTCGGGGTTTGCCAAGGCCTTGAAGGTAAAGTACGCGGACATCGAGGTAGGGTTGGATTTTGATCCGGAAGCCGGTCTTGCCGATAACGGAGACCTGGAGCATGACCTGCAGGCACTCCTCGAGACCGTCGGCGCGGCTGCGCAAAGCGCAGGCACGGCATTGATAATGTATATAGACGAGCTGCAATATGTTGAGGAAATTGAGCTCGCCGCACTGATCACCGCACTGCATCGTTGCGCGCAGCGCCGTTTGCCGATTGCACTAGTTGGAGCCGGACTTCCACAATTGCGCGGGCGGATGGGCAAAGCAAAATCCTACGCCGAGCGCCTATTCGACTTTCCGGAGGTTGGTCCTTTGCCAGTCCCCGCGGCCAAGACGGCAATAGTCAAGCCAGCAAGTGACCAAGGCATTGCGTATGAAAATGGCGCAGTCATGCAGATTATCGACCAGACAAAGGGTTATCCATATTTTTTACAGGAGTGGGGAAAACACTCATGGAACACGGCTACAGCATCTCCAATAACGGCTGTGGATGTGCACGTCGCATCGGCATCGGCGATAGCCGCGCTGGACGAGAGCTTTTTCCGAGTGCGATTTGATCGGCTAACTCCAGCAGAAAGGAAGTACCTTCGCGCTATGGCAGATCTCGGGGCGGGACCTCACCGCTCCGGCGACATCGCCGACTGCCTCGAACGTAAAGTGACATCACTTGGTCCGACCCGCAATCAGCTTATCGCCAAGGGTATGATCTGGAGCCCGAATCACGGAGATACAGCTTTTACGGTACCGCTGTTCGACCAGTTTATGCGTCGCATCATGCCAGGCGATGATTGGCGCGACTAACACATGGCGACTTGGCGGTTCAGCCTTTCGGCAAGTGTTTGCGTATCGCCTGTTCGATCGCCTTGAGCTTAGCATCTGTCCAGCGTCAGGGCTTCGCGCTCTGACGCGATGGCGGTGTCGGGGTCCTTCGCGCCACTCTCCCTTATGCTGGGGCAGATGGGTCTTGCGAGCGCCGGCTGGATGAGCGTTCCCTTCTACCTCGCGGGCTCGCTGAAGATCCTCTATGACCTCCTCCTCTACAGGAGCTTCGCCGCCCTCCGTCCGCCCGAGGAGAGATGACGTACCTTGCCCTGCTGGCACTCTTCGCGCTCGCAGCGCCCGGCGCCGCGGGCGAGCTCGGAGCCGCGCGGGCGCCGGGAAAGATCCTCGTCGACGGCGTTCTTGGAGAGGACGAATGGAAGGGAGCGAGCCTCGCTTCCGGATTCACGCAGTTCGAGCCCTTCCTCGGTGAGCCCGCCGTGGAGAAAACGGAAACCTACGTCCTCTACGACGACGAGCACGTCTACTTCGGCTTCGTCTGCCACGACTCCGATCCCTCGAACATCGCCGCCCAGCTCACCCGGCGGGACAGCGACCTTTCGAGGGACGACTCCGTCATGGTGGTTCTCGACACCTTTCACGACGGCCGCTCGGCCTACTTCTTCGCCACGAATCTCCTCGGGACCCAGCACGACGGCCGCGTGACCGACAACGGAAGAGTCGTGGAGGACAACTGGGACGCCACCTGGTACACGGCGGCGGCGCGCATCGACGGCGGTTGGAGCGCCGAGATCGCGGTACCGCTCGTCGTCCTGCGCTTCACCCCCGGTGACGCGCAAACCTGGGGCCTCAACCTCGGCCGCACCACGAGGCGTCTTCTCGAAACCAGCTTCTGGACGGGGCCTCTCGAGGATCGCTTTCGCATCTCCCAGTACGGGAGCCTCACCGGCCTCGATCTCCGCGCTGCCCGGCGGAAGTTCGCCGTCATCCCCTACGCCCTCGCCCAATATCAGGGCGGAGTCGAGCCCGGCTATCAGGCGGGCGCCGAGCTGCGCTTCTCCCCCACTCCGCGGGACGTGGTGAACGCCACGATTAACCCTGACTTTGCGATCATCGAAGCCGACCAGGAACAGGTAAACCTCACCCGCTTCGAATTGAGTCTTCCCGAAAAGCGCCCGTTCTTCCTCGAAGGCGCGGAGCAGTACCAGCAGCGCATCCGAACGTTTTACTCGCGCCGCATCTCGGACATCCACTTCGGCGCCAAGGCGCTCGGGAGAAGGGGCGCCTTCGCGTACTCGCTCCTCACCGCGCAGTCGGACCCGACCTCCGGGCTTTCGACCGCTCCCGCGACGTCCGAATCCGCGAACTACACGGTGGTGCGGGTAGAGACCGAAGTCTTCCGCGGCTCGAGCGTCTCCTTGATGGCCGCCAATCGGAACCTCCAGGGAGAAAACCGCGGCTCCATCGGTCTCGATAGCAGCCTTTATTTCACCCCAACCTTCAACTTCACCGGACAGCTCGCCCGTTCTCACGGGCCGGAGGAGGGCGGGCGATGGGCGTTCTTCGTGAGGCCCTCTCGAGATACGTCGACGAGCCACGTCCATTTCCGCTACTCCCACCTCGGGGACCGCTTCGCGGCCCACGTCAACGCCGTGGGATTCATCCGCGACGACAACCGCCGGGAAATGGACAGCGCCGTCAGCAAGGACTTCTGGCTTCGGAGAGGGTTGGTCGAGAGGATCGAGTACGATTCGAACTACAACGTCTACTGGAGCCAGACGAACCAGCTCCGCAGCTGGCGCGTCGATCAGGGCGTCGGAGTGGAGCTCCGGAATCGCTGGGCTATCGGATGGGGCTACAACGACGAGCTCCAGGTCTTCGAGAAGGAGTTTCGAAATCGGCTCAACGGTATATTCGTTGGATACAACACCCGCGAGTTCCAGTCCGCTTCGCTCACGTACACCTTCGGCCGCAACTTCGACTCCGACTTCGACCTCTGGCAGCTGGAGCTAAGGCGCAAGCTCGGGGACGCGCTCTCGGTCGAGTACGAGCTGACTCGTCTCCGGCTCGAGCCCGATCCGGAGAATGAATCGACCGACATCCACGTTCTGCGCAGCGTCTACAACTTCACCCCCGATCTGTTCCTCAAGGTGTTCTTCCAGTCGAGCAGCGCCATCGATCGCAAGAACGCCCAGGTGGTGTTCGTCTGGCGATATCGGCCGCCCTTCGGCACGGTGCAGATCGCCTACGAGCGGGGGACCGCGGCGTTCGGCGAGCGCTCCGAGCAGGGCAATACGTTGTTCTTGAAGCTGTCCTACGTGTTCTGATTCCTGTACACTGGATTCAATCCTGTTCAACCCGTACTCATGTACTGCATCGGCTGCGGAGAGTCGCTCCGCGTCACCTCCGGAAACTGTCCGTCCTGTCGGACGGCGATCGTCGGGGCCCGTCTCGAAGAGACCGTTACGCTCAACTACGGGACAGGGGTCGTCGTCCCTCCGGTCTGCTGCTGTTGCCTCGCACCGCGCGACGACGATCGCCAGGAGGAGATCTCGAGCGTCACTTTCCGCATGGAGAAGCGCTACACGCGGGTCCCGATTCCGTGGTGTGGAAGCTGCCGTAAACGAAAAGGCGCCTACGGGTGGCTCGCTTTCGTTCTGGTACTGGTCGCCGCCGTCCCGCTCTACTTTCTCTTCGCCATCTGGCTGGAGGAGGCCGCGGTCTTCGTCGCTCTCGTGGGCGGCGTCCTTGTCTACGCGCTCTCGTTTCCTCTCATCCGAAGGATGTTTCCGACGGTCGAGCTCCCGGGACACGTCCCCGAGTGCGACGCCGTCGGCGGAGGCGCCGGCGCGGTGCAGGCGAAGCTCATCTTCCGCAACCGCGCCTTCGCCCGCATCTGGCGGGAGCTGAACTCGGGTGTGGAATCCCAGGCGCCCGCCCTCCGCTGGGCGGAGACGAAGCCGGCCCCGGACGAAAAGCCCGTGCCGCGGTCCCCGAACGCACACTCGACGATCGAGACCAGGGCGCGCCTCCGCGATCAACTTCAAGCGGGGAGGCCCGGGCTCACGTCGCGAGTCGACTTCGGTTCCCGGCCGGTCGGCGCCGATGCGGCGGCGGAAGTCCTGAGCTTCACCCTCAAGACGCTCGAGATCCTCGAGGATGGATTCAAGGCCACCGACCGAACCGGAGCGACGCGGACGGTAGGCTTCGGTGAGATCGAAAGGGTCGCCGCGCGCAAAATGCCCGACGGGCCTCCGTTCTCGGGCGCGATCTTCCTCGATCTGATTCCATCGGCGACCGATGGGCCGACGCAGCCGATCCGGCTCCTTCCCGCGACCCGCGCGAATTACGGCGTTCTTCCCGGATCGGGCGCAACCTCTCATGAGAACTTCCGCCGCCTCGCTCGACATCTGAAGGCGAAAACCCCCGGCCTTCTGATCGAGCCTGACTCCGCTCCCTACCTGGAGGAAGGAAAGGGATTCCCGCCCGCTCTTCCTACCGCGGATGCACTCGTTCAGTACGAATCGCAATTCGGCGTCTTGCGTACCGAGGCTCGCTAAACTACTTTCGTTCCGGAGGTCTCGGACTTGGGACCCTTGAGACGACGACTCGACGCCGACATTCTCATCGCGGGCGGCGGGCCCGCGGGAGCGAGCTCCGCTCTTCGTCTCTCGCAGTACGGCCACGAGGTCCTGCTCCTCGATAAGGGCGCTAAGGGCGACGTGAAGCGCCAGCACGTGGGCGAGAGCCTTCCCTCGAGCATCCGGGTCGTTCTCGCGACCCTAGGGGTCGAACTCCCGCCGGCGCTCGTGGTCAAGAGACCCCCTTCGCACCTCGTCTACTGGGGAGAGATGCAGGGGGGACAAACCTGGGCGGACGTTCCCGAACGCGAAAGCTCTCTTCTCGTCTGGCGCGGGCCGTTCGATCGATTCCTCCGGGAGGAGGCCATCGCCTCTGGAGTGCGCCTCGTGCCGGATGCCGTCTCCCGGGTGAGCCGCTCGAAGGGCGTCATCGAAGTCAGAACCGTCGAGGGCGCCGAGCTCCGGGGACGCTTCTTCGTCGATGCCACGGGGCGCTCCGGTGTACTCGCGCGATCCTTCCGGCGGAGGGAGCGGCGCTTTCGCACGCTCGCGCTCACCGGACATTTCCGCACGGAGGAGACCGAGCCTCCGACGATCGTCGAGGCGTTCGAGGACGGTTGGATCTGGACCGCTCCTCTCGCGACCGGTCTCCGCGATGTCACGGTGATGCTGGAGGCTTCGGAAGGAAGCACCGACCGAAACGCTCCATTCGCCTCCGCCCTCGGGCGTGCACGGAACGTATCGAGTCTGGTGTCGGGCGCCTCCCTCGACGGTCCCCTGCGCGGGATCGATGCCACACCCTACGAGGCCAGCCGGTTCTGCGGCGCCGATTTTCTCCTCGTCGGCGATGCCGCCTCGTTTCTCGACCCGCTCTCCGCGCACGGTGTCCATAAGGCGATGGACGGAGCGCTCCTCGCGGCCGTCTCCGCCCACACCATCCTCGAACGACCGGAGCGAGCGAGCGACGCGGCGGAGTTCTACAATCACCGTGAGAGCAGCATCTATCGCATCACTGCCGAACGATTGAGAGCGTTGTATCGACAGGAGACGCGATTCGCGGCGAGGCCCTTCTGGCGCAAGCGCACGGAGGGGCCCGCGGTCGACGCGCGACGCCCGGCCCCGAGACCTCCTCTCGCCAAAAACGCGGCGCTTACGGGATCCCGCGCGGTCGCGGTCGCGGAGGCCCCGGTCGTCGAGGGAGATTTCATCGAGCGCCGCGAGGTCCTCGTAGCCCCGGGCCAGGAACGGCCGGTGCGCTTCCTCGGTCCGGTCTGCCTTCCGGACCTCTATAAAGATGTTGTCTCCACGGGAAGCGCCCTCGAGGCGGCGCGGCGCTCGCCCGTCGGTCTCGAGCGCGCTCTCGCCGCTGTCGACTGGCTCTACCGCGAAGGCTATCTGGAGCCGCGGGATTCAACCGAGCTATAGTGCCGAGCTATAGTGGAAGCATGGCCAGCTCGTTGAGGGACGAACCCTGGGAACATCCCGACTGGTACGACCTCCACGACACGACGTGGACCGCCGGTCCGGAGAGGGAGCCCGAGCACTATCGCGAGCTCGTGATTTCACTCCCGCCTCTGGACTACGAGGATCACCTCATGGACGTGGGAGCGGGAACGGGCAAGATCGCCTGCGCCGTCGGCCGCGCGTATCCGCGCCTCGGCCGCGTGAGCCTGGTCGAGCCGAACGAGAAAAAACTCGAACGGGCGGTCGAGCGGGTTCGCGAGACGCTTCCGAACGCGGAGATCCGCGCTTTCCCCCTCGCCCTCGGGTTCGACAGCAAGCTCCCGGAGCTCGAAGCTTCGGTCATAACCGTAGGTAGCGTCTTCATGCCCGCGATGGAGCTCTCGAGCGGCTCGCTCGCCTCCGCCCTCGAATGGCTTCGGGAATCTCTCGAACAGACGTCGCGGGTGCTGCGGCGCGACGGAGCTCTCTTCGACGTCGAAACTCTGGGACCTCCCTGGCTCCGAGGAAACCTCGACGGCCCCTCGAGGCGCCTGAGGATGTCGGAGCTGACCGAGGAGCTCTTCCGAAAGTTCACCGCGGTCGAGTGCGTATACCGCTTCCGCGATCGCGTGATCCTGAAGGCGGCTGCGCCTCGATCTTAGAATGGCGGGTCCGAGGGGCCTTTATCGCCGTGCCCTCGGCTACGCGTTTCCCTACTGGAAGAAGCTCGGGCTCGTCCTCGGAGTCTCCATGCTGGGGACCCTTCTCGGCCTCGCGCAGCCGTACTTTCTGAAGATCCTCATCGACGACGCGTTCCTCGCGGGAAACTACGGTCTCCTCGTCCGGATTTCGGCGCTCCTGTTCCTGGTCTCGATCGTGAGCGTCGTCCTCAACAGCGTTTCCGGCTATCGATACATCCAGGTCTCGACGCAAGCGCTCTTCGACATGCGCCACCAGGTCTTCCGCCACCTCCAGACCCTGTCGCCCCGGTTCTACGCGTCGGTTCCGATGGGCGACGTCCTCTCCCGGCTCAACAACGACGTCTCCGAAGTGCAGCGGATCGCCTCCGACACCTTTCTCTCGTTTCTCACGAATCTGGTGTTCCTCGGAGGCACCATCGTCATCCTCCTTCACCTCGAGCCCAGATTGTTCCTGGTGAGCGTCGCCCTCGTCGTGCCCGCGGTCTGGATCTCCCATCATTTCCGGGAGAGGGTGACGGACAAGAACCGCGACGTCCGCGAGCGAAGCGCCGACATCGGGAGCTTTCTCGTCGAGGCATTTCTCGGGATGCGGCAGACCGTGGCGTCTCGCCAGGAGGAACGGGAGGCCTCCCGATTCCGGGAGAAGAACGACCGTTTCGTGCGAGCGCTTCTCGACCGCCAGATCACGAACTATCTCGCCTCGGGAATCCCCGGAGTGCTGCTCTCGATCTCGACTCTCGCGGTGTTCCTGCTCGGAGGATACTGGGTCCTCGATGGCCGGTTCAGCATGGGAAGCTTCGTGGCCTTCACCGCCTACCAGGCGAGGCTCCTCTCTCCGGTGCAGGGGCTTCTGGGTCTCTACCTCGGGATCCAGGCGGCGAGTGTTTCTCTCGAGCGGGTGTTCGCGCTTCTCGACGAGCGTCCCGAGGTGACGGAGTCCCCTGACCCCGTCGACATCCCTCGGGCCTCGGGTCGTCTCGAGCTCCGCTCGGTGACTCTCGATCACCGCCGCGGAGTCGAGGTTCTTTCGAACGTGAGCTTCGAAGCGGAGCCCGCGCGAGTGACCGCGATCGTGGGGCCGAGCGGAGTGGGAAAGTCCACCATCGCCGATCTCGTGCTCCGGCGCCTCGACCCCGACGACGGGGAAATCCTTCTCGACGGAGTCGATCTGCGGAAGCTGAAGCTCTCCGACCTGAGGCGGCACGTGGCGGTCGTCGAGCAGGAGACGTTTCTCTGGAACGCGTCCATCGAGGAGAACGTCCGTTACGGGCGTCCCGAGGCGAGCTCCCATGAAGTAGAGCGGGCCGCGAGGCTCGCGGGGATCCACGATTTCATCCTGTCGCTCCCCCAGGGTTACTTGACCCGGGTGGGCGAGCGCGGCCTTCAGCTCTCGGCGGGCCAGAGGCAGCGAGTCGCGATCGCCCGAGCGCTCCTGCAGGATGCCGCGGTCCTGATCCTCGACGAGGCGACGTCGGCCCTCGACGGCGAGACGGAGCGCTCCCTCGCCCAGGCCCTCGAGCCGCTTTTTCGCACCCGGACGACCCTCGTCCTCTCTCACCGCTTGGCGCTGGTCGCGAGAGCCGACCGCGTCCTGGTGCTCGAACGCGGCCGCGTGGTGCAGGAGGGCACGGTCGAAACCCTCTCGTCCCAGGAAGGCACGTTTCAACGGTTGTTCCGCTCCGAGGTCACCGCCTCGTGAGCCTGCGCCCCGTCCGCGTGGGCATCGTCGACAGCGGCATCAACGCTCGCGACCCGCAAGTCGTCGCCGTCGAGGGCGGCGTCGGGATCCGCTGTCGTGATGGCCGCGTCGAGCGCGACTCTTCCTGGGAGGACCTTCTCGGGCACGGAACCGCCGTCGCCGCGACCATTCGGGATCACGCGCGGTCGGCGTCGCTCTACTCGATTCGGGTCTTCCACCGCACGCTCGAAGCCCACTTCGAAGCGATCCTCGATGCCATCGAATGGGGGGTGGAAGAGCATTTGGATCTGTTGAACCTCAGCCTTGGCTGTACGAATCGCGGGAGGGACGAGGCCTTCGGCTCCGCTTGCGCGCGCGCGGCGGAACGAGGGGTCGCGGTCGTGAGCGCCGCGGGACCGGAAGGCGGCAGTGCTTTTCTTGCCGCAGCCGCGGACTACGCGCTCGAAGGGGAGGCGATTCGCTTCGAAGGGGGGCTCTTCCATGCTTCCCCCTGGGCGCGGCAGCGCGGAGTCCTTCCCCGGGAAAAGAACTTCCACGGCACGAGCTTCGCGGTCGCGCACGTCACGGGAATCGCTGCTAGACTGTTCTCGGAAGGTGAGCGCTCTCTCCATGAGGCGCTTTCCCGCGTGGCGTCCGGACAATAATAAGTGCGATGAGTATGGTGGGACCTATCCTCATCCTGTCGGCCCTCGCGCTCGCGCAGCTTCCGCGCGCGGTCGCGCCCGCCCCGGGAGTGTTCCTCGTAGCCAAGCCGAGCATCGACGGTGGACCCTTCCGGCAAAGCGTGGTTCTCCTCCTCGCTCACGGCGGCGAGGGAACGCTCGGCGTCATCGTCAACCGCGCCACCGGGATTCCGCTTTCGAAAGTACTTTCCGAGCTCGACGCCGGCGAGACGGGCGATCCCACCTTGAACTTCGGCGGCCCCGTGGCTCTCGACGGTCTGGTGTTCGTCTTCAAGAGCGACGATCCTCCGGAGGACGTGAAGAGCGTGATGAGCGACGTCTACTACAGCGGAGACCGGAAACTTCTCGAGACGCTCCTGAAGAAGAAGGAAGGCCGGGATCGGTTGAAGCTCTACCTCGGCCACTCCGGCTGGTCTCCGGGCCAGCTCCAGGGCGAGATCCTCCGGGGCAGCTGGATTCTGGTTCCGGCCGACGCCTTCACCGTTTTCCAGAAATCCCCCGAAGCGATCTGGCCCGAGCTCGCCCGAATCGGCGTTACCGTCGCTGGAGTCCATCGCGAATGATGGTTCTGATTCTTGGTGCGCTCGTCCTCGCGAGTCCGGGCGCTTCCGAGAGGCGGTTCTATATTTTTGTAGAATTAATCTTTTTGATGTAGAATGAAGCATGGCCAAGGTGGAGACTCAGATTTCCGCGTACGTCTCGCTTAGAACCAAGGAAATGGTGGAGCGGTACACTGAAGCCCGAGGAGTCAAGAAGGCGCATCTCATCGAGGATGCGTTGCTTCATCATTTGCAGGCGCTACGCGAGCTGCCGGCCGATATCATCATTCCGCCCCGCATCATCGTGGACGAAAAGACAGCGAAAGCGCTCCACGAGCGCGTGGAAAAGCCGCGCCGACCGACGGCCGCGATGAGAAAGCTGTTTTCCGACGAATAGTCGGCAGCGGATCTCGTGGCAGTCAGAGTTCGCAGGCTGCGGCCGGAGGACGACCGATCGGATTTCCACTCCGGAAATATCGATCTCGACCGCTTCTTTCAGAAGTACGCCGGCCAGAATCAATTCCGGCACCACATCGGAGCGACCTACGTCGCCGTCGATGGTGAGCGAATCCTGGGCTTCGCCACGGTCGCCCCATCGGAGATCGGAGTCGAACGTCTTCTATCCTTGCGGCGCAAGCATTTACCCAGATACCCCATGCCTGTTCTTCGACTCGCGCGACTCGCGGTGGACGAGCGAGCCCAGGGGCGTGGGGTAGGGGGTACCCTCTTGAAAGCGGTATTCGTGCTGGCCAGGAGGATGGCGAACGATTACGGGTGCGCCGGCGTGGTGGTGGACGCAAAACTGGAGGCCATCGCTTTCTATCAACGCTATGGCTTCATAGAGTTTCCGGTCAGCGCAGGGCAGCTCGGCGATCGACCGGAGCCTCGACTCATGTTCCTCGAGCTCGGCGCCATTCCGGAAGCTCACCGATGATTCCGGAAAACCTTCCCGCCCTTCATCACGAAGCGGACCCTCCGTAGCGCGGTGATGTCCTCCGCGGGATTGCCTTCGACTCCGATGACGTCGGCTTCCATTCCCGGCGCGATCTTTCCGAGCAAACTTCCGAGCCCGAGGGATTCCGCCGCGAGCGAGGTCGCCGAGAGGATCGCCTGGTGCGGGTTTTGGCCGCCCTTCTCCACCCGATAGACGAGCTCTTCGACGTTTCTCCCGTGGGAGCCGGCGACGGCATCCGTTCCGAAGACCATCTTCAGTTTCGGCATCGTGAGGCCGGTTTTGAACACCTGGAGCACCGAGGGCACTGCCCGCTCCATGTGGCGGAAACCCTCCTCGGTGTAGTTTCCTACGCCGAGGTAGCGCGCCTTGTTGTCGAAGTAGTTCTGGAATACGAGATACGTATTGGGGTCGAAGAAGACGCCCTTGTCGGCGATGAGGCTCAGGGTCTCCGCGTCGAGAAGGGCTCCATGCTCGATGACGTTGCAGGAGGCGGCAACGGCGCGACGGGCGCTCTCGGGGCCGTGGGCGTGGACCACGGAGCGAAGGCCGAGGGCTCTCGCTTCCCCGCAGGCAGCGTCGAGCTGCTCTTGGGAGAGCGTGGGGCCGCCTCCGTCTCGAATGCTCTCGGAGGCGAAGATCTTGATCAGGTCCGCCCCCTGGTCTTTCTGCTTTCGCACGAAGGCGCGCATCGCCTCGGAGCCGCCGGTCGCGACGAAGATGCTCTCGAGCGAGGTGAGGATGCGGGGACCGGGGATGACTCCCCGGGCGATCGCGTCGCGGAGCGGCTTGTCGACGAGGTTTCCCAGACTCTGGACGGTGGTGACGCCCGCCATCAGAGTGCGATAGGCGTTTTCGGCGGCGTATAGGGCGTTCTCTTGCGGGGTCTCCGCCGATTCCTCGCGGTGCACGCGATCGTCGGAGTCGAAGTGCGATGCGATGTGCACGTGGGTGTCGATGAGCCCGGGAAGCACGGTGAGACCCGAAAGCTCGTAGTCGGCGGCGCCACCACCGGCTCCAATCTCGCGGATCTTTCCGCCCTCCACGACAACGGTTCGATTCTCGAGGACGTTTCCCGCGCCGTCGAGGAGACGCTCGGCGCGGAGGACCACGCGCTCCTGTCCATGAAGGAGGCCCGCCGAGAGCAGAGACGCGAAGAAAAGAGTTCGAGCCTTCATGATGCCCTCATCGCCGAAGCCGTTCGCAGCGTGAGCGCCGCGAACGTAAGAGTCCCGTTGTTGCAGCCGGAAGAAACGATCGTGGGAGCGCCGACGACCCAGAGGTTCTCGTGGTCGTGCGCTCGGCCGAAGGGGTCGACGACGCTGGTCGCTGGGTCGGCGCCCGTACGGCATCCCCCGCCCGGGTGATCGTAGGTTTTGTCGTCCACCTCGAGGCTCAGGATCTTCCCGTCCCCGGCGGCGGCGATCTTTTCGTAGACGGAGCGGATCTCGCTCTCGGTATGCTCGCGAAGCTCCTTCGACCAGTCGCTGTCGACGAAGTCGATGCGCGGCAGGGGATCGCCCCAAGGATTCTTCCGCTCGGAATCGAGAGTGATGGCGCTCTCACGCGCGGGGATGACGTCGTAGTACGCCCGCATCCGCGCGGCGCCGGTTTTCGAGCGCTTCCGCCAGTCGTCGAGGATCGCATCTCCCATGAGCATCGCGCCCTGCTCGTCCTGGACCCTCGGGTTCCTCGCGAAGCTCGACTCCCAGATGCGCAGGTCATGTCTAACGTAACGTCCTTGGTGGGCTTGATGGCCAGGCCTCGCGCGCTGGAAGTGCTTCGAGAGAAGGCTATCCCCCTCGAACATGCCCGGGTAGAGCCGGAGCGGGACCTCGAGGAACGCATGCACCGGTCGATGGCCGGTGACGTATTTCCCCACGAGCCCCGAGCGATTCGCGAGCCCATCAGGGAACCGCTCGTTCGCCGAGAGAAGAAGCAGGTGCGAGCTCCAGCAGTAGCCGGAGGCGAGGACGAAGGTCTTCGCCCGGATCTCGACGGGCTCGCCGGGCTTGTCGCGATCGAGAGCGACGGCGTGGTCGACGCGGTCCGAGCCGTCGGCGAGGACGAGCTTCCGCACGAGCATGCGGTCGACGAGATCGATCTTCTTCTCGTCGAGCAGTTGCTTGAACGTGAACTCGGGGGTGTACTTCGCTCCCGTGGGGCAGATGTTGCAAGTGTCGCAACGCATGCAGACGTTTCGGCCCCGATAGGGAATGGTGTTCTTCGCGACGGGGTTGGGCCAGAACGGAATTCCCGATTTCTCAGCCCACTTCTTCAGCTCGGTCAGGTTGTAGGTGAGGGGAAAGCCGGGGAGCGGATAAGGCTTCGAGCGCGGGTCGAGCTCGGCTGGGCCGGGGGTCCCTGCGACTCCGAGGCGCTCTTCCGCCTCGAAATAGAAGGGCTCGAGGTCGTCGTAGGTGAAGGGCCAGTCGTAGCCAACTCCGTAGAGCGAGTGCACGCGGAAGTCCTCGGGCGTGTACCGTGGGGTCGTGCCGCCCCAATGAAGGGCGAGGCCGCCTACGGCCATGGTGCGCGAGGTGATCCCCTTCGCCGTCTGCCCTCGGACGTGGTCGTCGGGCCACGGGTTCTCTCCGTAGGCGAGAAAGCGGTCGCGCCGCGCGGTGCGCTCGTCGAGGTTGAAGATCTTGTTTCCGGCCTCGACCACGAGGATTTTTTCGCTCCCTTGCTCGCTCAGTTTCTCGGCAAGCATGGCGGCGCTGATGCCCGCCCCGAGGATGACGACGTCGGATTCGATCGTTCGCGCCATGGCTCAGCTCCTCCGAGCGGGCGGCTCGACCGCTCCCGACTCGACCCCGCGGCAGGTGGTTTTTTCGATGGCCCTCTCGTAGCAGAGGTCGTTGGCTTCGCTCGTCTGGTAGAAGTATGCGAGAAGCCCCAGGGCGACGTGAGGGGCTCTCGCCGGGTCGGGAAGCCCGGCGCCGGGACTCGCCGGCAGTTGACGCCGGAGCAAGGCCTCCTGCTCCTCCCGCGGGATCGCGGTGAAGGAAGCTTCGTGGCGTTTCTCGGCTTCGAGCTCGAGAGCTTCGAGCTGCGCCGTCCATAGCGGCTCGGGATCGGGAGGCCCATAGAGGATCTCATCGGTAGAGATGTACGCGTGGTCGAGCTCCGCCACGGGCTCGAGCCCGTCGAGCCACTTCCGGAATCCTTCGACGACGCGCCGGACTCCCTCCTCGCCCAGGCTGGCTGCCGGAAGCACGATGCCCGCAAGGGCGGCCAGCGTCTCGGGTCGGCCAACCTGAGCCGTCGTCGCCTCCTGCGACGTCTCGGGAGCGCAACTCGGAAGAGCGAGGGCCGAAGCCAGAGCTGCGCCTGTTTTCATGAACGTCCGACGAGCGTTCTCACTCATGACTTGCTCCTTTCAAATGACGATCGAAGAACTCGATGAGCTTCCGGAACGCGAACCGGGTCTCGTGGAGTTCTTCCAGATCCCACCCGTGACCGGCGTCGGGCAGGCTCACGAAGTCCACGTTCTTCCCGAGTCGCATCAAACGGTCGACGAGGAAGACCGAGTCCTGATAGAGAACCGTTCGATCTCTCATGCCGTGAATGAGGAGGAGCGGGTCTTCGAGTCCCTCGGCGTGGGTGTAGGCGGACGCCGCTTCGTACGCGGAGCGCTCGTCCTCTGGCGCCATCATCACCCGCATTTCTCCCGTGGTCGCGTGGAAGACGTTCGTCGCCGGAGCCCCGGCGACTCCCGCAAGGAAAAGCTCCGGCTTCTTGAAGAGCGACATGCAGGTGAGAAGACCTCCATAGCTCGAGCCCCAAATCCCGATGCGCTCCGTGTCGACGAACGGAAGCCCCGAGAGGTAGTGGACGCCGCTTGCGACATCCTCGACGTCGATGCCCCCGTAATTCGTTTGGATGCCGCGCCGGAACGCCTTTCCCCGGCCCCAGCTCCCCCGGATGTCGATATTGAAGAGGATGTAGCCCTTCTCGAGAAGGTGCCGCTCGAGGCCCCAGAGCGGGTGCGCGTTTCGGCCGCCCCACTGGTTCCGCGCGGTGTTGGAGTAAATCGATCCGACGATCGCCGGGTGCTTCCTCGTGCGGTCGAGATTCGCGGGAACCTGAAGTCTCCCGTGGATCGCAGCGCCGTCGACGTGGCTTTTGAAGCTCACGTACTCGGGGCTCACCCACGACAGTGCGTCGAACTCCGGAAGGGGCGAGCGGGTGACGCGGGTCTCGCGGCCCCCTTGAAGCGAAGTCAGAAAGAGCTCCGGAGGCGTGCTGTCGCTCGAGAAGAGCGACGCGGCGAAGCGCCCGTCGGGAGAAACGAAGGGTGTGTGAGTTCCGCTCTCCCGGCTCACCCGCATCGGATCGCCGCCCTCGAGTCCGATGCGGAAGACCTGGCGATCCTCGGGGCGGGGAGAGTTGGCAACGAAGACGAGGGCCGTCGGGGTTACCGCGATCTGGCTCACCGCGAAGTTCCCCGAAGTGATCCGCGACGGCATCCCTCCTTCGAGCGGCAGCCGATAGACGTGATATTCCTCGTCCCGATCGGAAAGGAAGTAGATCGCGCGGCCGCCGGGCGCCCACTCCGCCTGCCAGTACGCGGAGACGTTCTCCGGCTCCTCCTCGCGGTAGACCTCGCGGACCGCGGTCGATCCCGGCTCCACAACCAGGATTCGCCGATTCTTCACGTAGAGGTCCGAGGTATCGACGAGGAGGTTCCCTTCACCGGACCACCGATACGAAAAAATGGGGTCGACGCTCGTCCCCCCGAGATCGAAGAATCTCGGGATCGCCCCCTGACCCACACCGACGACGCCGAGCCTCACTCTCGCCGGCTCCTCGCCCGGATAGGGCCTGCGAACCCGCACGAGCTCGACCTCGGGCTTCTCGAGATAGTCGGGAATGCCGCGGAGCGCGACGCGGCTTTCGTCCTCTTCGACGAACGCGATGCTCGCGCCGTCGAGAGACCATTCGAAGCTCTCGACGAATACCTCGGCGCGCGGATCGGAGACGAGGGTGCGTTCGGCAAAATCCGTATCCTGAAGGAGGAGATCGCCTCGATGAAGGTAGACGAGGTGATGGCCGTTCGGAGAGAAACGCGCTTGCGATCCTTCGGCCACTCGCTGGGGCGCCCCGCCGTCTGCCGAAACCAGAAATAGCTCCGAGCCGAGGCGGAACAGGATTCTCCTGCCATCGGGGTGCCAGACGGCGTCCGCGACTCCCGGGTCTCCTTCCCGGGGCGGGCCCGCCGGGCTAAGGCTCGTGAGCCGGGACGGCGTCGGCGCATCGACGTCGACCACGAAAACGTCCTTGAAGTCATAGCCCGCTTCGTTCCAGAGGAACAGAAGCTTCCGGCCGTCGGGCGACCAGGCCGGGCTCACGGGGGCGGTTTCGATGATCCTCGGAAGCGAGTAGAGCCGATCGAGAGACGGCCCGACCTCGTAAGACGCCAGGGCCGAAGCGGCGAGAACCAGGGCCTGCATGGGTCGAGAAACTATCAGATGATCTTCGCCACGACCAACGTGACGTCGTCGCCGAAATCCTGGCCGCGCCGGAAGGCGTCGAGCCGCTTCAAAAGCTCGGTCTTGATGCCGTCCGCGGAAAGATGCGACGACGCGGCGAGCGTCTCCTCGAGCCGCCCGTAGCCGAAGGGCTCGCTCGCCCGATTCATCGCCTCGGTGATTCCGTCGGTGTAGAAGACGAGGACGTCGCCCGCATCCAGCGGAACGCGGATCTCCTCGAGGAGGTCGTCGAACGCGGGGTTGGTCTTCATTCCGATCCCGACCCCGTTCGGCTTGAGCCAGGCAGTCGTCCCGGTGCGCGCCGAGAAGTGGATCGGATGGTTGTGGCCGGCCCGCGCGAGAGTCAACTTCTGCTCGTTGAAGTCGATGACTCCGACGATCGCGGTGATGAAGAAATTCCTCTCGATGCGCTCGGAGATGACGTCGTTCATCGCGGTCAGCATCTCCTTCGGGCCAAGAGGCCTCTTTCCCAGGAGCTCGAAGAGCGCCTGGAGCTTCATCGCGTAGAGCGCGGCGGCGATCCCCTTCCCCGAAACGTCTCCCAGAATCACGGTGAAGCGAGAAGTCCCCTCGAGGGCGTAGTCGTAGTAGTCGCCTCCCACCTCGAGCGCCGGCTGGAAGTGGCTCGCGATATCGAGGTGAGGGAGGCGGGGATTAGAGGCCGGGTAAAGGCTGAACTGGATGACGCGGGCGATCTCGAGCTCGTTTTTGGTGAGGAGCTTTTCCGCAAGCTCGAGCGCGAGGAGGAAGTTCAGGATGAAGAAACCCAGGATGGCGCGCATCCAGTCGTCTTGCCAGAAACCCCAAAGGAATAGTCCGAGGCCCACGAGGTAAGAGATCCTCCGCGCGGGGTTGAGCTTCCGGAGAAAGCTCAGAAAGATTGCTTTCCCCGCGGAAACATAGCGCCGGAGGCCGCCACCGCGAAGTTTCTGACCCGCCTCCGTCCCGTCCTGGTAGAAGTCGTACGCCTTCCGGCTGTCGCGGCGGACGAGAGTGTCGAGCCCGTCGAGCTTCGCGAGCCAGTCTTTCATCGTCGCGCTGACTCTAGCACTCACGGGTTTTGTTCGGTAGACTGGCGGTAGAGCTCAATCGTCTCCACCAAAACCAATCTTGATTCCGAACCACGAGCAGCTCCTCGCCATTTCCCAGATGACCAAGGGAGATCTCGGCGAGATTCCGTTTCCAGTGCTCCTCCACGCCCTCGCGGTGCACCATCGGTCGGTGGTCCTTTCGATCGAGCGGCGGCAAGTCCAAAAGGACGTCATCCTCGAGAACGGCGTCCCCATGGACTGTCAGTCGAACCTTCTCCCCGACACTCTCGGGAAGTTCATGGTGGGGCGCGGGGACCTGACCGAGGAGCAGAACCTCGCGATCCTCGCGAAGAGCGCCACGACGGGCCAGTCGTTCTCCGATCTCCTGGTGACCGAGGGTGTCGTGAACCCCCACGACCTGTACAAGATCCTGCAGCAGAACCTGGCGAAGAAGCTCCTCGATGCCTTCACCTGGCAGAGCGGCGCCTTCCGTGTCTCGACGAGCCTTCCCGAGGTGGATTCGCCGCTCAAGGTGAACGCACCGCAGCTCGTCTTGACGGGGATCTCGAAGTTCGCCCCTGAAAGCGAGATCGCCGAAGCGATGGCCCCGTTCGAGGCGAAGAAGTTCTTCGTCCATAGGAAGCCCCCGGTCCCTCTCGAGGACCTCCGGCTCTCGAAGGAGCACCAGGCGGTCGTGCGGCTGCTTGCCCAAGGCAAGACTCTCTCCGAGCTTCAGTCGGAGACGGGCGTCGACAAGAACCGGGCCCTGAGACTTCTCTATTCCCTCGCCGTAATTGGCGTAGCGATTCCCGAGGACTGGCGTGAGGCGGAACCGGAGGTGGATTCCGAGGGGGACATTCCCGACTCGGATTTCGCCGCGGCCGCTCCGCCGCCGCCGCCGATCCCTTCGGCGGCGCCCTCCCACCCGCCGAACGTGAACGTGGTCGAGATCCGGAACCAGGTGATGGAGATGTATCTCCGCTACCGCAAGCTCGACGCCCTCGACCTCCTCGGGATTTCGGAGAACTCGACCCGCGAGCAGGTGGAGAAGGCGTTCATCGAGTACAGCGAGAAGTTCCTTCCGGCGCGATTCGCTTCACCCGATCTTCAGGCGATGGAAGAAAAAGCGCGCGACCTGTTCATCGCTGGAGGCCGGGCGTTCGGCGAGCTTTCGAATCCCGAGACCCGCAACTCCCTTCTCGGCCGCCGCCAGAGCCGCTTCCGCCAGCTCAGCAGCGAGGAGGCGCGAAATGCCTTCGCCATCAAATCCAACCTTCTCGATTCCGAGACCCAGTTCGCCAAAGGCATGGCGCTGGTGAAACAGGGGAAGTACGCAGACGCCCTCGAGCTCCTCCAGTTCGCGCACGACTGCGAGCCGCAGAACGGCGCCTACCGGGCGGAGCTCGCCTACTGCCGATACCGCAAGGCGCCGGAGTTCGAGGCGAAGACCGCGATCGACGCCCTCCGGGAAACGGTGCGCATCGACCCCGAGTGCGGCCTCGCCTACTACTACGCGGGCCTCATTCACGCCGACAACGCCGAGTTCGCCGAGGCCGAGCCCCTCCTCCAGCGAGCGATCAAACTCATGGCTCCCGATCGGCGCCCCATCGAGGCGCTGAAGAAACTCAAGGCCGCGGAGCGCGAGAAGCCGAAGAAACGACTGTTTTTCTAGGCGTCGCCATAAGGTTGAATCCCGCCTTCGTCTCCCGCCATACTCTCGCCATGTCGAAGAATCTGGATCGCGAGCTCGGTATGGCGCGCTCGATCAGCCGCCGGGATTTCCTGAACGGCGTTTCCGTCGCCCTCACGTCCTCTGTTCTTCCCACCTCCGCCGTGGGAGCCTTCCAGTCGCTGCAGGCTCAGGAGGCCGACAACTACCCTCCCACCCGCACGGGAATGCGTGGGAGCCACGCGGGCTCGTTCGAGGTCGCGCACGAGATGCGCGACGGAAAGACCTGGGGTCGACCCGAGACCGTCGATGAGCCGTACGACCTGGTGGTCGTCGGCGGAGGAATCAGCGGACTTTCAGCCGCGTACTTCTTCAGAAAGCTCCATGGCGAGCGGGCGCGCATCCTGGTCCTCGACAACCACGACGATTTCGGCGGGCATGCGAAGAGAAACGAGTTCTGGCACGACGGGAAGATGTACCTGATGAACGGCGGGACTCTCAACGTCGAGGCGCCGGCCCAGTACTCGACGGTTGCCGCCGGTCTCCTGTGGGAGCTCGGGGTCGATCGAACGCGCTACTACGAGTCCGTCGCCAAGGTCTCCGACCTGTACGGCAAGCTCGGCCTCGGCTACAGCGTGTTCTTCGATCGCGAGACCTTCGGCGCCGACCGCCTGGTTCCCGGTTACGGGAAGCTTCCTATCCGCGAATTTCTCGCCGCGTCCCCTCTTTCGGAGAAAGTGAAGAGCGATCTCGCGCGCCTGTATGACGGGAAGGAGGACTATCTCCCGGGCCTCTCCTCGGACGAGAAGAAGAAAAAGCTCGCGCACGTGAGCTACCGCGATTATCTCCTCGAGATCGCGAAAGCCGATGCCGGCGTCGTTCCCTTCCTCAACTCGAGACCGATGGGGCTCTTCTGCACCGGAATCGACGCGGTTCCCGCGCTCTACGCCTGGGAGATGGAGTTCCCTGGCTTCTCTGGGCTCGGTCTCGAGGCGACACCTCGCGAGAGGCTCCTCGCCGAGCCTGGCGGAGCCCACGGCCGCGAGAACGGCGCGCGGGCGGACGAAGGGGACCCCGACATGTATTTCCCCGACGGCAACGCCACCATCGCGCGCCTTCTCGTTCGGGCTCTCCTGCCGAAAGCGGTCCCCGGCCGCTCGATGGAAGACGTCGTAGGCTCGCGGATCGACTACGGACTTCTCGATCGAAGCGAGAACCCGGTGCGCATTCGCCTCGAGAGCACGGTCGTGAAGGTCGAGCACGACGGTCCGGTCGACCGCGCGCGCGAGGTGTCTCTCACCTACGTCCATCGAGGGCGGGCCTTCCGGGTGCGCGCGGGAGCCGCCATCCTCGCCTGCTGGAACAACGTGATTCCTTACATCTGGAGCGAGATTCCGGAAGATCAGAAGAAGGCGCTCCTCGACGGCGTGAAAGCGCCTCTGGTCTATACCAGCGTTCTCGTCTCCAACTGGAAGTCTTTCGTGAAGGCGAAAATCTCGGGCGTCTCGGCGCCGGGAAGCTACCACGTGAGCCTCGGGCTCGGCCCCTCGCTATCTCTCGGCGACTACCGTTCGTCCCAGGACCCGGAGACGCCCATCGTGGTCCGCATGTCGCGATACCCCTGCTCTCCTGGCCTCTCGCGGCGCGAGCAGCACCGCGTCGGGCGCCAGGAGCTCCTCTCGACCGACTTTACGACCTGCGAGCGGAAGATCCGCGGCCAACTCGGAAGAACGCTCGGCCCCTCGGGTTTCGATCCCGCAAGCGACGTTCTCGCGATCACCGTGAACCGCTGGCCCCACGGCTACGCTTACCCTTACAACACGCTTTACGATCCCGAGGAGTGGGCGTTCACCTCGTCGCCCTCGAGGCCCGCGGTTCGCGGGAGACGTCCTCTGGGTAGGGTGGCCATCGCGAACTCCGATGCCGCGGCGAGCCCGCACACCGACGCCGCCATCAACGAAGCCTATCGGGCGGTGACGGAGATTTCGTCAGCTTTCGATTCGTAGCTTGCTTTCGACGGAGAGCACCCCGGGCGTTCCCCGGATGATGGACTCCGCCTTCAGCTTCTGGAGCTTGTTGCCGACGACTCCCGTGATGATCACGCGGCTTCCCGAGACGATGAGGTGGATCGGGGGGATGGGCATGGAGGCGAAATCGGAGAACGTCGAGTCGCTGTAGAGACGGTTCGCGAGAGTTTCACGAAGCCTCTGGTCCGAGAGCGACACGGGCAGGACCTCGATGTCGTTTTTGAACTCCTGGATTCCGATGATCTTGTGGAGCCGCTTTTCGATTTCGGTCTTCTTGTAGGGCTCGGTCACCCACCCGAAGACCGCGACTTTTCCCTCCTTGATGAACGCCGAGCAATCGTCGAACACCGTGAAGCGGCTGTATTTGCGGATCTCCTTGACCACTTCCTCACCGAGCTTCTGAGCGCTCTCCGGCATCGCGACCTCGATATCGGCGTCGGCGTTTTGAACCTCGGGCTCACCGAGGGCGATCGCGAGCGCGCGGTTCTTCTGGAAGACGTTGCGCACCTGGCCCTTCAGCGTCGCGGTTCCGGCCTGAAACGAGACCTGGAGCTTGATCTTGTCCTTCCCCAAGGCCTTCTCGATCTCCGCCCGTACCTGTTCGTCCGGCCTTTGAACCAAGCTAAAAAGCGTGAGAGCGAGGACGGAGGCGATCATGGTGGTTCTCCTTCCGCGTGCGATCGGATTCTAGCTCAATTTCTTCGGCTTGGGCATGAAGCCGGGGCCGATGTCGCTCTCGAAGCCCGCCGCCTGACGGTGGCCGCCGTTTTGGAAGAGGCGCGCCACCGCCGCGACGTCGAACTCCTCGCGCGAGCGGAGCGACCACTGGCGCTTGCCGTCGCCGCGGTCGAAGTAGATGGCGACGAAGGGCGCCTCCGGATACCGCTTCAAGAGCTCCTCCCCGACTTCGGATCCAAGGAGGGCGGCGTTCACCACCGGCACGCGGTATCCGGCGAGGGTCTCCATGCGCGCGCTCGAGCAGACGAGGCCGATGAGCTCCTTCTGATAGCGCAAGAGAATCGACCCTTGCTCGGCGAGCGTCTCGATGTCGAGAGCGTTCCAGACTTCGAAGTCCATGGGGTAAGAGCTCAGTCCCGCGAACACCTCGCGGCTCCTCGGGAGCTGGTGGAGCCAGAGGTCGCGGTCCATCACGTAGAGGAGGATCTCGGGAACGGGCTTTCCGGGATGAAAGAACTCCCAGCTCAGGACCGCCCCGCTCTTCTGGTTGTCGAAGATCGCGTAGTCGAGCCCGCGAAGCTCTTCTTCCGCCGTCCGGTGATGGTCGATGACCCGGAGACTCGCCGCCCGTTCGCGGATGACCTCGATCTCCGCTCGCGGATAGGCGAAGTCCAGGATGTAGACATCGCTCCCGTCGTGGATCGGAGGCGGCGGAGCTCCGTGCTGGACGGGGACGTAGCTCGCTCCATCGCCAAGGCGCTTCCAGGCGGCCCAGGCGGCGCCGAACCCGTCGGCGCAGTACGCGTGGTATAGAACGAGCGCGGCCATCCCGAAATCCTATCCCAGGACCGGCTTTGCCCCTACGGAGGCCTGTGATAATATCCCGGATCCGAGCGTCGCCAAACGCTGGTGATATTCCCGCGCGACGCCGGCGCATCGACTCGAAAGGATTCAACCCCAACATGAGACGCACACTTTTCGTACTGCTTTGCCCGGTCCTCCTCGCTCTCTTCGTCTACGCCTGCGGAGACGAAGACGGCTCTCCGACTTCTCCCACGACAAGCGCCACCTCCGTAGCGAAGTCCGCCGGCGGAGCGATCGCCTCGACCGATCCATCGCTTTCGGCGCCCACGACCCAGTCGCCCCCGATCGGGGAATCCGTTCAAGATCTTCAGCCGGAGCTCGTCATCGGAAACGCCACCGGCGGCGCGGGAACCCGCACCTATACGTTCGACCTCGCCATCGACTCCGCCTTCGAGCAGATCTCCCTGAGCGAGGCCGGAGTGAGCGAGGGTCTCGGCGGGATCACCCGGTGGCGGGTGACCGAACCGCTCGAAGCGGACACGAAGTACTACTGGCGTGTGGCCGCGGTGACGAGCGCCGGCGCCGGGCCCTATTCCGCGGTCTCGGAGTTCCGGGTGCGCGAGCCCTTCAAGGCCGACCGGCCGACGGGCTCTCTCGTGGTCTTCGATCCCTTGACCAACGGTTCTTCGGTGGGAGAGGTCAT
>Ga0184637_10000414_pt1 | contig 32110 bp, 26 predicted proteins | sample PLM3_127_b2_FD_133143 | JGI IMG/M metagenome (GOLD analysis project Ga0184637, IMG submission 133143) | Groundwater sediment microbial communities from an aquifer in East River, Colorado, USA - PLM3_127_b2 | ecosystem: Environmental > Terrestrial > Soil > Riparian zone | place: USA: East River... | reverse complement strand
GACATGAGCCAGCCAGCCTTCACCTCGTACGCCACGTCTGGTGTTGACATCGAAGGCGTCGAAACGGGGCTCCAGCGGCTCACCGCACGCATCCGCTCCACGTGGCCCGCGAGCGACGCCCTCGGCGCCGTGCGGCTGGACTTCGGCTACTACGCCAACGTGATTGACGTCGGCGGCATTGGAATCGCCATCACCACCGACTCGGTGGGGTCCAAAGTCCTCGTCGCCCAGATGCTCGACAAGTACGACACCATCGGCATCGATTGCGTCGCGATGAACGTGAACGACCTCATCTGCGTTGGCGCACGCCCGCTGTCCATGGTGGACTACATCGCGATTCAGGAAGTAGATCCCGTCGTGTTGGACGCGATCTCCATAGGACTCGCCGAGGGTGCACGCCTGGCGGGCATCTCTATTCCCGGTGGGGAGATTGCACAGCTGCGGGAGGTCGTTCGCGGAGTGCGAGATGGCTCGGGGTTCGACCTCGCAGGCGCCGCCATCGGCACGGTCGCGCTCGACAGAATCATCATCGGCCAGTCCATTGAGCCTGGTGACGTGCTCATCGGCGTCGAGAGCAGCGGCATCCATAGCAACGGTCTGACTCTCGCACGCGAGGTGCTGTTCGGACAGGCGGGATACGCCCCCGAGGCGGCGTTGCCGCCGCTGACCAATACGCTGGGCGATGAGCTGCTCCGACCGACCCACATTTACGTGCGAGAGGCGCTGGATCTAATGGAGCGCGTCTCGGTCAAGGCGATGATGCACATCACCGGCGATGGATTCCTGAACCTCAGTCGGGTCGCCTCAGAGACGGGCTACGTCATCGAGCATTTGCCAGAGCCGCCGGCGATCTTCTCGCTGATCCAGAAGGCGGGCGACGTGCCCGTAGAGGAGATGTTCCGTGTGTTCAACATGGGTATCGGTTTCTGTATAGTTGCGGCGGCCGGCGACGCGGCGCGTGTGATCGAGATAGTCGGTACGCACGGCAAGCGAGCGTACCGACTGGGCTACACCACGCACGATCCAGAGCGCCGCGTGCTGATCCAACCGTTCGGCCTCGTAGGTCGGGGGAAACGCTTCGCCAGGGCTTGATCTCGCCATCTCGCGCCCGCTCATGGTGAGCCTGTCGAACCAACGGCTCAGGACTAGCGGACAGCATCCGAGGGGCCAATCCCGTTGAGCGCGTTCGCCGCTCGCCTCACCCGCTCGCCAGCGCTCCGCGCTTCCCTTGCATTTTTTTTCGCCGTTCTTCTGCTCCTGCCGTCGCTCAGCCTCGTTCACCTGCCGCGGGCCCTTGCATCCCAGTCTGCGTTGGCCCGAATCGAGGTCACCCTCTCCGCGACCGCGGAGCTTCCTGACGAGACGCAGCCGCCCGGCTCACTGCTGATCCAGATCGTGCTCGCGAATCGTGGCGACGCGGACGTTGGGCCACTGATCCTGAGCACACCCGTGCCCGAGGGTGTTTCCCTGCTGGATTCCTGGCTCATGGAGCCGGGCCAGGTGCCGGCCGACCTCGACGGCGACGGGCTCGTCTGGAAAATCCCGGCCCTCGAGGGCGGCGAAACCCTCGGCCCCTTCACCTACCGACTGGCGCCTGAAGAGGACCAGGACGGCGCCACGATCTTCCGTGACGCCTGGATCGAACCGCGCATCTCCACTCCGGATGAGGACGAGGTGGAGGTGGTGGTGCATCCGATGCGCCTGAACGGGCTGTGGGGCGAGCGCGGGCTGCGGCGCACTATCCTGCCCACCGGGCTGACCGTGTTCACCGTCCAGCGCCCGGATAGCCCGACCGTTTCGCTGCGTGTCGCGGTTCGCGCGGGCTCGCGCGATGAAGATGACACCACGAGCGGCGGGTCGCACTGGCTGGAGCACGGCCATTTCCTTGGAACGGTTCGGCGGCCGGGCGGGAGGATCGACGTTGAGGCGGCCGCCGAGGGCGCTCACTCCAACGCCTCCACCGGCTGGGAGGCGACGGACTACTGGTACCTCGTCCCAGCGAACCGGTTCAATCAAGTGTTGGATCTGCTGGCCGACCAGATCATCAACAGCACCTTCCGACAGGAGGCGTTCGAACGCGAGCGACCGGTGGTCTTCGAAGAGCTGAAGATGCGCGACGACCGGCCCACCACTCGTGCATTCGACGAGTTCATCAACCTCGTCTTCCAGGTCAGCCCCCTCCGCCGGCACCCGGCGGGCACGATCGAGAGCGTTCAATCTATCCCGATCTCGACGATTCTGGCGTATCGAGACCGGCACTACGTGACAGGGAATATGGCGATCGCGGCCTCGGGGCGCATCGAGCATGATGCGGCCGTAGCCGCGATCGAAGAGGCGTTCGTCGACCTTCCTCAGGGTCCGAGATGGGACCGGCCTGCCGTGGCAGAGCCCGCTCAGGCCGCCCGGCGCGTTCTGGAAGTGGGCTCAGGAACGCGGTCCGCCGAGATCCGACTCGGCTGGCCGACGCCGGGCGACGACAGCGACGACTCCGTCGCGCTCTACATCCTGGATGACATCCTGGGGGACACCGGCCGCCGGCTGGCAGAGGAGATCCGCGACCGTCGGGCTCTTGCCACCTCGGCGGGCTCCGCTTACCAGCCGTTTGCGGACGCCGGCTTTTTCATGCTCGGCGCCTCCACTCGCCCCGAGCTCGTGGATCAGGTCATCGACCTCCTCCTGGCCGAGATCCGCCGCGCCCGGGACGGAGGAATAACCTCCGACGACGTGCAGATGAGTCTCCGCGCCCTCGCCGGTCGCCGAGCCCTCCAACAGGAGACGAACCAGGCCCAGACCGGGCGAGCTCAAGTTGAAGTCTCGGGGGTCCTCGACTCCTTCGACGAGTATCTTGCGCGCCTCAAGCGCGTGACGCCCGCGGATATCCAGCGGGTGGCTCAGACCTATCTCGACCCGAACAACTTCACTCTCGTGATCGTTCGGTCATGAGAAGCCAGAACCGAGGGCGTCAAAAAACGTGACAACCCCGCCGCCTCAGGTTCGATTCTCCCGCCGCCGCCTCCTGGCTCTGGGTCTGGGCGGTGCGGCTGCTGGGCTCGTTCGATCCCCGGGTCGAGCCGCCGCGTCGCAGGTCTCCACGGTCCGCACCACGCTTCCCAACGGGCTCCTGGTGATCGCCGAGGAGAGGCGCAGCGCCGAGGTCGTGGCCGTGCGGCTGACGGCTCGCGCAGGGGCGCGTGACACGGCGGACCTCCCCGGGCTGGCGCTGCTCACCTCGCGCCTCATGTTCCAGGGCACCGCGCGCTTTCCCTCCGAGACGGACGTGCAGCGTGCGGCGATCCTCGTGGGTGGCACGATCGAGCGCGGCACGACCGTAGAGCACAGTCTCATTTCGAGCGTGGTGCCCTCATTCGAGGCGGACGTTGGATTCGACCTCCTGTCGGACATCGTCATCAACGCCCGCATGGCGGAGGATGCCCTCGAGCGGCAAAAACGCATCGCGTTGCAGGAGCTGGCACAACGACGTGGTAGTGCCGCGAGCCTTATACAGGAGCTATATCAGTCCTCGTTATTCGCCGGCCATCCGTTGGGCGCACCGGTCATCGGGACGCAGGACAGCATCGGGGCAATCTCCCGGGACGCGATCCTTGGTGCCCGCGAACGCCTGTGGAGAGCCAACAACCTCGTTCTCACGGTCGTGGGGAACATCCCTCCCGAGGAAGTGTTATCGAAAGCGCAGAGGTTCTTTGGGCCGCTGCCCGCCGGGGCGAGGAATCAGCGCCAGGCGATTCGGTTAGAGCCGAAGAATCTGCCGACGACCGTACGCGGCGAGGCCGGACAGCAGCAGGTGCAGTTCCGCATTGGCTTCGCGGCCCCCGCACTGCGCGACCGTGACAGCTACCCATTCCTTTTGCTGGACTTCATCATGAGCGGCTCCTCCGGGCTGATCTTTCGCGAGCTGAGGACCGAGCGCGGGCTCGCGTATGTCGCCGATTCCGCCTACGTTCCCTACCAGGACGCTGGCACCTGGTTCGCGACTGCCGGGGTGGACCCGCAAAACCTCGAAGCGGCGATAGACGTAACTCAAGCGGTGATTCGGCTGGTGCGCGACTTCAGGGTCTCCGAGCGGGGCCTCGCTGATCTGCCGGGCCAGATCCAGGGGCAACGGGCGCTCGAAGACGAGACGAACGCCGCACGGGCAGACCGCCTTGCGAACCAGGAAGTGCTCGGAGAGGAGCCCACGGATGAGCTCCTGGCTCGACTTTCCGAAGTGACGCCCGCGGACGTCCAGCGCATCGCTCGCGAGTACCTGCAACCCGAGCGGGCCCTCACGGCGATTGTGGGCCCACCAGCCCGGACGGATCGATGAGGAGACACCCGCGAGCCCCGTCTCGCCACGGTCTCAGGACCGGGCTGTCGATTCAGACGCTTCCGACGTCGGAACGGGAAAAAGGAGAGCATGATGCCAAGAGCCAGTCACCTGCTCCGAGGCCTTGTCCTTTGTGTGTTCCTGGTCAGCGCGTTCGGCTCCGTAGATGCGGCTCCGACCGCGCAGCAGCCGACCCCCCGTCGTGGTGGCGTCCTACGCTCCGCTGAGCTCGGGGGCGCGCCGCGCCTTCTGCATCCCTACCCGGAAGCGCAGCAATACACCTCGCCGTGGGTGGACGCCGCCACCCTCATGTGGGCTGGATTGATCGACCTCGACTACGACACGCTGGATTACCTCGTCGACCCACGGACCTCCATGGCGACGCAGATGCCGACGATCTCGAACGATGGCCGCACCTTCACCTTCACACTTCGTGACGACATCGTATGGAGCGACCGTCGGCCGATCACCTCAGCCGACTTCCAGTTTGCCTGGGACAATGCGAGCAAGGAAGAGAACAACTGGGTGGGCTACGACAGCACTGTCGACCGTATCGAGTCTTTCCGAACGCCGGACCCATTGACGGTCGAAGTAACGCTGAAAGAGCAGCTGGCGCGGTTCCTCGCCATCGGGATAGCCGCCGGGATCGGGCCGGTCCCGAGGCACGTGTGGGAGGGCAGGCCCTGGCTCGATCCACAGGGCAACCCGGAGGTGCTCAAGCCGAGCGTGGTGAGCGGGCCATACCTCCCAAGAGAGATCTCGGCCGCGGGTCACTCCTATACGCGCAATCCCAACTGGTGGGGCGCTCCCCCCTATCTGGACGAGATCGTCTTCATTGCCGCCTCGCCCACGACCACGCTCGAGCTGCTCCGGACCCGACAGGTGGATTGGGCGCACAACTTCCCCCCGGCGCAGTTCGAAGATGCCAAACGGATCCCACACGCCAACGTGTTCGACTGGTCCAGCGCATCGGGAAGCTATCGGGTGATGGACTTCAACCTCGCTCGACCCCTGCTCGCGGACAAACGTGTGCGCGAAGCCCTGTCGCGCGCCGTCGACCGGGCCGACCTCGTCCAGCTCGAGGAGGACCTCGCTGTTCCGCAGTTCGGCATCTATCCGCAGGCCAGCAGATGGGGTCCCGCCAACGTGGAGCCCTACAATCTCGACCTCGCCCGGGCTCGTCGACTTCTGGACGACGCAGGCTACAGCCTCCAGGGGGGCGTTCGACGCGATCGAGCGGGACAACCCGTCCGGGTGGAGATCATCTGGCCGACCACCAGTCAGCCCCGTGGCAAGATTGCAACCTACCTGCAACAGCAGTGGAGGGAGCTAGGCATCGACACGCAGGTGACCGGCCTGGAGTTCAACTCCTTCGTGGATCGGCAGCAACGTCAGAAGGACTTCGATGTCGTCATGGCCACGTGGGGCGGCTCGCTTGACCCGGATAGCGCGTACAGCATCTTCAAGACCGGAGGCACGCAGAACTCGACTGGCTACAGCAACCCGCGGGTGGACGAGCTATTCGATCGGGGGGCCACCGAGCAGGATGACGTCCGGCGCAAGCAGATCTACGATGAGATTCAGCTGATCCTGCTCGATGATCTCCCGATGTACCCCATGATCACGATGAAGAGCTTCACCGCGATCGACCGGAGAATCGGTGGAGTGTTTCCCCGCAAGGGAGACGACATCTTGCGCGACAATAATGCCCAGTTCATGAACTGGTTCATCGCTGAGTAGATGCATTTTGGTGTGGGAGGGCGCGGATCGCTCGCTCACTCAAGCTTGAGTTTTGATGCGCCAGTTTCTCATTCGTCGACTGATTCAGTCGGCGCTCCTGCTCTTCGTCCTGATGACGTTTACCTTCGCCCTGACCAGGCTCACTCCGGGGGGCCCGGAAGCGGTGCTCTTTGAGCAGCCCAACATGGGCGCGGTCGATATCGAGCGCCTGAGGGAGCGCTTCGGCCTGAATGATCCACTCCCCCTTGCCTACTGGAAGTGGATCTCCAGCGCAATACGGCTCGACTTCGGCCGCTCGTACCAGTACCTTCGCCCGCCACTGGACGTCATGGGAGAGCGGCTCTGGCCGACGCTGCAGCTCGAGCTGGTGGCGTACTGCATCGCGCTGCTTGGCATCCCCCTTGGCATCATCGCTGCCATGAACCGGGCTCGCCTGCCGGATGTCGTCATTCGTATCTTCACGGTGTTCGGCAGCGCCGTCCCAGGCTGGTGGCTGGCGCTCGTCATCATTGTCATCATGAGCGCAACTATTGGGTGGTTCCCCTATGGCGAAGGACGCGAGGGGCCGATCGACTGGTTCACCCACATCATCCTCCCCGCGACCATGCTCGGGCTGGGGGGAATCGTGGCGTTCACGCGCTTCGTGCGCAGCCAGGTGCTCGAGGTCATCGAGCAAGACTACGTGCGAACAGCTCGGGCAAAAGGCTTGCCCGAGCTGCTTCCGTCCTGGCCGACCGGCAGGCGGTCGTTGATCGCCAGACTACGGCTCGCGGCGAACTTGTCGGTGTCTACGGTGATCCTTCGACATATCCTCCGGAACGCCCTCCTGCCCGTCGTAACGCTGCTGGGCGGCCTGTTGCCCGCCCTCATCTCAGGGGCCGTGATCATGGAGGGCATCTTCAACTGGCCCGGCATGGGACGGCTCTACCTGGAAGCGGCGGGAACGCGCGATTACCCGCTGCTTCTAGCGATCACCACCATGGCCACGCTCGCTACCCTGCTTGGAACCCTATTCGCCGACATCCTGTACGGATACGTCGATCCCCGCGTGCGGTACGGGTGATGGTCGACCCGCGCACCTCGGTGACCGTGGCTGAAGATGGGCTGGTCACCGCGACGGTTTCCGACGCAAAGAAAGCGCCCGCTCCTTCCGACGTCGGTCGGTCCCAGGGGATCTACGCCCGGGCGTGGGCGAAGCTCCGCCGCGATCCCGTCAGCGTGGCCGCGGCTCTGGTGCTCGGGCTGATCGTGCTCGTCACGCTGCTTGCGCCCGTCATCGCGGACTCTGTGCTGCAAACGAGCCCTGAGAGGATCATGCGGACGCCGAACGGCCGGATCGCGGCACTGCAGCCGCCGGGGCCGGGCTATCCGCTCGGAACGGACGACCTCGGGCGCGACGTGCTGACGCGGCTCCTCTATGCCGGGCGCGTGTCCCTCACCATCGGGTTTACGGTGGCGCTCGTTTCGATCGTCGTGGGTACCTTCGCCGGCATGGTGGCGGGCTACTTTGGCGGCTGGGTGGACGATGTCGTGAACGCCGCGGTGCAGTTCGTCTTCAACATCCCGGGGCTCTTCGTGCTGATCTTGCTGGCGGTGCTCTTCCGTCCGGACGTGTTGATGCTGTCCCTGATCTTCGGCTTCTTCTTCTGGCCGGCGACCGCTCGGCAGGTCCGGGGCGTCGTCCTCTCGGTGCGGGCTCTGGACTACGTGACCGCCGCTCGCGCTCTCGGGGCTAGCAACGGCCGCATTATGCTGCGCCACATACTCCCGAACGTGGCGAACATCGTGATGGTCGTGGCCGGGCTCGACGTGGCCGCGGCCATCCTCGGCGAATCTGCTCTTAGCTTCCTGGGATTTGGCGTCCAGGTGCCTCAATCGAGTTGGGGGAACATGCTCAGCGGCTCGCAGGATATGTTTCGGAAGGCGCCCTGGCTGGTCTACCCACCGGGTGTGATGATCTTCCTCACGGTCCTCTGCGTCGTGCTCCTCGCCGACGGGCTCCGGGACGCCTTCGACCCGCGGGTCTAGGCCGCAACACCCGGCCGACCACCCGGCGGAGTACCCGCAGTCTGCTTGATGGCCCCTGAATCTGCGCGGTGCCTTGCGGTCCCGGCTGGCTTTACCTACAATGCTCGGAATCGAAGAGCAACAGGCGTCGACGGGAACGAGTAGGCTGGCAACGACGTCGCTTCAGAGAGCGCGGGGTGGTGTGACCGCGCGCGACGAGCCGGCCGAAGATCCTCCCCGAGCCGCCACCCGAACGGCGCAGCGCGCTCAGTAGGCGTGGCCGGATCTGCCACCCGTTATCGGAGGCGAGGGTATGAACACGTGCCCTGAATGAGCGCCCCGACTCGTCGGGGAATTTGGGTGGTACCACGGGAATGAATCCCGTCCCATTGGGGACGGGATTTTTTGTTGGCCGGGAGGCTCTTATGGCGCGGATCTTCGTTTACGACACAACACTGCGAGACGGCACACAGGGAGAGCACGTCTCGCTCACCCTCGAGGATAAGCTGCGGATTGCCGTCAAGCTTGACGAGTTCCGCGTCGACTACATCGAGGGTGGCTGGCCGGGCTCCAACCCTAAGGACTCGGAGTTCTTCGCGCGCGCCCGCGACCTCGATCTGTACCACGCGCGCCTCGCCGCCTTCGGCAGCACTCGGCGTGCGGGTGTCGCCGCCGCGAACGACGAGGGGATGCGCACGCTGCTGCTGGCCGAGACGCCGGTCGTCACCCTCTTCGGTAAAAGCTGGACCCTTCACGTCCGGGAGGCGCTGCGCACCACACTGGACGAGAACCTCGAAATGATTCGCTCGTCGGTGGCGCTCATGAAAGCCGAAGGCCGCGAGGTGATCTACGACGCCGAACACTTCTTCGACGGGTACCGAGCCGATCGCGAGTACGCGATGGCGACGCTGGCGGCGGCCGCCGAGGCGGGCGCCGACTGGCTCGTGCTCTGCGATACGAACGGTGGCGTACTGCCCTGGGATATCGAGGCCGCCATCGCACGGGTCATGGAGGCAGGCCACACGCGACTCGGCATCCACGTCCACAACGACGCCGGGACGGCGGTTGCCAGCACGCTCGCCGCGGTCAGGGCGGGTGCGACACAGGTGCAGGGGACGATCAATGGCGTGGGTGAGCGGTGCGGCAACGTCGACCTCTGCACGGTGATCGCCGGTGCCGTCCTGAAGCTCGGATGCGATATGGCCTGCGGCGATCACGTCGATCAGCTCACCGCGCTTTCCGCTTACCTGTACGACGCGACGAACCTTGTTCCGATCGACAATCAGCCATACGTGGGGCGAAGCGCCTTTGCCCACAAGGGCGGCGTCCACGTGAGCGCCATGATGCGGAACGACCAGACGTACGAGCACGTCGCCCCGTCGTCCGTGGGCAATCAGCGCCGCGTACTCATCTCGGAGCTCGCCGGCCGCTCGAACCTGTACGCCTCAGCCGAGGAGATGGGCATCTCGCTCGACGACAACCAGCCCGCCGTGCAGCAGGCCGTCGATGCGGTGAAACGGCTCGAGAACCAGGGCTATCAGTTCGAGAGCGCGGACGCTTCACTGGAGCTCCTGCTGCGCCGCCAACTCGGCCTCTGGGAGCCACGGTTTGAGTTGAAAGACTATCGGGTCACGACTGAGCATCGCGGTGGTGAGCCGACATCGGACGCCTCGATTCGCGTCGTAGTGGGCGACCGCGAAGAGCACACCGCCGCAGAGGGTGATGGCCCGGTGCACGCCCTGGACCGAGCGCTGCGCAAGGCGCTCCAACCGTTCTATCCGGAGATCGCAGGCATCCATCTCATCGACTACCGTGTTCGCGTGCTGGATGGAACGCAAGGGACCGGGACGCAGGTGCGTGTGCTGATCGAGTCGGCCGATGCGCACGGGCCGTGGACGACCGTGGGCGTCTCGCCCAATATCCTGGAGGCGAGCTGGGAGGCGCTGGCGGACAGCATCGAGTACGGCCTCGCCCGCCATCGAGGCGCCGTACGCGTCCCCGGTCGCGTCGAGTCGCCGGCGCACAGCGCGTAGCCGCCCGAGCTCGGGCCGCCGCTCCGGGACTCGCGCAGCTTTTCTGCCCAGTTTTTTTAGGGAGATCCGCCGATGAAGGCTGACGACCTGCGCTCGCTCCAGGCGCCGCTGAAGTCCCGCTACCGAGAGGCGCCGGCCGCGGCGCTTATCACCCTCTCCGCGCAGGGCCAGCTTGGCGGCGAAGGGATCACCTGCAGCGTTCAGACTGGAAAGGCGCTCGTCGAGGCCGGGCTTCATCCGGCGACTGGCGGAACCGGCCTGGAGCTGTGCTCCGGAGACATGCTGTTGCAGGCGCTCGTTGCCTGCGCCGGCGTCACGCTGAAAGCGGTGTCCACGGCCCTCGACGTCCCCATTCGGGATGGCAGCGTGTTCGCCGAGGGCGATCTCGACTTCCGTGGCACGCTCGGCGTCGACCGCGAAGCGCCGGTAGGCTTCACCGACATCCGCGTTCGGTTCGAGCTCGACACCGATGAGCAGCTCGCCACGCTGCTGCGCCTCACCGAGCGCTATTGCGTCGTGTATCAGACGCTGAGCTCGTCGCCGCATATGTCGGCCGCGGTGGCGCGGGAAGACAACGCTTAGTGGGTGGATCGGTATTTCAGGATGCGGTCCCCGTCGCGCAGCCACTTGGGATCTGGGAGGCCGCTCGCTCCAATGCTTCCGTCTGGAAGGAGGTACTGGTGGACGATCGCCATGAGCTGTTCACCACGCCTGTAGAGGATCAGCTGGCTTCTCGTGCCAGGGGGTTGTCCTCTACTGGGCATAGCGGGGCTATCTCGACGAACTTCCGCGAGTAGCTCGCCGCTGCTCAACTGGGCCAGAATCCCTAGCTCGGCGAAGCGTTGGCGAAGGACATACGCATCTGCTTAGACTTGCTCGGGAGGGTCATCCATGCCTGACTCGGATCTCTACCGACAGATAATGGACTACACCAGCGGCCGTGTGTCGCTGTTCGATCTCCAGGACTGGATCACGAGTCGCCAAGAGCAGTGGGCTTCCCTTCCCACCTCGGATCCGGCGGCCCGCGCAACGGGCAGCATAATGCTTGCCGTTTACGAGCTTGACGCGGGCGATAGAGATGAGGAGTCAGTTCGGGAAATCGCTTCCGAAGCGCTCAAGGAACTAAAACGCGCACAGCGTGTCTAGCTCCGCTCTCGCAGCTCCTTCAGGATCGGCATCTCCCCCAGGCGGTCTGGGTCGAGCAGGTCCCAGAGGATGCCGCGCGGTTTTGGCAGCGCCGACTGCGTGCGAAGCACCCGGGTGGGCGTCACGATGATGTCGACCGGGACGTCGAAGGGCTCGACCGGGATGTCGTCGACGATCTGGACGTCGTGGACGGTGGTGGCGATCGGCACATCCTCGGAGACCCGTCCCAGTTGGCGCAGCGTCGCGTACTCGAGCTCTGCGTAGCCTTCGCCCTTGCCGACGCGCGCGCCCCCGGTCGTCACGGCAACCGTCCCCACGACCATGAGATCGATGCGCGGCAGGTCGTCCAGCCCGATGGGTTCCGCGAGCCTGGATGCGCCGGCGATGCTTGCCGCGTGATGCAGGTCGTGCTGGCGGAGCTTTTCAGGATCCAACAGCAAGAACCCCGCGCGGAGACGCGGGGTGGGCATCATTAGCAGCTTGCCTTGCTGGAGTACCCGCAGGCGGACGGGGAGCTGCGGTGCGTCCGGGTTCACCTTTATGGCTCGGGCCGCCTGGAACTCGGGAAGCTCGGCGAGGCGGGCCGCCGCCTCATGAGACCCCTTGAAATTCGGGATGCGGCCGCGGATCGGGCGGGGAAACGCGGCCAGCCGCTCGTCTTCGAGCCGCCGCCAGACGCGCTGGCGGATCTCCGCTTTCTCGTCTCTGGCGCTCATCACACAACGTCCATCTCGTGTCGCCGGGGCATCATAACCGTGGGTATCATCGTGGCTAGCTGGAACGAGGAGTGGTGCAGACGACCCTCAGAATCGCCACGTGGAACGTAAACGGCATCCGCAAGCGCCAGCCGGAGTTTCTGGCGTGGATCGCGTACGAGCAGCCGGACGTTGTCTGCCTGCAGGAGACGAAGGCGTCGCCGGCTCAGCTGGAGAAGGCGCTGTGCGAGCTGCCGGGGTATCAGTGCTTCTGGCACGGCGCTGGCGGCTATTCCGGCGTGAGCCTGGACGTCCGGGGCGACGCGGTCGGCGAGCCGGTCTTCAGCCACCCGACCTTCGACCGCGAGACGCGTGTGGTCCAGGCGACGTTCGGCTCGTCGCTCATCGTGGCATCTATCTACGTGCCGAACGGCGGGAAAGACTTCGAGGACAAGATGGTGTTTCTCAAAGAGATGGAGGAGTGGGCGGCCGACACCATCGCGTCGGGGAACGAGCTGATCATCTGTGGCGACATGAACGTCACGCGCACGGACATGGACGTTCACCCCAAGGAGCGCAAACCCAGGGCCTTCGGCCAGCGTCCGGACGAGCGCGAGGCCTTCGAAAAGATTCTTCGTCGCAGCGAGCTGACCGATCTCGGCCGGGCGTTCGATCCCGACAACGACGGCCTCTTCACCTGGTGGGCGCCCTGGCGAGACATGCGCCAGCGGAATATCGGGTGGCGTCTCGACTACGTTTTGGCGAGCTCGTCGGTGGCCGAATCCGCCACGGGCTGCATTGTGCAGGCACAAGTTGGCACCAGCGACCATGCGCCGGTGATGGCGACGTTTGATATCTGACCCCCACGCGTAGGAGGATCGTGTGACATTCACCAGCTGGCGGGGTGTGGTCGGCGTGATCAAGCCGACGATGCGGCCCGGATCGCTCGAGGAGTTCATCCGCCTCTTACCGGAAGGAATCGGCGTCATCCCGCTCTTCCTCAACATCCATGAAGGCACCGAATCCGAATTCCGCGCGGTGTTGAACGTCATCGAGGGCAAGGTGGAGGAGCTCGCCAAGATGAAGGTGGACCTGATCCATCCGGAAGGCGCGCCGCCCTTCATGGTGCAGGGTTTCAAAGGGGAGCGTGACATCGTAAAACGCTGGGAGGACGCCTACGGCGTGCCCATCGTGACCGCGCCCCAGACGCAGGTTGAGGCGTTGCGCGCCTTCGACGTCGAAAGCATGGTGGGCGTGACCTACTTCGAGGGCGAGATCAACGACATCTTTTCGCGGTACTTCCGCGACGCGGGCTTTGACGTCCGGGCGATGGAGGGGATTAGCGTCCCGTTTACGGAGGTGGGCCGTCTCTCGTCCCAGGAGGTCTACGCGCACACGAAGAAGGCGTTCCTCAAGCATCCAGACGCCGACGCAATCTACATGCTCGGCTCGGGCTGGCGAGTTCTGGACATAATCGAGACTCTCGAAGAGGACCTCGAGGTGCCCGTCGTCCACGCCGTACCTGCGCGCGTGTGGAGCATCCAACGTCGACTTCACATCAACCAGCCGTTGCCCGGCTACGGGCGGCTGCTGTTTGAGATGCCCCCGCTTACCTGAGCTCCCATTCCTGGATATTCCAGCTCATGTTCCCCTCGGGTGGAACGAGCTTCGGCCCGCGCAGCGCGTTCGCGTATGCCCAGGGCTGAGCGCGGAAGAAGAGCGAGATCGAGGGAAGGTCCTCGGTGTGGACCCGAACGAGCTGCGCCAACTGCTGCTCACGCTCGCCGCGGCCGAGCGTGCTCGTGAACGCCTCGAGCACACGATCGAACTCCGCGTTGGACCAGCCGCCGCGATTTCCGCCCGACCAGCGGTTCTCCGCGCGGGGAATCGCGTTGCTGGATAGCCCGAGAAGCGCGGACTCACCCAGATTCTGGCTGTTCGTGAACATTCCCACGAAGGTCGCCCGCGCCTCGGGGTTCTGGGCCAGCGCCGAGGGGAGTACCGCCTCGTTGGCATCGAAGCCGGATTGCCTCCAGCCGCTGGCCAGGACGGTAACCTCGGCCTCGTTGTCCGCGGCGGCATTTGTCTTCACTTCGAACGTGAAGCGACCGTCCACGTTAGCGTACTGTCCGTCCGCTCCCCGGGCGAAGCCCGCCTCGGCCATCAGCTGCTCGCTCCGTCGGAGGTCGTACGGGTACTTGATGGCTCCCCGCTCAGCCGCCGGGCCCCAGATCGACATGGGGGGCACGACACCATCGGCGAGGATGCCGTCCCCGTCGTAGAGAGTCTCGTTCAGGATGCTCTTATCCACCGCGTGCGCAAGCGCCTTGCGGACCCTCGGGTCCTGGAGCGCGCGCGGTGTGACAAAGTCGGGGCGCATCTGGAAGTTGGCGGCACGCCATTGGTTCGGATGGAGGACGAAGTCGCCGTTCTGCGGCGCCCACTGGCGCTTCAGGATGGCCGTTTCGGGAAGCCCGATTGACGTTCCATCTGTGAGCTGTACATCCCCGGAGAGCACGTTTGCCATCGCGGTATTTGCGTCGCCGATGAAGCTCAGCTTGATACGGCCGATCTTCGGCCGACCCCAGATGTGCGCATCGAAGGCTGCGCCTTCGAGGAATGCTCCTGACTCCCAGCGGTCGAGTTTGAACGGGCCGAGGCCGACATATTCGCGGGTCCAGAACGGGTGATTGGCGAAGGCTTCGATCTGGTCGGGCACGAGCGCGCGTTCGAGGATGTGCCTGGGGAGTGGTGGGAACTCGACGTTCAGCCCGGCGACAAACGACGTATCCGGGTAAGGCTGGCGCCAGCGGATCACGAAGGTCTGCCGGTCGAGCGCCTGGACCTCGTCGATCGCGTTATAGGGCGGCAGTCCGGAATGCCCCAGGCCCGGCGTCGAATACACGCGCCAACCGAAGACGAAATCCTCGGCGGTGAATGGCTCACCGTCGTGCCAGGTGATGGTGGGCCGCAGCCTGTAGATGGTCTCCATGCGCCCGTCGGGGAAGACGCGCCAATTGTCCGTATTCAGCTGCGGCAGCGTCTCAACGAGGTACGGCCGGACGTTCGACTGGTCGTCGAGCAGCGCGATCTGCCCGTTGAATGACCTGGAAGGAAGGTACAGTCCCACTCCTGCCTGGCGGAGCGGCCGAGTCGTGAGGGTGGAAGGCTCCACGCGGATGGCGACGACCAGCGTTCGGTTCGGATCAGGCGGAGTCTCTTGCGCGGCTGGACTCGAGGCGGCGGGCGAGCTCGGTGTCTGGGCGCACCCAGCGAGTATCACGACGCTCAGGATAGCGAGAATGGCAGCGCGCATAGCCGCGCCTCCGGGTCTTGATCGTGGACACGATATCACGTATCGTCGAAATCAGAGACGACCTGCAGGGTCCGGGAAAACGAGGAGGTTAGACCGATGGAAGAGCAGCAGAACGGCCAGCGCGGCGGTTGGGGCCCGCGCGAGACGTCGTACGACAAGTGGCAGAAGGGTGAGGGCATCCCGATCTACACGGGCTCGCACGTCGGGGACCTGCACACCGCGGAGGTCAAGCCCTGGGCGAGGGTCGGCCAGAAGGGCGCCTTTGTGAATCTCGCGGCGCAGCAGCAGAACGACGGCTGGATCATCGAGATCGCCCCCGGCGGCCAGACCGAGCCGCTGCACCATCTCTTCGAGTCGACGTACTACATCCTTGATGGCCGCGGCGCCACGACGATCTGGCAGCAGGGCTCATCCAAGAAGCAAACCGTCGAGTGGCAGGCCGGCAGCCTGTTCTCTCCGCCGCTGAACTGCCATTACCAGCATTTCAATCTGGACGGACAGAAGCCGGCCCGCATTTTCACGGCGACAACCGCCCCGTTGCAGATCAACATCGCGCGCGACGAGGCGTTCGTTTTCGACTGTGACTACGTGTTCAAGGACCGCTACAACGCCGAGGACGACTACTTCACGAACCCGGGCAAGAAGATCGCGACGCGCCGCTGGCAGACCAACTTCATTCCTGACACCCGGGGCTTCAAGCTCGAGGAGTGGAAGGAGCGCGGCGCAGGCGGCAGCAACATGTTCTTCGTGATGTCGGGTAACGCGATGTCCGCCCACATGAGCGAGTTCCCGCCCGGGACCTACAAGAAAGCCCACAAGCATGGCCCAGGCGCGGAGATCATTATCCTGAGCGGCGTCGGCTACTCGCTCCTCTGGTACCGAGGGCAGCCGAAGCAGCAGGTCCCGTGGAAGGAAGGCTCGATCTTCTCCCCGCGCGATGCCGAGTACCACCAGCACTTCAACAGCGGGCCGGAGCCGGCGCGCTACCTCGCGTACACGTTCGGCGCGCTCGTGGTGAGCAATACGATGTCCACGAGCGGTGCCGACGTGAGCGAGAAAGAGGGCGGCTGGCAGATCGAGTACGAGGACGAAGACGCGGACGTCATCGAGCTGTTCGAGAACGAGTGCTCCTCGCACGGCGCGAAGGTGACGATGGGGCACCCGCTGCGGGCGGGCCGCGCCTAGAGGCGTAGGACCCCAGGCCTCTTTTCTTCCTTTAGGGTTTGGTCGCCGAAGCCAGCACGGCTGGCATCGGGATCTCGACGCCATCCGCCATGTGGTACGCGTTCGCGCCGTCTACCACGGCCGATTTGATTGCCGCCAGCGCTTCCGGCGTTTGTGCGCGAAGCAGACCGCCGGTGCGCGCCGTGCCCCGATGCATGACGTCGAAGAATGCCTCGCCTGAGGCGAGCCTCCAAACAAGGGGCAGCTTCGTTACCGAGGGCTCGACGAAACCGGCCTCGAGCACTACACGTCGGCACTCACCCGCGTCGCTGAAGCGGAAGAAGGGCGGGCCAACGGGTAAACCCACGTCGGTGCGACCGTGCGCTTCGATGGCGCGAAGCATGAGGTCAAAGGCGAGCGCCTCGTCTGCTGGGCACCAGACGGTGAACGCCACTCCGCCTCCGCGGCGCAAGACGCGGTAGGCCTCCGCGAGTGCCTGCTCCGGTCGGCTGAGATGGAGTAGGCCGAAGTTCATCGTGACGGCGTCGAACTCGCCGTCAGCAAACGGAAGCTGCTCGGCATCGCCTTCCCGGAATTCAACCGTGGGGTGCCGCCGCTGCGCCTCAGCCAGCATGCCGGCCGAGATATCGATCCCGACAACGGACGCGCCTCGCTCCACGGCGGCTGCCGCCAGCCAACCAGGTCCACACGCCTCGTCGAGTAGCCGGGCTCCTGGGCCGGCACGCACGGCGTCGAGGACGGCCGGAATCGTCTGGCTGGTTACGCTGCCAAACGCTTCGGCGTAGGATGCAGACGCGCCGGTCCAGCCTTCGCGTTCGAAGGCCTTGAACGCATCGGGATCCGCTTGCTGCTGGGCCATCCTTCAACTCCTTGAGCTCCGGAGGGGGTCTCCCGTCGGTACTGGGCGGCGGCTATTCTAGCGGCAACCTGGCGCGTTCTGTTTGACAGAAGCGAAACGCACTGGCTATGCTCGCTGCCACGTCCAGCACGTCGAAAATCCGGGGCCAACGCTTGCCTGATGCCCCGCCGAGAGGTGAACGTGAGCGAGACAAATCAGGGCAACGGCAGCAGCGGCCCCGTACCCGGCGCACCTGAGGCCGACGCCGAGCACGAGCACGGCCATTGGGGAACCCACGACCACGCCGAGGGGATGTACGGGCACATCCACGACCCGGAGCACGACGACTTCTTCCACAGTCACGGCGACGAGCCGCCCATGATTCCGCTGACCCCCGAGGAGGCGGGTAACCGAATAACACTGACGAGCGTCGGAATCGACGTCGGATCCTCGACGTCGCACTTGATGTTCTCGCGGCTCGTCCTCGAGCGGCAGGGCATTGCCCTGTCGAGCCGCTTCAAGGTCGTCGAGCGCAGCATCACCCACCGCTCGCCGATCCTCCTTACCCCGTACACGGACCTCACGACGATCGACACCGATGAGCTGTCGCGTTTCATCGAGGGCGTGTACAAGGACGCGGAGATGTCGGTAGACGACGTGGAGACTGGAGCGACGATCTTCACCGGTGAAGCGGCGAAGAAAACCAATGCCGAAGCGATCTCGGCGCTGTTCGCCGAGCACGCGGGCAAGTTCGTGTGCGCGACCGCGGGACCGAACCTCGAAGCCGTCATGGCGGCGTATGGCTCCGGCGCGTGCGCTCGATCTGCCAAGCGCGACGGCGTGTCTCGCACGGTTTTGAACATCGACATGGGTGGTGGCACGACGAAGTACGCGATCTGCCGCGATGGCGAGGTGATCGGGACGGCTGCTACGAACGTAGGGGCACGTCTCATCGCTCTGGACCGTAACGGCAATGTCGGCCGCATAGAGCCGGCGGGTCAGATCGTGGCTGACGACCTGGGAATCAAGCTTGCATTGGGCGAGCCCCTGAGCGAGGGCGACCAGCGGGTAATCGCCGAGCGCCTTGCGGAATGTGTCTACAACGTCGCCGAGCGACGCCCGTTGGAGCCGCTGGCCGACCGCGTGATGATCACCAACCCATTGGAATACTCGGGTCCCATCGACGAGGTGAGCTTCTCGGGGGGCGTATCCGAGTACGTGTACGGCAACGAGAAGCGCAACTTCGGCGACCTCGGCATCTTGCTAGGCAGCGCCGTGATGCGCCGAGTCAGCCGGCTCGGCGTGCCGCTGGCCGAGTCCGAGCAGATGATCCGAGCCACGGTGATCGGCGCCGGCCAGTACACGCTCCAGGTGAGCGGGAGCACGATCTACATTTCCCGCCCGGACCTCTTGCCGCACCGCAACCTGCAGGTGGTCGCGCCAATCATGCCGGAGCGGGCGTACACCAAGGACACCGTCGTCCAGTCGATACAGAGCGCGATGCAGCGCCAGGACATCGAAGAGGGCGACCGGCAGGTCGCGCTCTCGTTCAAGTGGCGGATGGAGCCATCCTACGAGCGCGTGAAGACGCTGGCCGAGGGCATCGCCGCCGCGATGCCAAACACCATCGCGGCTCGCGACCCGCTGACGATTGTTTTCGATACGGACATCGGTGGAGCGGTCGGCAACTTACTGATCCGCGAAGTAATCCCGGGCCACGATCTGGTCTCGATCGACGAGGTCGACCTGGGTGACCTCGACTTCATCGACCTGGGAGAGGAGCTCGAGGACGTGCACGCGGTTCCGGTCGTCGTCAAATCACTGGTGTTCACGACGGCTCGCGAACGGCAGTCGGGCCTGGTCCGCGAGGCGATGCCCGAACATGACCACGACCACGATCATGATCATGACCACACGCACGACCACGACCATCCGCACAACTAAAGGTCCTCCCGGGCAATAGGAATCCGTAACATATAAGGACGGATTCTGTCGTTCGGGATGACAACGGTGATGCGTATGAATAGATCGATCGGCCTTCTTCTTATTCTTGCAGTCACGGCCATGGCTTGTGCTGCGCCGCCGTCTCCGCGCGGCGCGTCAGACGCTGCTGGTTCGGGTGAGCAGCGACCTCCCAAGCGCATCACCGTTGCGATCCGAGGCGATCCTAAGACCTTGAGCGCCAAGCTCAACTCCGAGGCTGGGGCCGGCGGCGTTCCAGGGGTGGCCGAGATCGCGAAGATGCTCAACGCTGGCCTCGCCACCGATGATTCCAAGCGAGTTCTGCACGCTCAGCTGGCCGAGCAGGTGCCGAGCGTCGACAACGGTCTGTGGAAAGTGTTCCCGGACGGTCGGATGGAGACGACCTGGAAGATCCGCCCGAACGTGACCTGGCATGACGGCGCTCCGTTTACCTCTGACGACCTGATCTTCACTGCCACGGTGGAACAGGATCCCGAGCTGCCGATCTTTCGAAACGTCGCATACGGCTCCATCGAGAAAGTCGAGGCTCCCGATCCGTCCACGGTAACCATGACGTGGAAGCGGCCCTACATCGAGGCCGACACGATGTTCACGGGCCAGCGCGCCCTTCCTATGCCCAAGCACCTTCTCGAGCGGACCTACCTGGAGAACAAGGAGGACTTCACCAACCTGCCCTACTGGAACCGGGACTTCATCGGGACTGGGCCCTACAAGCTAAAAGAGCTGATGCTAGGCAGTCATCTGATTCTGGAAGCGAACGACCACTTCGTCCTCGGGCGGCCGAAGATCGACTTGATCGAGGTCCGGTTCATTCCTGACCCGAACACCATCGGGGCCAACATCCTGGCCGGTGGCATCGATACCACCCTCGGTGGGCGTCTGTCGCTGGAGTGGGGCCTCCAGGTCCGCGATCAATGGCGCGACGGCCAGCTGTTCAGCGACGCCCGACTATCGATGATCTCGGCGTACCCGCAGTTCCTCAACCCGGATCCTGCGATCCTCCTCGACGCCCAGTTCCGGCGCGCGCTGCTCTTCGGAGTGGACCGTCGGGAGATCATCGAAAGCCTGGTGGCGGGCCTCGGGCCCTTCGGGCACAGCATCATCGCCGACAACCATGGCGAGTGGCGGGATGTGGAGTCGAGCATCGTGAAGTACGACTTCGACCCACGGCGAGCGATGCAGATGATCGAAGGGCTTGGCTATACGCGCGCGCCCGATGGCTTCTTTCGTGACGCCGCGAATCAGCCCCTACGCCTAGAGGTTCGTACGCAGGCGACGGACGACACCCAGATGAAGGTGACGTTCTCGATGGCAGACTACTGGCAGCGGATCGGCGTCGGTGTGGACCAGGCGCCCTTCCCGCAGCAGCGGGCGTCCGACCGCGAGTTCCGCGCGACGCGCCCCGCCTTCGAGGTGGTCCGCCAGCCAGGCGGCTGGTCGGAGCTCGAGCGGTTCTACGGGCCCAACACGCCCCTGCCCGAGAACAGTTTCACCGGGGTCAATCGCACGCGCCATCGGAATGCAGAATTCGATGCCCTGATCGACCGGTTCTTCCTGACGGTCCCCCGGCCTGAGCGAATGGACATCCTGAAGCGCATCGTCAACTACATGACGGACCAGGTCGTCATCCTACCGGTGTTTTGGGATCCGTCGCCGACCATGATCGCGAATCGGCTCAAGAACGTCAGCGATCCCGGCGACGTCTGGGACGTCCACCTGTGGGACGTGAACTAGCGCCATTCCCACTCGTGCACATTCCATGAGACGTCCGCTTCGGGGCCAAAGGGGTGTGGTCCTTTCAGGGCCGCGATGTGCGCGACGATCCCCGGGTTGAAGTAGAGCGGGATCGCAGCCGCATCCTCGGTAAAGATCTGCACCATGCGGATCATCTGCTGCACTCGCTGGGGCCGGTCGAGCGTCGACGTGTAGGATGCGAACAGGCGGTCGTACTCCGGGTTGGACCAGCCGCTTCGGTTCCCACCTACCCAGCGGTTGTCCGGGTTTGCGATCCGTGCGCTGATGAAGCTACCCGAAGATCCTTCGTTGATCGACCCGGTCACGCCTCCGCCCCCGTTGTAGAGGGTGGGGAACGACCCTCGTACCTCCCCCAACCGTGACTGGGACTGGGGCACCGGGATCTCCCGAAACTCGAAGCCCGCCTGCCGCCACCCCGCGGCCAGGATCGCCATCTCCGCCTCGGCCTGCGCCGAGTCGTTCACCTTTAGCTCACCGCTGAAGCGGCCGTCGGCAGGGTGGGTGTAGATGCCGTCGGGCCCCTTGACGTAGCCGGCTTCGGTCATCAGCTGCTCGCTGCGGCGCACGTCGTACGGGTACTTGGTTATCGCCCGTTCGAGGTCCGGGAAGAAGCTGGTCGTCGGCGGCACGAACGTGTCGGCGAGGATCGCCTCGCCCTCGAACAGGCCCTCGTTTAGCGCCAGCTTGTCGATCGAGTATGCCAGCGCGCGCCGCACGCGGGCATCGAGTATGCCGCGCGGGTTCGCATATTCTGGGCGCTGCTGGATCTCGGAGCGGCGCCACTGGTCGGGCGTTGTGAGGATCGTTCCGGCGTTCCGAGGGCCCCACTCGCGTCGCAGGATGGCGCCCTGCTGGTAGCGGATCGCATCGTCCACGGTGATGTGCGCTTCACCCGCCAGCATGGTGGCCAGCACCGTGTTGAAGTCGCTGATGAAGAGCACGCGAACGCGATCGATCTTCGGACGTCCCCAGGCGTGCGCGTCGAACGCAGAGGCTTCGAGGAAGGAGCCCGGCTGCCAGTTGTCGAGCCGGTAGGGGCCCAGGCCGACGTAGTCGCGCGTCCAGAAGAGCTGCCGGCCGAAGGACTCGACCTGGTCCGGTTGGTAGAGCTCCTCCAGGATGTGCCGCGGCAACGCCTGGAAATCGGCCGACTCGATAGCGTCTGCGTTCGGGAACGAGCCTCGCCAGCGGATGGCTATGGTCCGGTCGTCGACGGCGACCACGTCCTCGATCTGGCTGATCGGTGGCGACCCTGCCTGCCCGAATTCGGGGTTGGAGTAGATGCGCCACGCGAATGCAAAGTCCTGAGCCGACAGCGCGTTGCCATCGTGCCAGCGGAGGTTGGGCCGCAGCCGATAGACCGTCTCCATACGACCATCGGGGAACACGCGCCAGGTGTCGGTGTTGAGCTGCGGGTGCGCTTCGACCAGGTACGGCTGGGGCGACTCCTGCCCGTCCAGGATTGCGAGGCCCGCGTTGAAGAGACGAGGCGTGGCGCTGAAGCTCAGTCCGGTTACACTGAAGACCTCTTTGTCGGCGATGGTGTCCGGCTCGGCTCGGGAGACCAGCACGAGTGTGCGTCCGCGATCTGCTCCGCTCCCGCCCGCTGACTGATTCCCTTGCCCCGCGTCAGGCGCGGTCGGCCCGCAGGCCATCAGCAGTCCCGTCACGCCGATGAGCACGATCCTCGCGACCCCCATCCGCCACCGTCCCTTCGCCCGTACTTCATACGGCCAGAGGCTTACTCTGGCTATCATAGCCTTGAGCTTCAAAGCCCGCTCATGGTGAGCTTGTCGAACCAGAGCGCATCCTTCGACAGGCTCAGGATGAGCGGTGGGCACTGGGAGGTTGGTATGCCGCATAGGAACCGAGGAGCGGCGATGCTCTTCGCGCTCTCTTTTGTCTTGATCGCATGCGGCGGCCCGCAGGGGGCAGGATCGTCGGGCGCCGGCCGCGCCGACGAGGCGCGCCGTGCCACCCCGAAACGCGTGGTGACCGCGATCCAGGGTGATCCCCACACGGTCTATCAGGCGCTCAACCCGGCCTCGCGAGTCCGCGGCATCGACGCCATCGAGCAGCTGGTCGCCGCGGCGCTCGCCGTTCCAGATGGTGGGGGGGTGCTGCGCCCGCAGCTGGCCGAGGCCAACCCAACCGTTGACAACGGACTGTGGCGCGTCTTCCCGGATGGGCGAATGGAGACGACCTGGCGGATCAGGGAGGGAGCGCAATGGCACGACGGAACGCCGTTCACTTCTGACGACCTGCTCTTCACTGCGCAGGTGATGCAAGACAAGGAGTTGCCGATCTTTGCCAATGCCGCGTGGGACGCGGTAGAGACAGTCGAGGCGCCCGACGCCCGGACCGTGCTGGTCAAGTGGAAGCAGACGTTTATCGAGGCGGACACGCTGTTTACGAGCGTGCGATCGACCCCTATCGCAAAGCACTTACTCGAGCGGGCATACCAGGAGAACAAGGCGACCTTTATCGATCAACCCTACTGGAGCCAGGAGTTCGTGGGAACTGGCCCGTTCAAGCTTCGTGAGTGGGCGCTGGGGAGCCATCTCGTGGTCGAGGCGAATGATCGCTACGTCCTGGGGAGGCCCAAGCTCGATGAGGTAGAGGTCCGTTTCATCGAAGACTCGAACACCCTCGCCGCCAACCTGCTCGCCGGAAGCGTGGAGGTTACGCTTGGTCGCAGCCTGGCTGGCGAGCAGGCAACACAGGTGCGCGACCAGTGGCGTGGTGAGGGCCGGATGGACCTCTCCTACGAGAACTGGATCGCCCTCTATCCTCAGTTCATCAACTCCAACCCCGCCGTCGTGGCCGACGTGCGTTTCCGCAAAGCGTTGCAGCACGGGCTGAACCGACAGCAGATCGTGGATGCTTTGCAGCCCGGGCTGACGACGGTCTCCGACAGCTACATGACGCCGAACCAATCCGATTACAAGGAGATCGAGGAGCGAAACGTCGTCCGCTATCCGTACGACGTGGCCCGGGCTGCCCAGATGATCGAGGGCATCGGCTATACGAAGGGCCCCGACGGGTTCTACCGGGACTCAGCTGGCCAGCGGCTATCGCTCGAGGTGCGGACGACGGCCGGAGACGACCTGCGCGAAAAGATGATGTTCGCTATCGCCGACGATTGGCAGCGCCTGGGCGTCGGCGTGGAACCGGTGATCATCCCGCGGCAGCGTGCGGACGACCTCGAGTATCGAGCGACCTTCCCCGCCTTCGAGATCGTGCGCAACCCGCAGGATGTTCGTGGCCTGCGATCGCAGCACAGCCGAAACACGGCGCTGCCGGAGAACAATTTCCGCGTTACGGGTAATCGCCCGCGCTACCAGAGCGCCGAGCTGGACAACCTGGTGGACCGCTTCTTCATGACGATTCCCAAGCAGGACCGGATCCAGATCCTGGGGCAAATCCTGCACCAGATGTCCGACCAGCTCGTCATCATGGGAGTGCTGTACAACACGTCCCCGACGCTAGTCAGCAACCGGGTCCTCAATCTGGGGGCCGGCGGGCAGGGCGCAACGCAGGCCTGGAACGCGCACGAGTGGGACGTGAAGTAGCTACTCTTTGTCCCACTCGAAGATGTTCGCCGTCACCTGATTGCGAACGGCGCGGGGCCCCGTGACCCCCTTGACCATTAAGATGGGTGCGACCTCCCAGAAGAGTGGAAAGACGGCCACGTCGCCCATCTGCAGCTGCAGCAGCTGGCGATGGAGGTTGATCCGCTCCTGCGCATCGATCGTCGCGTTCATGCGGTCGAGAAGCGTGTCGAGCTGGGGGTTGTTGTAGTTGCCCCGGTTTCGCCCCGTGAAGCGGTTCGCGGCCGTGGCCCTCTGGTTCGAGTGGAGCCGGTTCTGATAGTAGAGGTCCGCTGACGGGCTCGTGATACGTGGACCAGATCGCGTCGCCTCGGATTCGGCGTCGCCCTGGCGTGCAGGCGGAATCAGGTTCAGCTCGACACGAGCGCCAATCGCCTTCCATCCATCGGCGATCGCGTTCATCTCCTTCTCGGTGCCCGGGCCGGCGTTGCCGCGGATCTCGATGTCGAAGCGGTCCCCGGTGCCCTGGTGCGCGAGCACGCCGTCCCCGCCCCGGACCCAGCCGGCCTGCGTCATCAGCTGCTGCGCGCGTGCGAGATCGTACGGATACTGGGGAATCGAGCTCTCGACCTGGGGTCGCAGTGGATCGTTCGGGGTAAGCCAGCTGTCCGCCACGGGAGCGAGCCCGTGGGTCATGACCTCAGCGAGCGCAGGACGATCGATCGCCCTGTAGAGCGCCTCGCGCACGTCCCGAACGGTCATTCCGTTTACCGGCCGGGCATGCTCGGGATTGTGCTGGATCTCCATCTGCTCGAACTGCGGCTTGGCGTCTATCCGCACCTGATTGCCGGTACCCTCCCACCGCTGCTTCACCTCGAGCGCCGCGTCGAGGTCAGCGGTTCCGCCGGTCGGGAGGACGATGTCTACGGCGCCGGCCAGGATGTTCGCAATGGCGGTGTTCGGGTCGCCGATCTGCTTCACGATCACGCGATCCAGCGGCGAGCGGCCCCGGTAGTAGTCGTCGAAGCGGGCGAACTCGATCTGCGATCCCCGGTCCCACCGAACGAGCCGGTAGGGCCCGAGCCCCACAAACTCCGTGCTTTGATACGGGCTGTTGAGAAACGCCTCACGGTCGGCGCGATAGGTCGCCTCCAACAGGTGCTTCGGCACCAGCGTGAGACCGTCCGCACCCGAGGCTTCAGCCGCGTAGACGTACGTCCTGGACCAGTGCAAGGTCACGGTGGAATCGTCGGATGCAGCGAAGGAGCTGATGAGCGGCTTCGCGGCGCTCCGATGAGCGATCTGAGGATCTGTGAACACGTCCAGCGAGAAGAGCACGTCCGCCATCGTGAGCGGCGTTCCATCGTGCCACCTCACGCTGGGTCGAATCTGGAATGTTGTGTCCATGGTTCCATCGGGGTTGATGCGCCACGTACCGCGCTCGAGTGAGGGCAGCTCGACGGCAACGAGCGGACGCCAGTCGCTGATCAGGTACTCCACGGCGAGCCCATCGTGGACGATCGCCTTCACGTTGGCAGCGCCGCCAGCGACGCTGCTATCGCCAAAGCTCACCCCCAGGGTGGATGGCTCCGCCTGGATCGCCATCGTCAGGATCCTCGGCGCTTGTAGGCGCGCCTGCTGAGCGCTTCCCAAGGGGCCCGCATCGGCTGGCGCGCGTGCGCCGCATGCAGTCACCCCGACCAGGAGCGCCGCCAGCGCCGCAAACGAAGACCTTCGACCCATCGTCCTTACCCTCGCCATCCATTCGTTGGCACCATGGGGTGCCCCACGCGAGCGATTCTAGCATTGGGTTCTAACGGGCTTGATCGCCCTCTCTCTGTGAGGCGGTCGGTTCGCCGGCCACGTCGCTGCCTGTTGCTGCCCGTGCCTGAATGCGCTCGAACTGGTGTTGCAGAGCCTCGAGCTCATCGTCGGTGAAGCTCTCCAGGTCCACCAGGCCAGTCCGAGCCCCTTCAACCCCACGGATGAGCTCGTCGAGCTTCAGGTGAATCGCTCTGGCGTCGCGATTTTGCGTGTTCTGGATCAAGAACACCATCAAGAACGTAACGATGGTCGTACCCGTGTTGATCACTAGCTGCCAGGTGTCAGAGAACTCGAACATTGGGCCGGTAACGGCCCACACGATGATGATTGCAAATGCAGCGATGAAGGCCCACGGGGTGCCGACGGCAGTGGAAATACTCGCGGCGAATTTACGAAAGACCTCGCGCACGCGGGAGACTCCCTTTCTCGGCGTGGACAACGCCGGTGCATCTCGAAGTGGGAACGATCTGCTCAATCGATCGGCGATGGCCGATAGCCGCCCGTCGTCGCCTGCTCGCATGCGTACGCGACGCGGAGGACGAGGTCGTCTTCCCAGTGCCGTCCCGCGATGGTCAGACCGACGGGGAGCCCATCGGTCGTGAACCCACACGGGACGGAGACGGCAGGCATCCCCGTCAGGTTGAGCGGCGCGGCCAGCGTGGTGGGAGTGCCGGCGGTTGCGGTGCCGGGCTCTGCATCCGCGATGGGAAATGGCGGAATCATGTTGGTCGGCATCGCCAGTATGTCGACCTCATGAAGCGCCTCGCGGAACTCCGACTCGATGAGGCTACGCAGCCGAAGGGCCTTCGAGACGTCGGATGCCCGCTGGAGCTCGCCGAGGACGACCCGCTCCCAGACGGTGCGGTCGGCAAAGCCTTGCGGACCGCGCTTCGCGTACGGCAGGAGGAACGGCCGGATCTCGTTGATCCAGGCCGGGTCGGTCAGCGGCATGTATTGCAGCGAGGGAATGGTGATGTCGGTCACCGTCGCGCCGGCCGATGCAAGCGCCGAAATGGCTCTGTTCACAACCTCGGCTACTTCCGGCGCCGCGTGGTCGAAGTAGAAGTTCCGCGGCACCCCGATGCGGATGCCCGCGATGCCCTCCGCGATGCCGGCCCGGTAGTAGCGTGCAGCGGATTCGAACGACGTCGGGTCCAGGGGGTCATGGCCCGCCAGCGCGTTCAGCAGAGTTGCAGCATCCAGCACGTCCTTGGCGATGGGCCCGAGGTGATCGGTCGTGGCGCTGGTTGACGGCAGCTGGCCGAATCGGCTCACCAGGCCGTAGGTGGGTTTCACGCCCACCACACCGCAATAAGAGGCGGGGATTCGAATCGAGCCCTTGTTGTCGGTGCCCACCGACCCGAAGATCATCGACGCGCTGACCGCAGCCGCCGACCCGCCGCTCGAGCCACCCGGCACGCGGCTCTCGTCCCACGGGTTGTGGACTTCTCCGAAGGCCGACTTCGCACACGTGCCGCCCATGGCCCATTCGTGGAGGTTGTTCTTCCCCACGATGATGCCGCCCGCGCCGCGCAGCCGCGCGACCACGGTGGCGTCGTAGTCCGTGATGTTGTCGGTCATCAAGGCGGACGCGTTCGTCGTGGGCCAGCCCGCGACTGCGATGTTGTCCTTGATCCCGAGAGGCACGCCGTGGAGCGGCCCACGATAACCGCCGCGCCCGATCTCCTCTTCGGCCGCTCGCGCGGCGGCGAGGGCGTGCTCGTGTCGCACCGTTACGAAGGCATGGAGTCGGTCGTCTAGCGCGTCGATGCGGTCCAAGACCTCGCGGGTGACCTCGACCGGGGAGACCTCACGGCGCTCAATGATGGGCGCGAGCTCGTGGATCGTCATCTTCGCGAAGTCGTTCATCGTGCCCTCCTCCTCGGAACTGACGGCGGCCGAGGCTTCATGGTAATGCGCTCCCCGATCGTCGCCAAGTACGACCTCCGACTCGATATCGCGGAGCCTACTGTCCAGCACAGCGGCGACACGCTGGATATACTTGGCTGGCCCGAACCGTTCGTTAGGTAAAGGCGAACAGATACGAGGAGGGAGGACCAGTGGCAAGGACAACCAGCAGGCGCGTAAGCATCAATCTGCCGCATATGGCCCACGGCGCACCCATCCCGATGGGCGCGAAAGTCGGAAACACTGTGTATTCCTCGGGGATCGGCGGCTCGAACGCCGAGGGCAAGATGCCGTCGGAGCCTGACGAGCAGGCCAAGCAGATGTTCGAGAACATCCGGCAGTTCATGGAGCAGGCTGGCGGCTCCGTCGAGGACATCGTCCACGTACGCATCCTGATGAAGGACCGTGGGCAGCGCGAATCCATCAATAAGCCGTGGCTCGAGATGTTCCCGGACGAGCACAGCCGACCCGCTCGCCACGCCCTGGAGACAAACCTCGGCGGGCAATTCTTGTTCCAGGCGGAAGTCGTCGCCGTTTTGGGCGGTTAGAGGCGCCTGCTTCGGCGCCGAGGCGAACATGATCACGAACCGAATACCGCTTCTGGTCCTCGCAGCCACGGTCCTGGCGCTGGCGGCCTGTGCCCCCGCGCGGTCCGACGCGCCCGGCTCGGCCATCGGGCAGGAGGCGCGGCAGGGAGCGCCAAAGCGCTTCTCGGCCGCCATCCGCGGCGATCCCCATACGCTCTACCAGAAGCTGAATCCCCGCTCGAATATCCCCGGAATTGACGACCTCGAGCGGCTGGTGAACTCGGGCCTCACCGTGCCGGACGCGGATGGAAACCTGCAGCCGCGTCTCGCGGAGGCCATGCCAACCATCGAGAATGGGCTCTGGCGGGTATTTCCGGATGGCCGCATGGAGACCACCTGGCGCATCCGCGAGGGCGCGCGCTGGCAAGACGGCAGGGCCTTCACGACGGATGACTTGGTCTTCACCGCCCAGGTCTCGCGCGACCCCGAGATTCCCGTCTTTGGGCATATCGCCTACACGTCGATCGACTCCGTCGATGCTGTCGACGCCCGGACGGTCACCGTCAAGTGGAGGCGGCCATACATCGACGCGGACGGGATGTTCTCGTGGGGCGGCTCGGGCGGCGGCGGAGGGTTTGCCCTCGCATTCCCGAAGCATCTGCTCGAGAGCGCGTACGTCGAGGATAAAGAGCACTTCATCGAGCACCCGTACTGGAGCTACGACTTCGTCGGTACTGGGCCGTACAAGGTCAAGGACTGGCAGCGGGGCAGCCATCTAGTGCTCGAGGCGAACGATCACTACCTGCTCGGCCGACCGAAGATCGACGAGATCCGAGTGAAGTTCATCCCCGACCCGAACACGCTCGGGGCGAATATCCTCGCGGGTGAAGTCGACCTGACGATGGGAGGCCGGATCTCCACGGAGTGGGCGATGAACATCCGCGACCAGTGGCGGGACGGCACGCTCATCATGATGTACCGCAGCATGCTTCAGATCTATCCGCAGTTCATCAATCCGACTCCGCCGATCGTGGGCGACCTCCAGTTCCGTCGTGCGATGGTCCACGCCATCGACCGCCAGCAGATGGTCGACACGCTGCAGTTCGGTCTTACTTCAGTCGGGCACACGTTCATCAGCCCACGCGAACGTGAGTACGCCGAGATCGACAGCAGCATCATGAAGTACGACTACGATCCGCGGCGCGCAAGCCAGATGGTCGAGGCGCTCGGGTACAGCAAGGGGCCCGATGGCTTCTTCCGAGATCGTAGTGGGCAGAAGCTGCAGGTGCAGGCGCGTACGAGTCAGGGCGACGACCTGCAAGAGAAGTCGATGTACGCCGCATCGGATGACTGGCAGCGTCTCGGGGTCGAGGTCGAGCGGCACCTCGTCGTGCCGCAGCGCGCAAGCGATGCCGAGTATCGGGCGACATTCCCATCGTTCGACGTGAAGCGCCAGGCGGGGACCATCGACTACGCGCGGAACTTCCACAGCGATCGTGTGGCGCTGCCCGAGAACAATTACCTGGTTTCGGGCAACAACTCCCGCTACCGGAATCGCGAGCTGGACGCCTCCATCGACCGGTACTTCACGACGATTCCGCACGAGGACCGGATGGACGCGGCGCGGCGAGTCGTGCAGCACGTGAGCGAACAGGTGGCGTGGATCGGCCTCTTCTACCAGACGGAGCCGGACCTGGTAGCCAATCGTCTGGCGAACGTCGCGGTGCCCAAGTCGAGTGGGGCGAGCCGCCTGTGGAACGTCCACGAGTGGGACGTGAAATAGGGAACCGACGGGGAGACGCGGGGACACGGCGACGCGGCGAAAGATCGTGAGTTTACAATCAAGTAAGCGGTTCAACGAGTCTCAGGGAGGGACGTCACATGCTGACGAGAGAAGAGAATGAGTTCCTGACGAGGGTGGGGCCTGCCACGCCGGCGGGCGAGTTGTTCCGTCGTTACTGGCTGCCAGTGGGTTATCCGTGCGAGCTGACCGACGATCAACCGACGAGGTTCGTGCGCATCCTCGGCGAGGACCTCGTGCTCTTCAAGGACAAGAGCGGCAACGTCGGCCTCATCGCGGACCACTGCGTCCACCGTGGCGCATCACTCCTCTATGGACGCCCAGAGGAGCGGGGAATCGCCTGCGCCTACCACGGCTGGCTGTACGACACGAGCGGCAATTGCCTGGAGACACCCGCAGAGCCGGCGGACAGCAAGTTCCATCTGACGGTGCGAATCAAGGCGTACCCGGTCCAAGAGTTCATCGGTATGTACTGGGCGTACCTCGGCCCGCTACCCGCGCCCGTGATCCCGAAGTACGACCTCTGGACGCGGAAGGACGGCCGTCGCAAGCTCTATCTCCAGCCGCGGCTCGACGCCAACTGGCTGCAGCCCATGGAGAACTCCATGGACCCAGCCCACCTCCAGATCCTGCATCAGACGATCGCGTTCCGCGGTCGCGCGGCGCCGGCCAGCACGACGCGTGGCTACACGGACGACGTCGAAGGGTTCGAGTTCATCGAGGTGCCCTACGGGATCGTCAAGAAGCGGACCTACAGGAACGGTCACGTCGATGAGCATCCAATTCTCTTTCCGAACATCTTGCGGCAGGGCGACGCGACCCAGATCCGAGTTCCCATCGATGACGAGCACACGAAGATCTTTTTCGTGCGCTTCCAGCCTAGCGAGGATGGCAGCATCGTCGACGACGGAGAAGACCGGGAGCCCACGTTCATCAAGCCGTACAAGTCACCGGACGAGCTGCACCCGACTGGCTTCTTCGACATGAGCCTCGACGTGCAGGCGCAGGACCATATGGCGTGGGAGACGCAGGGTCCGATCGCCGATCGCAGCATCGAGCGACTCGCCACGACCGACCGCGGCATCGTCATGTTCCGCAACATGGTGAAGCGTGAGATCGAGCGTGTGCAGATGGGTCTCGACCCGAAGGCCGTCGTACGCGATCCTGACCACGAGATGATCGACACGAAGCTCCAGGAGTCGCTCTCCGAGCGCTTTCTGGCGGCGCGTGCCCGAGGTGAAATGGCCGCGGTCGGGACGGGCGCCGACCCGGGCGATTCACCGGCTGCGATCAGGGGCGTCTGAAGGAGTCTTTTCTCTAGAGCGAGCACTAACTTGAGTTTGGACAAAATGTTAGCCCAGGCGGAGTAGGACTCCCCGCCGGGTGCCTGGGAGCAGGATACTCTGGGCATGGATCATGACACCCAGGCACTCCCGCTCCTCAGAGACTTTCGCGAGGAGTTCTACGCGTCCGCACT
>Ga0184637_10000413_pt1 | contig 32115 bp, 51 predicted proteins | sample PLM3_127_b2_FD_133143 | JGI IMG/M metagenome (GOLD analysis project Ga0184637, IMG submission 133143) | Groundwater sediment microbial communities from an aquifer in East River, Colorado, USA - PLM3_127_b2 | ecosystem: Environmental > Terrestrial > Soil > Riparian zone | place: USA: East River... | reverse complement strand
GACTTCTATCTTCCATCATCAGTCAACCCTATCATCGGTCCAAAACAAGGAGCAGACGCAATTACGGGTGCAATGTTCGTCTATCGGCCGGGATCTTATGCACTTGGTTGGGGGTTCCAGGATCAAACCTACTCCTTCCCGATTGATGAGACGTCTCCGTACGATCTTGTCTTTCCGGCTCAGACAATCACAAGGTACAATACTGTCTCCCTTATTGAATGGCACCGAGACGTTCAGCACAACATGTCTTTGCAAACTGCAGGCTGGCTGAACCCAAGTTCAGAGACTCAATGGCGTAATACTGCAGGTGGTGATCTCACGTTGTCTGTAGGATACCAGATATTCAACACACTAGGCACAACTGGCGACATTATCAATAGGTCGTTGGAAGGCCCAGCCTTCTTCGGCGCTACCTATATGTCCTTCTATGAAGTCACACCTCCAACTCCTCGCATCATAAAGTCAAAGGCTCTCCATCGAGCATCGAGGTGGTAGGTGGCACGTAAGGGTAGAGCCAAACGCAAGCAAGCGTACTTCTACCATCCTCGACTTCCTCCAGTAACCGTTGTCGAGATCGGGATAGCTACAGAGACCAACACCGCATTCTCAATCAATGAAGTCAAGACCGTCGTACTTGGCATTGCAGAAGAAACGAACATTGCACAACCACTTCAAGGTCTTGACCTTGTAACCGAATTTGACACTGCGTTCCCAATCGTCCCGATGCGAACGAAGACAATCGGTATCGCAACTGAAACGAACACAGCCTTCAGCATCCTCGGCAAGAAGGTCAAGCTTATTGGCTTGGCTGAGGAGACGAACTTTGCCTTCTCTATCACTCCACAAAAGACGTTCCCTGGACTACCTCCGGGTGTTCCCTTCTACGAAGTGGAGCTCACACAACTGACGGTAAACGGTGGAGCGACTATCATAGCAAGCGTACCGTTTGACGATCTCCAATACGGATTCACAATTGACGGGCCGAACTGGGCTGAGATGGTCATTGATGCCTGGAAGCCTGAAGCTACAGTTGCTAACTTTACCGAGGGGGAAAGAGAAGTCTACATCAGACGTGACGGCGAGCTAGTATGGGCAGGCTATCTCTGGTCAGCAGAAGGATCTACCAGTGACATGACAGTCCGTCTATCATGTAGTGGCTGGGCTAGTATGCTAGACCACCGCCTTATCGACAATGACAAGCTCTTCACCGACGAGGATCAATTTGATATCGCCTGGGAGCTAATCGACTTCACGCAGAACAAGACAGATGGTAATCTCGGCTTCACACGCGGACCGGAACCAGACTCAGGTGTTGACCGTACAATCAAGTACAGGTTCTGGGAGCGTCGCGTTATCGGTGAGGTCATTCGAGAGCTGGCCGAGATGAACAACGGCTTTGACTTCGACATCGCTCCCAACAAGGTGTTCCATATGTACCATCCTCGACGCGGAGTCCTCCTAGGCACCACCCTTGAGTTGGATGTCAACATGAACACTATCCAGCAACTGCGTGATGCAAGTGAAGTGGCTTCTGAAGTGCACGGTATAGGTGGGGGCGAAGGCAAGGCTACCTGCATTGCCGTTGTTTCTGATGCCACTGCGCTCGCGGACTACGGTCTGCGACAGACCGCTGAGGAGTTCGGTGACATCAAGCACTTCAACACTATGACACAGAAGACAACTCGGTTCCTGAACCAGCATAAGAGATCGACTCGACAGCCTCAAATCAGCCTTGCGGTCGTAGGTGCTGCTCCTGAAGTCGGAACCTACAGTGTAGGCGACAAGGCGAGCCTTCTAGCCAATGCTGGCTACTTCAACATCAGTGGTGAGTTCCGTATCTCCGCATACGAGGTACACCTCGACCAGACAGGAGTAGAGGTAGCAACGATTCACTTTGACGAAAGGTTGGCGCCATGAGTATGACTACTGTAGGCTCGGAGTATCAACCTCCAGGACTGAAGAAGAACCTCAGAAAGATCTCCAAGGACTCATCCAAGTTCGATCGCACGAAGCCGTATGACCCTGATGAGAAGCCAGCTCCTCCTGTCAACCTGCGTGTACTCATTAGGGTACGAGAGGTCAAGACTCGTCTTGAGTTCAAGGCGATCGTGAGATGCGACCCTCTTACTGCAAACACATGTCAAGCTGATATCGACAAGTACGTCTTCCAGATAAGGTTCACAAACGGTTCGGGTGTACCTCAGGAGTTCGACTTTGACACAGAGCATCCTCCTAGCAAGCAGGTGAAGCACACCAAGCGTATCGATGCCAAGGAAGTCTTCGACTCCGATGCCGATGAGCCACACGTCACTTGGCAGAACCTACCTAAACCAAGGCAATGGTACGTTCAAGGCAGGGCACGGATTCAAGACAAGCACCACAGGAAGTCTGATTGGAGTCCTTGGACAGATCCTCTCTTGCCTGTTCAGGAGGGACTACCGAAGCCTCCAGCTCCTGTCATCAACGACTTGTCTTTCTTCAAGGACAACGGAGCCCGTGAGACCAAGTACGAGGCTCGTACACAATTCAACAACGTGCAGAACTGGGATGTCCCGGGTGGCGACAAAGAAGATGACATGGCTCGTTACGTCTGGAAGGCTCAGGTGCAGATCGGCGGTTCAGGAGCCTGGCGTCTGCTTGACAAGGGAACCATTGAGGACGTGGACGACGACGAAGATGATGGACCGACTACTGGCAAGTTCACATTCCGTCGTGTTCATCGCCGTCACAAGTACCGTGTCAAGATGAGGTCAGTCGACCGTTGGAACCGAAGGGGAGATTGGACCGCTTGGTTCCCCTCAGCAGCTGGTGTGAGCATCGCCTCTGATACCCCTCCGCAGCTGACTATCACCAAGTACATTGACGTCAGAAAGCGTCGTGGCGTTGTTTGGGAAGTACCTGAAGATGCCACTGACGTCAACAACGACATCAAGAAGATCGAGATCCAGATCGCCAAGAGCAGTACCTTTAGCACCATCACCGAGAAGCATATGAAGTCTGCCGGTCATGGTGTCTACAGGTACTTGGTTCCCAGAGTCGATTGGGACGTGAACCATTATGTTAGACTTCGGACTGTGGACGGGGAGGGCGACAGGGGCTCGTGGCAGCCAAGTGCTTCAGGACAGCTTTTGAACGGAACTCAGGGTGACGAGGGTGACCCTGAATCGCCGGGCACAGTGAAGAAGCACGCCGGCCCGAATACTCCGGTAGGATGGCTTCGCGCTAATGGGCAGTCGGTAGCTACTGCATCGTATCCAGACTTGTTCGCCGAGATCGGTTACACGTACGGAGGCAGTGGTGCGAACTTCCAGGTACCTGACTTCCGCCGTAGAGCTCCTCGAGGTGTAGGAACGTCTCAGAACCTTGGGGACAATGAAGGCCAAGTCGAAGGTGATCGTCAGGACGGCCATGGGAACCACAAAGACCATCGGCACAAGCATCACCACAAGAGAAGGCGCAAGGATCATTCTGACGACAACGGGGGAGATAGCGACGGCAACGCATCGCCACATGACCACGTTATCAGCTTCGGCACATCGGGCAGTTTCAATACAGTAGACAAAGCACCTGGTGGAGGTTCTGCTGCTAGCTCTAATCACCAACACAACGTCACTGGCAACACCAACAATGGAGGTCAGCATTCACACGGGGTTGCCAAAGCTTCACGTAGGAGTCCTGGGTCTCCGAACGTTCCCGGATTTGGGCAGACAGCGCATGTGGCTCACGAGGACGACTTTGTCGAACACTCGGATGGAGCATCTATCTACCAGGACACACTTACGGGCGGAGGAAGATTCGACGGGACAGCGTGGACAGCTGAGCCAACTGATCAATCCGGTAACGCCATCACTATTGATGAAGTGGGTGCTGCTAGTGGGCACAAGCAGCATGGACACCTTCGGATGCACTTCATCATCAAGACGTAGGAGGAGACAATGGATGTAATGACTAGGGAGGAGGCTCTCAGGTACTTTGGCCTGCCATCTACCGAAGAGGGATTGTCTCAGCTGGAAGACCTCGTAGTCGAACATGACCTTGGTATCGAGCTAGACGAGTATGACAGAATCGTTGCAGTCGATCCGACTGAGCTCAAGGAGGTGCTCTTCAAGGAGCATCAGAAGAAGACAGGCTATCGTCCTGACAGTCCTAGCGAGATGGCACGACAAAAGGACAAGAAGGAAAAGGCGGAAAAGGAAGAGAAGGACAAGATGATGGAAGCCAAGGACAAGCTGAAGTTGAAGAAGGTAGAACAAGAATGATCTCTCAGATCGCTCCCGGTGGAGAAATCAACTGGATCATCACCGGCGGAGCTACCTCTGTCCTTCTCTGGGTTATCATCGCCTTTATCAGAGGATGGATCCATACTGACAGGGAGTTCCAGAAGGAAACTGAAGACAAGCTCTTCTACCGCGAGATGGCTCTGCGAGGGGTCGGAGCAGCTGAGGAGATCGGGAAGGTAACACGACAGCTCACAACAGCTGATCTGGATAGAGCTGTCAAGAAGGCGCTAGAAACCGAGGAGAGAGACCGATGAGGTGGATCGATCGGCTCTTTGCAAGGATACATCGTAGGGGGTCGAATGCGGACAAGGTAGTACAAGAAGACAAAGTGTCGAACAAGCGCGACAAGGAGGTTCTCGAGAGGCGCCTGAAGAGGATCGAAGCAACAGCGAAGTCATACGGTTTGGACCTCCCGAAGAAGGAGAGTTCGTGATCCGGAAAGTTGTTGTGGTCATTGCGGGCGTAGCTGAGTTCGCTTTGTTCTTGTATCTCTACAACACCATATCGGTAGCGGGTACTTGGACCTACGTGTTCGCTGTCTCTGCACTCTTCTGTCTTGTCAACCTAATTGACAGTCTCAACCAGTTGAGAGTTCAAAGAGGATTGAAGCTCAATCACGCAATTGGACTCGTCACAATGAACGGTCTCGAGCAAGAGGCTGTCCGCTTTACCATGTCTGTCTTCTGGATGCTGGCTGGAATTGCAGCGGTCTTGGAGATCAGTTCGATGTTCGCAGTGTGGGTTCTGTTCGCAGGAGCCTATGCGTTCAGAGTCAATGCCTTGCTAACGATCCGACTTCGACGAAAGATCGAGGGGTTGGAAAAGGAAGGAGGTGAAAAACCATGACAAAGGAAGAAGCACTCGGCGTGTTCACGAGGACCTTCCTTGTCCTTGCCGGCGCTATGCTACTTGCGGTTCAGGGCTTGGACTGGCTTGATAGTACCCTCATCGGGAACAACGTTCTAACCCTCGGACTTGCCTTGCTCTCAGCCGTTCTAGGTGCAGGAGCTGCAGTAGGAGCTGCATACCTCCTTCGCCCGTCGGCGTCGAAGCTTGAGAAGGCTTTCCGGGCGTTCCTCGAGAAGCTGCTTGGAGGTGGACTGGTCTTGACGTTCTCGAGTCTTGCCGACTTGGTAGCGTTCGGGAAGCTACTGCCAGCACTGCTCGTTGCTGCAGTGTTCTCGTTCATCATCACGTTCATCTCGGTGGAGCCACCACCAACGCCTCCCGGGGCGGCAACCGGGTAAGACGTATAGGGACCGGGCAGCAAGCATCTCCTTCCCTCTCAGGAGTTCGCCCGGTCCCTATACTTTTTGTTTCGTTGGGGTGTGCACCAACCGTGGTACCCACGAAGACAGGACGGAGGGCACAGAGAAGTATCGTGCCCGCAACCCCAGCACCATCCAGGGTCGTCCTGACACGAACACCCTCCGTCCCAATCCTCGAGGTTCACAGGCAGCTTGGTGTGCCTGCGCGCTTCGGGTTACCAGACGTGTGTGCGTGGTTCGGATAGTGGTTCGAGACCCCTCTCCATAGAACCTCGGGGAAGCCATTGTTCTCCAGCTTGCGCACGATGCGGTCAGTGAGTTCGATGTCAACGACCCAACCGCTGTTGGTCTTCTTTTGTGCGACCCAGTCGAAAGCATTTCCACCTGTTGGTGTAGGAGGTCCTGGGCAGTGCTGTGATGCCGTACCTCCTCGGATGCCATTGATCCATTTACAGACGGTGTAGCCCATTGTAACGATGCGTCGTTCGATGCCGTCTTCGAGCTGGGCTAGCTCTGCCTCTTTGAACACGAGACGATGGGCCTTGGCGATTGACTGTGAGATGCCAGATGGGGGATCAGGAATAACTAGATGGGCTTCACCCACATCGAGAACGAAGATCGCTCCGGACTCAACCTTACACCAGAAGGCATTGTCCTCGCCCAGAGTAGGAACTTCCTTGTCGAAGTTCCGCATAAGAGATGGCTGACCCATCTCTCGCGACCACTCGGTCGAAGGTGCGTTCTTCTTTTTCCACTTGTAAGGTCCCTTGGCCTTGATGCGATCGACAAAGTCGACACGGGCCTCCTTCAGGGGACCAAACTCGGAGAACGCGGCTCCTCTACGTCCTGCACGATAGGTCCTCATTTCACCCCCCTATGTACAGCTCCAGGGTCCCCAACCTAGATGGCGGACCATCAACACGGTGACAACCACTTGAGTCCTTGAGTTCTTCCAGCTCGGCTTGAGTTCCCATCGACGAGGCTCGTAAGTCCTAACACGGCCTGGCCATGAGTCTTCATCGTGCTGACCAAGACCAACATGACCGTTTGGATTGTATGCCCACCTGTTCCACGAGCTTGATCCGGATTCGCAAGTGAAGACGCTGTCGAGCTTTGCAAAGCCTCCTGGGATGGACCACTTGTGAACTACACACCATCCCGTTCGGAACTCTTCTCTGTTCGTCCAGTCGACTTGATCGTTCATTCCGTTGAAGCTGCATTCCTGCTTGTGCTCCTTGTTCACTGGTGCTGCACTCGCATTACTTGCAGCTGCTACGAATGCGAACCCTAGTAGCAAGACTGCCAATACTACAAGCAGCCAACGTGGCAAGATCGGTTGCATTTACGCACCCCCGCTTCGTCGTTGGGCCTCGACTTGAGACCACGGCAACTACGGACGGTCTCGGTCTGGTACCACCCCCTTCTTTGGCATGATATTCTCGACTTCACCTATACGTATGCCTTTACCGAAGCCGAGGTACCATAGTATGTGGCGCATTGCATCGTTTGCGTGTCGCCAGGTCGTCTGAGGCTTTCTCAGTAGGTCAAGTGCAGCTAGTCGGTTGTTGTCCCAGAACGCCTTTCCCTGAGCCGCTGTCTGCCAGACAATCTCGACGCTGTTCTGTCGAGCCCACTCCTTGACAACTCCGATCACTTCGACCGGAGACAGATCGACCTTCGGAAGTTGACGATGTTGAAAGCTCTCACAGATGATCTTCAGGTCGGCATATCCGTCCTCATCTAGTTCATCTGCTTCAGTCGTCGCTATCTTAGCCGTTTCGAGTAAGCGCCAGACCTTGTCTTGGCTCACTTGTCCAGAGCGGTAACGCTCTGTAGGAGCTCCCTTGACGAAGAGAGCCCATCCTGTAGTAGCACCAGGGTCAAGCGCTAGGAGGCGCACTTGGCTCCTTTACGACGTGAACGGGAGGTGGTCCGAGGTACGCTCGGCACTTCGGATTCGAACACACGAGCGAGTTCATGTCGACGTTACCTCTGAGGACAAATCTCTGAATCGGTCCGAAGTGTCCACCCTTACGTTTGCATCTCCATCTCTGCCATGCAGTAGAGTGACCCCACTCTGGCTCTGGAGTGTAATCAGGAATGCCGTAACCGTTCATAGCTTTCCCAGGGCCAAGATGCCTTCGATCTCCGGTGGCCGAAAGTTAGAGCCCTTGAGAACTTTGCCGTCCTTGCGGTAGATGGGCTTGCCATCTTCGCCGAGCTTCGACATGTTCGAAGACTGTACCTCTTCGAACACTTCGTCAATCGGGATCCCGAACTCGAGTGCCATTCCGTAGGTGACGTACAACAAGTCGGCGAGCGCATCTGCTACTTCAACGATATCCCGATTGTGAATCGCACCGAAGAGTTCACCTACCTCTTCCTGGATGAGATCAATCCGAAGGTCGATACGCTTCTCGTCAGGGAAGGTCGGCTTGTCAAGGATAGGAACGTTGAAGGCACGATGCCATTCGGCTACCATCTCAGCGTTCGTCTTGATCGGTATCACATGCTCTCCCTCTTGACAAACCCTATGATGTCCTCGACCTTCTCCTTGACATCATAGATCGACCCGTCACGGACTCGAACTGTAGATGCGGTTGTTGAAGAGTACCGATTAGACTGTGCTACGATGGCGACGACGTTGTCCCAGTTGAAAATGATCTTTCGGTCATCACCACCGGTGAGTAAAAGAGCGTTCATTCGAACCTCGCTCCGCAGAACGGACAGTACAGGTAGTCCTCAGGTGTCTTGTCACCCTGTCCAGAACGGTAGATCCTTGAGCTGCAGTTGGTACACATCCAGTGGATGTTGTTCATTCGAGTCCGGTCAGCTGACAGCATCTCGATGCGCTCCAGCTTGGCCTTGATAGATGGTGTGGCTAGTGGTGGCATGTTAGTATCCCTTCGGTCGCTTGACAGGCTTCGGCTTCTTTGTGCCCTTTGTCTTGGTTCCCTTGGCCATGGGAGTTCACCTCCTCTATCCTCTGAGGGCCTTGAACGCCATAGCAGCTTGGTCCCTCTTAGTTGGTCCTAGGAAGAACCATAGTGTTGCTACAACGTGCTGGACTGCCTCAAAATTACCTGCAACCCACGAGTGACACACACTTGACCCGTAGGGACCGTAGATGTTGCCGACTCCTACGACAGACGCAAAGCGGCATAGGAGTTCAGGATCCTTCTGTCCAATCCGAGCAGACACAGTGTACCTGCCTGAACCATCGGGGTAGTAGTATATTCCACCTTCTCCGTCGAAGAACCCAGCAGCCCAGGCTACGTCTTCACGAAAGGACGTCGACATCATATATTCCTATTCTATAGCAACCACTTGGCAAAATCAAGTCCCCGACTGACGGCCAACTCTTGCACCGCCGAACAGGAGTGAGGCGAGATAGAAGACCAACGTCAGGATCAGCCATCCTGCCACAGAGAGAAGGATTTCCTTCTCGTCAGACACCTCTGTGATGAAGGCAAAGATGGCACTTACAAGTGCCGCTATCAGGAAGACGTTCATGGTTCACCTCCCTTCTGGTTGCGATTTGCTCGCTCATAGGCCTATGTAAGACCGATGATATACTCGCTTAGACCTTACCCTCTCTACCCTATGAGAGCGCGATGCTCCATAGGTTAGATCTCCTTAGAACCGCTTTAGATCGCAAAGGATCACTCGAGAGGCTCGTTAGAAATCTCTGACTCAAGGTCATCGAGTGCAGTTCGAATTTGCCCTATGTCCTCATTGAACTTTGCCTCTACTTTGTCTAGGCGTGTTCGGATCTTGTTCAGTGACCTAAGTGCAGGAACCTTCTTGACGAATGTAGAGACAACAATGTTGTCGAGGGTGAAATTGTTCCGGTCGTGATCCTTGAAGGTGACTCGCTCATTTGATTCAAGAGGTCTGCCGAGCTTCTCCTCGGCAATGAGGACGTGCTTGTATTTCCAACCGTCCTCGGTCTTGACCCAAGTGTAACCGTTCTGGGCGATTGTCTGAGAGCCAATTGGTGCTGCGATCCCCTTAGGCATCTTCGTCTGGATCCTTCATGAGCTCGACTGTTTCAATCGGACCTGGGTCACCTTCTTCGTCCAGTCCTTGGACGTATTCTTCGAGTGCCTTTCCTGCTATACCACGTGCGTCTTGACTGTTGGGAAGAATGATGTTTGACTTCATTCGATGGCATGCTGCGTAGACGTCCTTAGCGATCTTCTCTGCAGCTGGGATATCCCAAACCATGATTGCTGTTCCCGCCGGCGTAGAGTGGAAGAGGACTACGTGTTCCTTCAGGACCAACTTGTTCTCATCGTCACCCTTCTCGATGACAGGGAACTGTGCTCCAGTAATCGTTGTCTGGAACTGTAACGGCTGAGGGTTCACCATAGGAACGCCCTGTGGGTGAGGTGTAGGCATCCCGCCCCTCTTAGGAACCTGGGACATACGAACCTCCCTTGTACTCCTTCAGGTGGTAGCACACCCTGTCAGGACACTTCCCTCGGTGTGAGCCCCACTTGAGACCAACCTTGATTTCAATTGGTGTTGGACAGATGTCTCTGACGGGTGTGTCTTCCATGACCTTCTTGATCGTGTCAGCTACCTCTTCAAGGTACTGTTGTCGGACTTCGAAGACAAGAGAGTCATGCACTGGGATAAGCGGAGCAGCCTTGCCGCGTAGTAGAGGTTCGAGGCGGATTGCAGCCTGGAGATTGAGATCAGAAGCTGCAGATTGTGTAGGAAACGCAACTCCCTCCTTAGATACCATATGCCAATTCTCTCTTGTAACGAGCCAGAAGCGTCGCTTACGTCCGAAGTAGGATTCAAGATATCCATTATGGCGAATCTGTCGGTGGATATCATCCTGATACTCCTTCACCTTTGGCATCTGACTGTAGAACTCTCGGATCATTCGATAGCCCTCTGCAATTGGAAACTTGTGCTCGTCTGCGAGGGACTTAGCTCCTCTAAGGTATAGGATGCCAAAGTTGACTGCCTTCGCCCGGAGATACTGTAGTTCCGTATAATCTTCTCCGAAGAACCGGTGGGCCACTTCCGTGTGAAACGACCGGTTTTGCCTAAACTGGTCAAGAAGCCATTCATCTCCAGATAGGATGGCGGCGAGACGAAACTCGATTTGACTATAGTCAGCACTGAGTAGTACGTTGTTCGGACCAGCGACATAGAGGTCGCGAATCCTGGACCCAGACGGGATGTTTTGAAGATTTGGATTCCTGGAGGAAAGACGGCCGGTCTCTGTACCATGTAGGAGGAAAGTAGTATGGACTCGGCTTCGAACCAAGCGTCTAGCAAGTCCGACAACGTATGTGGAACGAAGCTTGGCTTGCTGACGATAGTCCAAAAGTTTGTCAACGAACTCGGCGATTTCTGTTCCATGATGCTTCTCCTTCAATGCTTGTAGGTGTTCCTTGTCTGTACTCTCCGTCTCGATGTCATAGATGTCATCGAACATCCTCTTGATCTGCTTCGGAGAGTTTGGGTTCGCTACCCATCGTTCTAGTTCTTTTCGTCTAGGCAACAGCTCCTCATACAGTTCGTCTGCTAGTCTATCCAGACGGTCTCGGTCGACCTTAGTTCCAAGGTACTCAGCCCTCCCAAGCACGTCACTACCCGGAATCAGAAGCTCGTAGTAAGGTCGTTCGACACCGTCCGACTTCATCTCCACCTTGAGAGGATCAACAAGACGATGAGTAACATCGGCATCAGCAGCATTATACTGATGCAGAATATCAGGAGGCAGATAGCGAAGAGACGCACCGGTACGCGGAAGATACTTCCGAGTGTCAGTCTTGTAGGCTGGTGCGTGGACAATGTCGACAGCCAGTTGTTCAAGGTCATGCGTACCTTTCCTCTCGTCCGTACTGTAGTGCATGAGCATCGTGTCTTCGTCAACGCGGGCGTTCGTGACACCAGATCCCCACAGGGGCTGAATGTCGAACTTACCGTTCTGGTACGTCCAACGAAGACGGGTGTCCTTTGCGAATATGTCATTCAGCTGTGACCAGAAGTTTGGAGTCAGAGCTGATGGGGTGTAAACAACAGCAGCTCCTGGTCTTGATGAGATGCCTGCACATAGCCAGATGGGGTTCTTCAGGTCGACTGCGCCTTTGATTGCTTCGATGTCAAGCTCTGCGTCGAAGGTTATGATTCCACCGTTACCTGCCGCCTGCTCTACCTGCTTGCTGAGGAAGTCCCTTGCCCTTTGTTCGGTTTCAACCACTTGGTATTTAGTGTGTTCCCATACAACTTGTACAGCATTGACCTTTGCGACATCTTTGAGGATGGAAGGGAAATAGTCAGGTGCCCGGAGTGCCGCTGCAGGGTGGAATGTAGGGATGACATGAACTCCATCTCCAAGGTACGGCGAAGCCAAGTCTGGTTCTGTGCGTAGCTTGCTAATAGCAGTCCGTGAGGCAAGAAGCGACTGCGCAGCTGTAGCTCCCAACGCCAGGACACTCTTGGCTCCGACACCCCGAAGCTCTCGGACGAGACGATCGTGACAGGCCCCAATCTCTTTTGCCGTTGGTGTCCTATTTTCTGGGGGGCGACATAGAACGACGTTTGTGACATAGGTCTCCTCTCTTTTGATTCCATGGTACTTGAGGATGTTGTTGAGGAGTTGTCCGGAGACTCCGGAGAAGGGAACCCCTGTTGCGATTTCTCCTGCACCGGGGGCTTCTCCGACGACCGCAAGAGCCGCGCTGTTCGGTCCGCTTCCGGGAACATGCTTCATCTCCTTGAGTGGACAAATGTCGCACTTCGCACCAGGTGCCTTCTCCATTTACGGCCCCTTGAAGATCCTACTCTTTGTCTCGAATCCTTCTTCAGGCTTTGGGAACGGGAGCACCCTTGCATCTGTCTTGCCGCGTGCCCAGGTGAGGTAGGTCACGACGTTGTGGTCTGTGATTGATGGCATTGGGTCGTCTGGGTTGTAGAAATCGAGTGCTGGTACTGCATCACGAAGACCATTTCCACCTAGGAGACCAACTGCGGGATGTAACGCAATGCCGTACTGGCCAAAGCGAACCGGAGCCTTACTGTCGACGCCACGGATCCACTTGTACCGAGTCATGTCCTTGACTTCTAGAGGGTTGCCCCACGTGCCGAGAAGGTGGAACTCTTTGTCTAGGCGGAGCATCGGATCTTGCTCTAGTCGCTGAGCTGCTACTCCACGCCCACCTCGGATGAACTTCGGCAGTCCGATCGTGTCGATGAATGGAAGATTCCTGAGCCACAGGAAGCTAGCCCACCAGTCTTCAAAGACCTTACCCTGACCCCACTGAGGGACGGCCATCAGCTTCATGTCGGCGTATCGCTTCTTCAGTTCTTCACCCTTGTTCATTGCCCAAAAGTGAGTTGTAGCTGGATCGCGAGGGAAGTCTTGCATCACGAACTCTGCGTGGTGGACAAGATCGAGTGCTCTCAGGAGCTCGTCTGTCGACATCGGCTGGCCGAGTTCGATGATGGAGTTGGCAAGGATGACGTACTCGCCTCGCTCAGATGCTTCCCTATAGAACTGCATATAGGGTGAATCTGACTGACACAAATGAGCGAGGCACAGATGATACCGAGCCCTAGCTGCGTACCTCTTCAAGAGTCCAATCGGTGCGATTACGGCTGCCCTCACTAATCCCCCTCATGGTCGTAGGCTGTACGTGGCTTCTCTGGTGTACTTGTTCGACGACGCCCTTCTGGAGTGATGTAGCCTGGTGAATCACCTCCCGCTGTCTCTTCGAAGTGTGCATTCGGGTGCTGCGGGAACATGAACGCAAACATGATGAAGTTGGCTACGTCCATCAGCCACTTGGTATTGCCTGTCTCCTTGTACATCTTGAGACGGTCTTCGGCTGTAGTTACCCAGTCTGCTCGATGAGCATGAACAGGTCCATAGCGGTGGAATCCAACCGCGAGACGGTTGATCATGCCTTGTAGGAACTGCTCCGAGTACTGACCTGGAGGGCACTTACCTGTCTGCAGGATGATCGGAGGAAAGTAGCCCTGTGCATCTGGTAGCTTCTCAACAAGACTCTCCCCTGCAGTCTCTTGCCTCTTACTGCCTCGGTAGTCGATCTCCAAGTCGGAAAGCTTATCGTCGTCCATTCATCCCCCTGACTAGACTGAAGAATTCGTTTCGCGCTGCAGGTCCCTTTTCGGGGTCGAAGAAGACCCCAGCAAGTGCAGAAGTCGTAGTAAGGTGGTCAGGCGTTTGGGCTCCTCTAACCGCCATACATAGATGATGACCCTCAAGGACAACGATGACCCCCTTTGGCTCGAGATGCTCCACCAGGAAGTTCTTGATATCGTTCGTCATCTCCTCCTGCAGATTGAGGCCTCGCATGAAGTACCTTACCGTCCGAGCGATCTTAGACAGTCCAGCGAGAGTAGAGTTCGGCAGATATCCGATGTGAGCGTGTCCGTAGAACGGAAGCAGATGATGCGCACACAGACTGTAGAATGGAATGTCCTTGACGATGATCATCTGGTCAATGTCATTGTTCTCGAAGGTCGTGAAGCTGAACTCCTTGGGCGTTGTCAGCTCTACTAGCGACTCGGCTACACGACGTGGAGTATCGGTAAGGTGCTGCTCGTCTTCCACTTCGTAGCCGAGCGACTTCAAGAGTTGTCCAACTGCCGCCTCAACTGCTGCGTCGGTCACTCCTCATCCTCCTCTTCATCCTCTTCCTCTTCGAACAGGTCGCAGTCGCATTGAGGGCTTCCGTCGTCAAACAGTCCATCGCCTGTACAGATAGTTTCGCTTCGCTCGTCAGACCACTTGTGATCGTCCTGATCATGCCCGCAGTTCTCGCACTCCATATTTCCCCTCCTTATGTCTCCTGTAATGCTGGCCTCTGTGGTGGCCTGACTCAATGATGTAGAGGCACCCTTCGTACTCACATAGGAATGGGTACTCGATGACCTGTTTCTTCTCACGACCGTTGATCTTGGTTGTCAGCTTCTTGTCAAGAGCTGCATCGAGCCTCTTCTGTTGTTCTGCTGGCAAGTCAGCTAGAGGATGCCAACCGTTGAGAACGTCCATTGCACTAGCATCCTTCAACATCTCCGGTGCCGAGGCCCAGTCCACCGTTATTCCTCCGTCATCGTTACTGCCTGGACATTGCCGAAGAAGGACTGAATCCACCAGTCAAGATTGTCAACATAGACCTTTGCATTGCGCCCTCTTAGGTACTGTGTCCTCTCGGCTGTGATGATGTTGTTCAGCGTGATCCTTCGTGATAGATGCCACTGCTCTTCTAAAATGAATCGGATGCGTTCTGCTTCTCTCTCATTGGGGCAGACAATGACAGAGTGTTCTGGGTCGAGACGGAACAGCTGTATGAGAGCCTCTGTCTTACCTCCCTGACGACCTCGGATGATGTAGTCCATCAGATACGCCTTGCATTCGGATCGAAGATGAACTTGTGAACCTGGACGTTCAGCTTCACCCAGCTGTACCCTTTCTGAGTCAGCCAGTGTACGAGGTCTGACTCTTTCATCTCGCCCCAAGCGGCACCAACGTACACCTGGGCATCGATCCGTTCTTCAGGTCGGTAACTGTGATGCCAACGTTCGATGTAGTCTTCTGCGTACGTGAGGTCCTTTTCATCCTTGATGACAAGCTTGACAGCATCCTTAGGCCGCAACTGTGCTAGGTTGTAGAGACGTTCTGCCAAAAAGGACTGGTGCTCTCCGCTTCCAGGAAGCTTCCAGTCCATGATGAAAGTAACGTGGTCCATCAAGTAGTTGACCTTCTCTTTGTCTGGATCTGGACCAGTGCCGTATAGTGACCGGCTGCCATTAGTAAAGATGTCAACTGTGTACCGGTTGCTATGTAGGAACCAAAGGAACTCTGTGAGCTCTCTTCGGTTCTGAATGAGAGGCTCGCCTCCAGTGATACAGACGTGCATTGGAGACTCACTCTTGACCCTCAAGAACAGTTCCTTGGGATCAACGTTCTCTGCCTCCTTCCTCCAGATCTCCGGGAAGATCGCATAAGGCGTATCGCAAGGCCACCCCGGACACCTCATGTTGCACCCAGCGAACCGAACGAAGGTAGTAGGCTTGCCCACGTTCGGTCCCTCTCCCTGCACTGTAGTGTACAACTCTAGGAGTCTCATGTCCAGACTATCTCAGTCTTGCCATCGTGACCATGTAATTTCTGGACGTCTTCAATTGAATCGAAGACAACTACGGTGACCACCTTCGCAAGGGTCATAGTCGGGTCCCAAGCGACGACAACCTTGCCGCTGTTGAAGACAGCACCCTCAGCAACATCTCCAGTTCCTGAGATGCCAGTGACGTCTTCATTGCGTCTCAGTACGAATGTCTTCATAACGCCTCCGCAGTGTATGGTAGAGCTTGACCGAACAACGATGGTTTGACCACTTCGTTCGTCTGGATGATATACGTAGTACAGCACTCACGAGGGTCTCTCCAATATGTGACTTGGTCTGGGTTTGTAAAGCCGAGGAGTACCCAGGGTGCCTTGATATCTCGAAACGTAATAAAGTCTGCCAGAGTCAACCTGGCTAAGACATTATCAGGCACCTGCACCTTGACCACGTACAACGGGCCACTATCTTCAGAAGACTCCTTGACGGATTGCCAAACGGTGTACATTATGCCATCGCCCTTAGTTCGTTTGGGTAGAAGTATGGACTGACGAAGTCACAGTTGCGACGGAACTGGTGATCGTAGTCCATTGGTTGAGTCGGGTCGAGCTCGTACGGTACCCAGAGACGAAGGGCTCTGTGGTTGCACCTTAGAACGCACGCCGTCTTGGTGTTGGTCACACAGTCCTTGCCGTGCTCCTCGTTCACGGCGGTCCTAACGACTCTCCACCACTCGAGGGCGTGTGCCAGTGTAGGCAAGACGTAAGCAGTGTCATTACGGTTCAGTGATGAGATGACGTCTAGCACACCAAACGAGTGGGCGTACTCAGTCATGACTTCACCGGCGAGTAGTAAGGACACGGACACAGCACGTCGGCTTTGTTGAGGTGTCTCTCTACGACCATACGGCATCCCTTGTCGTAGTGTACGTCTTCGCGGTGCCTACAGACTACGCAGCGAGGCTTCTCGATCATCTGCTTACCGGGTTCCTCTTCAATCACTGAGGACCTCCTGCGCTTGCCATGTTGACCGCTGTCTCCCAAACTTCGACCTCATGTGGTAGATCGAAGATGTTTGCCCACTCGTGAATGTGTGCTGCAAAGTTCTCTGTCGTCGGATCTGTCTCGAATGTTTGTATTCCTGGGTAGCGTTCAGGGAACCCTGTGTTTTTGATAAGGGGATCATGTAGCCACAGGAGCAGGCGGTGGTCGAAGGTGGCGTCGAGGTACCCTCGGAACGTCTTCTTGACCTCACCGAATTCGAGGACCTTACCCGTCTCATCTACGGGACCCCGAAGCTTCAGGATTACCTGCCAACTATGTCCATGAATTTGTTGACATTTCCCGGGTGTCTGAGACAGCCTATGGGCCATCTCCACGTTGTGCTTGACTGCGATCAGTTGGGTCATCGTTTCACCCAGCCCATAAGTTCGATTCGAACCATAGACGGGTCGGAGGGGTCTATAGCTGTGATGCCTACTTCGTACTCCCGTCCGTTGATCTGGAGTGTAAGGTTCTCAGCGATCTTTATATTGAGTTCATTTACCACTGGAGAGAGACCAGCAACGGGCATCAGCTGACCCCCGTTTCTTGCTTCCAGAACTCGCTGTCAGTGTACTCGGTTGGGTCTTGGACGACTGCGAGATGGAATGCTTCTTGACGTTCGACGCAAGTGCCACACTTGCCACAATGGATCTCTCCGCCTTCGTAGCAAGACCACGTGTGTTCCCAAGAGACACCGAGGTCAGTACCTAGCTTGACAATCATGTCTTTGGAGTAGTCAATGAAGGGAGCCACTACCTTGACGTCAGTTTCAGTTGCAATTGGGACGAGCTCGTTCAGCTTGTCTATGAACTCAGGACGACAGTCTGGGTAGATAGGGTGATCGCCCGCATGCATCGCTGCCCACACTTCTTGGAGTCCTTGACCGATAGCAACGCCGACAGCGCAGCTCAACATGATTGAGTTCCTATTCGGAACGATCGTCTGCTTCATTGTCTCTTTGGCATAGTGGCCTTGAGGGACTACAACGTTTGGATCACTCAGTGCGGACCCTTTCAACAATGCTCCTAGAGTACGAAGGTCGATAACGTTCCAGGGTACGCCATGCAACAGGGTGAAGTACTTTGCTGACTCAATCTCCTTCGTGTGACGTTGTCCATAGTCAAACGAGATGGCCTGAACATCGTCCCTATCCCAAAGTGCCTTGTAGAACGCAGTCGTGCTATCGAGTCCCCCCGACAGCAGGACTAGTGCTGACGTCTTCATCGTCCTCCTCCACGATTGTATAGTACGGAGTCCTGCCGTAACGAAGATGCATCATCTGGCGTCTCTTCTTCTCTGACACCCCTCCCCATATTCCGTACATCTGTCGGGTCTCTATCGACCAGTCGAGACACTTCTCCCTAACGGGACAACGTCCGCACATCTTCTTCGCCATGACAGCATTGTTTCCTGGATCAGGAAAGAAGATCTTGCCGTCTTTATCTTTATTCTGGCACGCACCTTGCTCCATCCAGACTGTGTTAGCCCTTGATAAGAGCCGGGTAGAGCCGTTCACTGCGACCATTTTTCGTCCTTCGGATTGTACCTCTCTGGTCCAGTGTTTCTAGGATCCAGTCAGCCTCTCTGGCTGTGAGGTGGTAGTTCTGCATCAGCTTGGAGCGTGGCACACCGGGCTCACGTGTGATAGCAGTCAGCATCTGATCCAACTGCTTCTCGTTCGACGTCTTCCCGACGTTTGCTGCTACGTCCAGGTTATGAACTCTCCAGTGCTCACAGTACGAGATGGCACGGAGCAGGTCTCCCATCTCGACTTTGACGTTGCCTGCTGGCTCCTGACGGCAAGCTGCTAGGAGCATTGAGGCCTTGAGAGTTGACTTCGAGAGCCGGTCCATTACTGGAGTGTAGATCTCAGGCGCGCCACTTTCAGTTCCGTACTTGAGCATTGCCTGCTCGAAGGCATTGTATCGATCCCACGTTGGTTCGTCGAGAGCTGCTTCCCACTGTCGCTTTGTGGTTACAGTCTGCTCGCCTATCTTGACGATCACGTCGGCTGTGTACATCTCTCTCAGTCGGGATAGGTCCTGAACTAGCTTCTGTCTTGTATCGTCTTGGCGCTCTGTCATCGGACCAATTGGTCGGTAGTTATCAATGTTTGAAGCAGCCTCGATGAAGATGAATCGAGGAAGGAATCCGGAATAGACGTACTCAATGTCCATCAGAGCAAGGACCCGAGTACGAATCCCTCCGCAGAAGAAGATGAGGATAGGGTCCCTGATCTCTAGGACCTCTTTGCGCAGCATCCGCTTCTGGTACTTGCCGTCGTATAGTTTTGTCATTGACTCAATCATACCGGCATAGTAGTCCTTCTTACGGATCATCTCCAACAGGCCACTGAACTCGTCTCGCCAGAAGATACCGGGTCGATTAGGTCTAGCAGCTAGGCCCGTCATCAGGCCTTCGAGCGAACCATCCGTTGCCAGTACTGCATCCGGGTCCACCTGAAGTACCATTTCCACTGCCATATCCATAGCAGTCGATTTCCGGGTGAGTGTGGTATCGGCTAGGATCATGAACCACAAGTTCGGTACAATTATTCCAAAAGATGTCGGCAGCTTGACGACGCCCGACAACAGTTGGCTCAGTATCACGAAAGCTCCAGCCTCGTGATATTGCCATGCTGCATCCCCTCTCGACTTGGCCCAGTTGATGTAGTCTTCGACAAAGGTGTCAGGAAGACTCTTGACGATAGCTCGTTCTGAATCAGTCAGGAGATCAGGCAAGGGCTGCTGCCTAGTGACCTCCTGAAGACGAGCTCCAATGCGAGCATCGGCTCGACACACATCTCTCCACAGATAGGAGGGGTCAAGCCCTTCACGTTTGAACTTGTTACATGCGGCGGCATTGCAGATAACGAAGACATCTTGCTTTGGTACTCCTGCTTCGATCAGGAGGCACTCTAAGTTCCATAGTGAGCCGGACCAGTCGTTGATTGGTTCCTTCGTGTACAGAACGTGAACTTGAATGTCAAGTCGGTCCTTGTACTTCTCGATGAGAGCATCGGGGTCTTGCCCGTCGAGGTTGGGCATTGGTTCATCAGTCCACTCGTACCCAGGCACCTGGGGCATCTCTTGGAATATTGAGAAGGGATACCTGGTACCCGAAATGTAACGAGGGTCAAGGTCGATAACGGGGGACCCTGCTGCAGTGGCGTACTTCTGATTGTACGTTACAGGCACTCGCAGTAGCTGAGTCAGATCCCAACCGCTTTGGTCTACACCGAAGTTCTTGTACATGTGTGCTAGACGGTGACTTGCATCTTCACCTTCAACAGGACTGACAGGTTCTTCTAGTAGCCAGAAACCTTGGTACCGTCCTGGAGAAGTACGAAGTGCAAAAGAGGGAGGAGGCTCAACGTTCGATGGGTCGCACTCATCAAGGTCGGACCAGATGCAGGTAGCAACCTTGACTGAGGACTTCTCTCGCTTCTGAGTCCTCAGGAGTTGCGGGCAGAAGTAGACATCCTGGCCATGGTAGTTCCGATTGACGAACTCGAGCATGTTGCCAAGTTGTTCAGGGTACTTGAAGAACGTCTGCTCGAACCTCTTACCGACTCGGGTTGCGAAGCAGACGTATCCCGTCTCATTAGCGAACAAGGCCCTGAAGAAGGCACTGCGAGCACTATTCACTTCAGGACTGATTACTACGAGTTCCAACAATCCTCCCCGAAATGGTTGTGAGGGGGCCAGCCGGGGACCGACCCCCTCACATGTAAGAGCAGTAGAGAGGCTGCGAGCCCGGATACCGCTCTTACGTCTTCCCTACGGCAGTTCGGACGCGACTGCGCCAGCCGGTAGGATCCTCTTCACGGAGTGAGTCTTCTCGTCCGTGTTGGGATTGACGCTCTCGACGACAACAAGTCGAGCATTGCGACTGAGGACCTCGTCGATGTCGATCTCGAAGTCGGTCGCGTTGAGCTCCTCCTCTTCGTAACCGACTGCGATCAGGAAACGCTTCAACATCGGGAGGGCGTTCGGGACGAGAGAGGTGTTCATCCATGCCTTTCTCTTCTCGAAGCCCTCGTTCAGGATGTTGAACTCCCAAGCGATGTACTGCGAGCCTGGGTTCTTGGCGTTCTCTCCTGCTTCCTTTAGCTCGCCTTTGAACACGACCGCGTCGTAGGTGCCAGGCGGGAGAGGAGCAAATGCATCTTCGACATCGGCGAAACCGCCGGGGATAGGGATACCCAAGTCAGTTCTCCTTCGGGTCAAGGACCAGGTCTGCGATCTCGGCCATGTTCGGATCGTCCATGGTCTGAGGAAGCCTACCCGATCGGTCTTTGGCAATGAACTTGCCTGTCGGTTGTGTGAGAACGCGGCGGATGATTCCATCCTTCTCGACCTTTGTGTACATGTAGAGCACTTCGTCGAGGAATGCCGAGATCTCGTACTTCAACTTACCAGGCAGTGACGGCGTGATCGTAACTGCCCCCGTCTGCTGATCCTTGTCAGAGGCCTCAAGGGCTGTAAAGATGACGTTCGCATCGAGGTCACGGAAGGCTCGGACCATTCGACGCACCATCTCACCACTCTTGCCCCAGTCACGCTGTGCTGGGATGTCGAGGTCTCGTGCTGGGTCACCCTTGACGGTGCGTGTCATCACGGAGTACATCGACATCTTCTGGCCCTCTGTCAGACTGTCGATGACATATGTCTTGTATGGCAACACCCCCTTTCGAATGTCCTCATAGACATCTTGAAGTCTTTCCCAAGATGTCTTCATCAATCGGCCCTTAGCATCGAACTCGTCCTTGACTCGGAGGACTTCGACATCGGGGTACTTGTCTCGGATCGTCTTGGTCCCGCCTTCGATGTCAATGAACAGGACTGGACGCATCCGTTCGACCTCATCTGACGAACCCGCGAGCATTGTCTTTCCAACTCCTGGGACGCCATAGATGAGCATCTTGGCGAAGTCACTACGCTGTGCAACAGCAGTGACCGGAAGGCCTGCGATGATACGCTTTGCCTCGGAGGCCTCTTGCTCTGTGATGCCTAGAGACACAGGCGTGTCCGGGACTACGCTGTGCTCGTTTACCTGTTCGCCGCTTGGTTGAGGATCACTCACTACGACTCCTTCACTTTATCTGAATAAGTACTCCCGTAGTAGGACTCTCGTTTCTTGAACTCATAGCCAAGGATCGATTGAACGTCGCCACCTTCCCAGCGGAGGATACAAGGTGCGACGAATGGACAACTAGAACAGTTGACTCGGGAGGGTGAACGATAGATGGCCGGATTGTTGACCATGTCAAGAACTTCATATCGAAGCATCTCCCCTAGGAGTTCGATCTCTCGACGGTTTCGTCGAACGGGAGTACGCTTGATGAAGTTGTCCGGCTTGTACTTGAGGAAGTCAAGGAAGTCCCAGTACTTCTTGGGGATCGGCTTGTACTCCCTACGGAGTGTAGTCAGAGCGATGTCGAAAGAAGTGTCCTGGGACTGATTGATACTGAAGCCTCCTGCGAGCAGAGGACGGAGTGGCTGTGGTGTCTTCTTCTTCAACTCGTTGTATACCACCCCTTCGGCGGAGATGGGTGGGTCCAGTTGAGAGAGACCCCAGAGGTACGAACCGCACTGGTCGTCCATCATCAGCCACTCTGTCTGATCTGGGAACTGTGCAGTTGTCTTGTGTTCGAGAAGCCATGTGTGGTGTGCTGTCTTGATAAGACCATCGCACCGGAAAGAGTAAGAAACCCCGGGCAGGCCGGGGATTCCTACTTCGTACTCTTTCTCCACCCAGATGACTTCGAAGTCATCGTTCTTGACTGCCCATTTGAAATAGTTGTCAAGCATGCCGAGACCGAGTTCACGGTTCTCTTTGGCCCAAAGTATTTGGTCCTCACCAGGCTCTCCCAGAGAAGTCAGCCAACTGTTGATATACCCCTCGAAGACGTTGATTGCGTAGTCGGAGTCTCTTTCCTCCCGCTTACGCTTGACGCCCTCACCCATCTGGAAGTACTCGATTCCAACTTCGATGGTGGGGTCGTAGTAGGCTGCGAGAGCCTCGTGGATACCGGTGCCGAACCATAGAGGCGTGACGGGTTTCTTTGGCTCGAGGTTGCCACGGATGTTGGATGAGAAGTCCCATCGTTGGCGGCATCGTTTGAAGTTCGTCCTATCGGACGTGTGGATCGAAATCTTCAACGAGTCGCCCCCTGGAACGTCATAGAGCAAAGGTATACCCGGAAGCGGTACAGGGAAGTAGTTGTACTACTAGTTCTATTCTATAGGAGCCCGAGGGACAATCTCAAGTGTTCTCCAAGATTTTCCTGAGTCGGGAAGGCCTAGGTGTCAGGCTCAGCCCACGGCCCTGTAGGTGTAGAGGAGAGCTGCTTGATTGGGAACTCAAGAGTCAAGGGTTCGCCTTCATCGACTGATGGCCATGTGATAGTAGTCCTACCAACTGATACCAAGGTACCGTCAGGAGCATGAATAGAAAAATTGATGATCTGCCTTCTGGTCTTAGTGATAGGGCCCAGACCTCTAGCAGTGAAGACGAGGCTACCCTTCTCAAGACGTATGCCCGTGATGTAGAATAGTCGTTCGTCGACCCAGAGAGTTCCTTTATGCACAGGGTCGCCTCAGAAGGGCTTCTCGGCGAAGGTCCAGTTGTCGTAGATGTTCAGACGGCGGAAGCTTTCGATCGTCATCCGACCAGTACTGTTCAGGCCCCATGGCACCCACGAGTTCTGGATACGGAGCCATGCCGGAGCACCGTCATCCGGATTCAGGTCGACTCCCGTGACTGCGATGTCGTGATATCCGACGTGCTCGGACTCTAGGTTGACCTTGATCCAGTAATTACCGTAGGCCTTCGCGAGTCGACCGTCCCCATAGAACATCGAGCTGTACCAAGGGATCGCTATCGTCACCGGTCCGAATGTGAGCAGTGCAGTGATGACGTCCTCTACGGACTCGACCTTCCAGTAAGAGTCGATGAGGCCCATTTCCTTCATCTTCGCGCAGGCATCTCTCGGGTACATGCCGTTCTGGTACGTGGTATCGCCTGTGCAGTCGAAGTACATCTTGCGTGCGAACTGGTGCGCGAGCTCCACGGTTTGGAAGTCGGGATAGTCAGGATGCGTCGAGAGACCGGCTAGTAGTACGTTGGTCTTCGAGTGTGTGACACAGGTGCCTTCGTTGCCCTGATTGATACGGAAGTCCGGACCCACCATCGGGTAGAGCCTGCGGTCAGTTACACGAACGATTTCTGCCCGTGGCAGGTCCACGAGACTCGCGAACTTCTTGTCACGTGGGTCTGGACGGTCCGGCTTAGCTCCAAGCCTGTACTCAACTTCTTCTGTGGACATCTTCTTCCTCCCATTTCGAAGCTAGACACTTCTGACACATGAGGACTTCTAGGACTGGGGGATCGAATGATGTCCTTGTTAGCTTGACTATTCGTCCGCACCACATCGTGGTGCTTTTCTTCTGCAAGTGCCAGACTGCAAAGCCTTTCACGTACAGCACTACTGGAGGTACTCCTTCCCTGTGATGAGTAGCGCGTCGTCTGAGTCAAGCACGATCGGGAACAGTCCTGAAAGAGATTGAGTGAACTCAAACACCTTCTTCATGTCCTTTCTCCTCCAGACTTCAACATGTATGCCCCAGACTGTTCGGCGAGCTGACTCTGGTTTGATAAGCCCCCGACTCATCATTAGAGCGACAGCGTGCGCCTGAGTGTGAGCATCCAACTTCAAGAGGATTCTAGACATGTGAGTCCGCACCGTTGGCTCTGCGATATCGAGATGCTCTGCGACCTGCGCTCGAGTTGATCCTTCTGCAACTAGAGTTAGGATCTCCAGTTCACGAGGCGTGAGATCTGCTGACATTATCCTCCTTAGGGTAGTGGGGGAGCCGAAGCTCCCCCACTAACTTCCCTATGCTTCACAGCTTCTGAACGTATCGAAGCCCTTTCCACCCTTGCAGGTATCGAAGCCAGGTCCACCGTTCAACCTGTCATTACCGCGACCACCGCGTAGGAGATCGTCTCCCCTACCGCCTCGAACGAGATCATTACCTGCCTTGGCACGGACGAGATCATCGCCTGCCTTGGCACAGATCACGTCATCACCCGGCGTTCCGATGAGCACCTCTGGCTGAGGTGTGCCAGTGATGGTGCAATCAGATGAGGGTGGTGGTGGTGTACCTCCGCCTCCACCTCCGCCTCCTCCGCCGGCAGGCTCCTCAATGAACTTACTGAACTGCACCAACGGGTTGAATCCGGCCCAGCATCCGTCATCGAAACGGAAGACTGCAACCCCACCAGTACCACCGTCACAGTACGCCGATCCGAAGACCGAGTACTGGAACGCTCCATTGGGCGACAGATCCGTTCCAACGTTAGCAGGAGCCGTTCCCTCGACCCCGAGGTTCAGCAGGCTTGAGTCGCATCCAGCGTACTGGACCGCCTGACATTCGACCCCGTTGCCGATCGGGTCGTATCCGAACGAGGCCGTGTTCCAGGCCACGCCGTATACGATCTCGTCTGGTGCTGTAACACCCGTCAGGTCGAACCTGATGGTGTCGGCGAGGCCCAAGAAGCAGTCCTGACCCCACCCTTGACCGTTTACGGTTGCCGGGCACTCGGGGTTCGTGCTCGGACGGAACGGGATGTTGAACGTCTGCGTTCTCGAGGCAACGACTGACATGTCGTCGTTCGGGTCGTAGATGTTCAACGTGATCGGGACTGCGAACGTCGAACCTGGTGTCGTCTCACACGTCACCGCGTTCTCAGCTGCCCAACCCGTACCAGTCTCACACGCCCAGCTGCTAATGACGACCTTCGCGTTGTCGAGCAACTGGTTCCCGTTCGTACTGAACTCGATCCCATCCCCTGCCTCAGCTACGCCCCAAGACTCGTAACTGTAGCTCGAGACGTTTCCTGGGAGGGGACTCGGGATGTAGTCGAAGATCACCTCCGCTGCAGCTGAGACAACTTGTGTGGACAGAATCACCATCGCACCGGCGATAGCTAGTACTGTTGCCAACCTCTTCATGCTTCCTCCTTGCTCATGGTACCATGTCTTCTCGCAGCATGTTGCCGCAGAACGCGCACCACCAGATGCGCTTGAAGCCTAGCCCGTATACTTCGAACTCTATCTCAAGGTCCGACCACCTCCTCCACTTCCCGCACTCACGGCAAAGCATCCCCGTGTCCGTGAGTAGTTGGTCATTGTGTCTCTTCGGGGTCCATGTCGAGGCCGAGTGCTTCCTTCTCCTCCTGTACCGCTTCAGCAAGGGCTGGAAACGCTCCACATGCCTCCTTCAGGTCGATGAATCCCTCCGTTCCGCAGCAGTTACAGACCCGCTTGGTGAGCTTCTTCGTTCGAATTCTGTAGTAGAGCAGCTGGGGCGCTATGTTCAATAAGTCGGCCATTTCCCTAACAGGTAACCTACCGAACCCGATGGCTTTGTCGAGTAGTTCGTCTCGACGTATTTGTGAGAAGAGCTCCAAAGGCGACCTCCTTCCCTGTCTCTTACTATTCTATAGCATCCCATTGGCAAACTCAAGTTCCCTGTCTGCCAATGTGCTCAGGGAAGGTGAAGTCCAAAGAGACTCCGTCGGGCGCGGCCTGCTTGTTCAGCCAGAGAGTCTTTCCGCACTCAGGACAGTTGGCCCAATAGCCCCTAGTCTTTGTAACTGAGACAGTCATCGGGTCCACGTCTGCTCCTGAAGCTGAACACCTTGGAGGGCGTTCGTGTTCAATAACTCCTGCCATTAGTACGCGTCTCCCTCGTCTGGATCAACCAACGGAACCGGATCGCCTAGTGCGTTCTCTAGCCACATGGCGTCAGGGTCCAAACACTTGCCCACATGCTTCCGCACAGCCTGCTCGATGCGGCGTAGCTTCAGTTCAGCCTCAGCACGGAAGTAGGCCTCATCACTTGCAGCCTTCCTCAGGGTAAGAACTGTTCCCTCAAGCGTCTGATTACGTTCGTACTCAGCTTTGATCACAGCCTGTAGACGTTCCACTTCCTTCTCGATATCGTTCATCTAGCCTCCTCGATGCGCTTGAGGGCGTTGACGTTGTGAGCTTCGATCCGGTCAGTCATGTCCAACGCCGCCTGCTGCGCTTCGTACTGCCACGTGCCCTCCACGTTCGACTCCGGCAGTCGCCCCACCACGCCGAGAAGAATCTGCTGCGACAGCAGCAGATCCTCCCGCAGCCTCTCGTCCTCGTCCTCCAACTCAGCGATGCGGGTCGTGTAGACCGTTACGTGCGGAGACGGGACACGCGTGATGCGATTCAGTTCCTTCCGCAGCCCCTCGTTCTCCTCCTGGAGACGGCCACGCCACTCTTTCTCGGCCTCGGCCTCCATACGCCAAGAGTCCATCCGTTGCAGGGCCTCTCTGTGTTCACCCCGCAGCCTCTCGTTCTCCTTATGGAGTTCGGTTCGTTCGTCTAGGAGTTCGAAGATGTACCTTACGAGATCACTGCCGCCGTGTTTCCATGAGTAGCTAGACGCCTTGAACCGAATCTCTTTCACACGCTCCTCGTCCATCTAGCCTCCTAGGATGGTTCGAATCCAAGACCACTTCAGGTCTAGCTTCTTCTCTACGTCCTGGTCGACTTGTGCGTCGCTTTGGATGATGATGACTTGGACGGCGTTCTTTTGACCAATACGATGAAGTCTGTCTTCTGCCTGGAGGTTATCAGCCGGAGACCATGACCTATCCAAAAAGACGACCGTCGAGGCCCTGTGGAGGGTGATTCCCACGCCGCCGGCCTTAGTCGTCCCCAGGAAAACTCGTGCCTTCCCACTCTGAAAGGTTTCGACCAGAGGACCTCGTTCCGTGTTAGGAGTGTCCCCGGTAAGCGATACGTATGGGATCTTGGCTTTTGCAAGTCGCACCTCCGCCATCTTGATCATCTGCTTGAACTGACTGTACACTACGATGGGCTCTTCAGTGTCCTCCAGAAGCTCCATAAGAGCGTTGAGCTTGCAGGATGGTTCTGCCATCCGCATGTTACCCTCGTCATCTCGAAATGCATACGCCGCAGCGAATTGACGAAGTCTTGTGAGGCGGGCGACAACCATTGGTGCAGGTACTGGTTCGTCTTCATGATCTCCCACCCAGGCGAGGGACTCTTTCCGCATCTCCTCGTAAGCGCGTCTCTGCTGCGGAGACATCTGGACCTTGAGGTGAGTGTAGTACTTCTCCGGTAACTCCTTGAGGACATCCCGCTTCAACCTCCTCAGCATGAACGGTTCCAGGATCTCCTTCAGTTCACTAGTGTTCTTCGGACCGACAATCTTCTTGTACGATCCGTGAGGCCCAACGAGTTGAACATACCTAACGAAGTACTCGAAGTACCTCCAGTAGGACTTGAACTTAGATGGGTAGAGCCAGTTCAAGATACTCCAGAGTTCGTCTGGCCTATTCACCATCGGTGTTCCCGAAAGGGCACGCTTGTACTTAGCACGCAACCGCTTCGTGGCCCGTGTCCTCAAGGCCTTACGGTTCTTCAGGTAGTGTGCCTCGTCAGCAATGATGTAGTCCCACCACATCTTCATGTACGCACCATTGTTTATTCGGACTTGCTCGTAGTTCGTCACCACGAACTTGATGTGACCCTCGGCAGGACTACGTAGCATTTCCTGTGCGGAGGCGTAGACCTGTGCCTTCGGAAGAAGCCAGGCGATGTGGTCTTGCCAGACCGAGATGACTGACTTGGGACAGACAACAAGAACGGTGTCGACGCCTTGCGTGCGACCTCGTTCCCGAATCTCCCACAGGCTACTGACGGTCTTTCCCAGTCCCATCTCGTCCGCAAGCAAGAAGGAATCGGAGGCAATCATCCGCTCGACTGCCTCTTGCTGATACGGATAGAGTGTGACAAGATCTGTTTCGGTCTGTATCAAAGTGGTATCCCCAGGCTCATGCGACGGAACAGGGGAGTCTGGTGAAGCCACTCACGAGGCTTCATGGCCATCGTCTCTTCGCCTTCGAGCTCTGTCAGACGGTAGGCTTCTTCAAGGGCATGTTCGCCTCGTAGGAAGTTACCAGGATCGGGCATCGAGAAGATGTACATCATCTGGATCTCCCCAGCTCGAGCCTGTAGGAACCGACAGACGTTGAGCCTGTGGTGGTCCTGCATCTGGGAGATCGCATACCAACCCGCCTCGCCATGCCAGTAGTGGTTCTGGTTGAACATGTCGTAGGTAGAGTTGATCTTCCAACGCGGAGGACCATTGATGACGGGACTGTCTTTGACGTTCGAGAAGTTGATCCTCATTCCAGATTGGCCTTTCGCTTCATGAGTTCGACCTCAGGTGGTAGACGCCTACGCGCCCTCCCCGCAGGAACAAATCCTGAGTCAACAAGCTGCGTGTCGACGTCTTCTCCGTCTAGCACTCGACAGAAGAACTCGGCCCATCGTTGTGATGACATCTGATGTTCGGCTGTCACGAGCTTGCCATCGACGGTGATTGACACTGACTGCGGTATCGCTCCTGCCTCCGTAAGAAGAGTCCTAGATCGAACAAGTGGGAAGAACGAGACTCGCTTCCCTTCGGCTGCAGACCTAATGGTAGGGACGGAACAGCAGATTGCTGCGATAGGAATGTCTGCTTCGAAGGCCTCTTGAACGTACTGTTGTGTCGTCGGGTGCTTCCAGTACAGTTCGGTGTCCTTCATGTTCCCTGATACGAACATCAGTCCGTCGTACTGCCTCACCTTCTCGGGATCGATGTCATCAAGTGTATATTGGATCTTGTTCGCTTGGAAAGTGATTTCGTCCTCGATGAGATACTTGGTTGAGACAACATCGAACTCCAGACCATGCTCTTGCATAACACCTAAAGCGGTCCAAAGTTCGTGTCCGTTGTACCTCTGAGCACAAACCACTAGGACTCTCACTTGGTAACCTTGTCCTTCTCCTCGGTGAAGCGCCTCGCAACCTCTTCTGGGTTGATGTCTCGTACGTCTCGGTCCTCACGAGCCTGACGCATCTCGTCTTGCCAGTCTGGGTTCTCTGTCCCATCAGGATTCAGATCGAGACGCATCAGGTAGATCTCCCCCTTTCGCATGAACATCTTCAGAGGAAGGTCGTGATTCCTGATGTAGGCCGTAAGTGAAGACGTCAGAGACTGGAGCGACTGTTGCATTCCAGTCCTATCGAGCTTGGCACATACGTACCCAGTCTCCAAGAAGGACTTGAGGATCGGGTATGACACCCTACCTCGGTGAGCCTCCTTCATGTTAGGAATCTCGTCGAGCGGAACCTCGTCGAACCTCATGTTGTCACCTCCTCTCACTTTTCTGGAACTCTGCCCGTGTGCTTGCAGTGGTCAGCGTACCTGAAACCGTCACAGGCACACACCCGCTTCCCGTTACCGAAGTCGATTACGTAGTAGAACCCCATCTCATCAGTATCCGACTTGACAGCCCAGACCTTGATCGTCTTGTCGGTAGTGGCATCCCACCTTGTACGGAGTTCATCGATCAGAGCGAAGACGCCATTGCCCTGGTCTATCTTCGTGAGCACAAACTCGTGCCACGTATCAGTCGGTGAGGGGCTCTGTGTGGGCATGCAGGTTCTCCTTATGGTCCGCGAACTCGCCTTCTAGGACGCGGAGACGATTGACGATATCCGTAAGGGCTCTAGGCACATCAACGCCCCCGAGCTGCTTCGTGAGGTCAAGGATACGTTGCTCCTCGTGCTGCTCCTTACGTACCTTGACCTGTGCCTGAGGCATCGTCTTGTGTGCAAGTTCGAAGTCAGCGAGGGTAGGTTTCTTCCACAGCCTCCACACGCTGGGTGACGGTCCTCCACCTCTCCGCTCCTGTGTGATGCACCCCATCTCACGAAGAAGGTCTAGCACCGGTCCGTAGTTAGGGACAGCGATGCCGAGTTCCTGGAACAGATGCGAGGTGAAGCCTTCGTAGACCTGCTCCCGAACGAACTCTGGGTCTTCGTCATCTAGTTCGGGAACTCGAGTCGTAGATGTCCTCTCCATCGCGTCGTACACCTTCTGGACATGGAGCCAGATTGCAGGAGGCGCCTTTGAATCGGTAGGGGCCGTATCCATCTGTCCTCCTAGACAATATTGTACTCTTTGTTACCTTGATTATATAGGAACCTCTAGGAAATCGCAACTGTTGTCTTTGTGGAACAAAAGAGAAGGGCCCTCGGGGAGGAGGGGCCCTTCTCTAGGAGGCGGCAGCCCCCAGCTAGGGGAACGAAGATCCGGGGACCCCACTGTTCCCCGGCCGCTGTCACATCGAGTCCTGACGAATGGCCTATTCGTCATTCCGGGGCCTCACGGCGTTAGCAGGCGTCCCTGATCCCGGCAAGAGCGGCGCTGCTAGGTCTCCGTCGCTTCGGACCGTCCCGTTATGGAACGGCTACCCTCGGACAACGTGCACTACATGGCTGAGACGGCTCGCAGAGCGCACGCATATCGTACGATGCTGCCCGCGCTTCCACCCAGGACATCTTCGTTCGCCCAACAAGAGGTTGCCACTATGAAGTTGTGCCGGTGAGGACGTCGTTCCACACCGTTACTCGAGCCGGCAGTACTAATCCGTCCTCACCGACGACTGCGTGGACCCCAGCTGCCGTTGATGAGTCCAACTATCCAGATCAGGACAATGAACCCACCAACGACAGCAAACGGAATCCACCACATTACGGAACAGCTTCTGTAACCGTGACGATGAACTGACGTTCTCCGTTGGCGATGTCGACGTGGATCTCGTTGCCTTTCTGGACAACTTCGATCGCCTCATCGTCGTATGCGTCCGCTAGTTCTGGGTTCTGCTGAAGCGAATTGCCTAGCTTGATCGCCTCGGCAAGTGCTGCAGAGAATGCAAGTGCTGCCGCCGTTGTTTCTGCCATCTAACCCTCCGCCCTCAAGTAGTGGGAGACCGGCTGTCCGAAACCACCCTCGGGTACCCTGTCTCGACCTACTCGGCTGACCGATCTCGGCAACTTCCCCTAGAAGGGCCGAGACCTGTTGGTCTTTTGCCTTTCGGAAGTCCGCTCAACCGGCCTCCCTTTGAGGACTGAACGGCGGGTGATCGGCCCTTACCGTTCGTAGCGGCTATCGTTCAGTCCTCAAAGCGAGGCAGGGAGCCGAAGCCCCCTGCTCGCGATGTTGTCGATCGGATGTTAGCCGGCGTACTCTTCGGTACCCTCTTCGGCACCTGCGGCCTCGCCCTTGGCTGCCTTCTCCGCAGCCTTGGCTGCCTTCTCCGCAGCCTTGGCCTCGCGCTCAGCCTTCTTCTGGGCCTTCTCCTGCACCCAGGCCTCGAACTCGGAACGGATGATGTAGCGACCCTCTCCGCCCTTCGAGTAGGCCTGGAGTCCACCGTTGCGAATGTAGCCGTAGACGATCTGCGGTCGGACTTCCTTGCCTTCGGCCTCTGAAAGCTCCTTGGCAAG
>Ga0184637_10000412_pt1 | contig 32117 bp, 35 predicted proteins | sample PLM3_127_b2_FD_133143 | JGI IMG/M metagenome (GOLD analysis project Ga0184637, IMG submission 133143) | Groundwater sediment microbial communities from an aquifer in East River, Colorado, USA - PLM3_127_b2 | ecosystem: Environmental > Terrestrial > Soil > Riparian zone | place: USA: East River... | reverse complement strand
GCAAGCTCATGCCCTTCTGAAACTGAACCCTGTTCTTCGGCATCGCGTATCTCCTTGTCCAATCACGCGATGTCAGTGTGCTACCCCCACTGGCTCACTGGCTGAGCCTCGTGGGTAATCAGGAAAAATTATAATCGGATACGAGGGAGGACGGGGGATGGCGGCGAAACAGCTTACCGGCGACACGGTGGAGACGCTGCTCGCGGTGCAGGGCGTCGGGCTCGCGCCCGGCCGCGGCGAGCGGCTGGCGCAGGGGCTGAAGGCTTCGATCGGGGCGAGCCTCGAAGACCCGGCGCGCAGCGAGCTGGAACTCGACGCCGAGCCTTGCGGCTTCGTGCTTGGCCTTCAGCAATGCAAGGCGAAGTGACCGGCCCCTGCGGCATGTCGCTTGCGCAGGCGGCACGGGCTCTGCGCGAGCGGCGCATTTCCTCGCGCGAGCTAGTCGCCGCCTGCCTGGCGCGAATCGAGCGCTGGCAGCCCCGCATCAACGCCTTCGTCGCCGTGGAAGCCGGCGCGGCGCTCGAGGCCGCCGCGGCTGCCGACGCCGCGCTGGCGAACGCAGCGGCGTGCGGCGCGCTCGCCGGCGTGCCGCTCGCGCACAAGGACATGTTCTACCGCGCCGGCCGCGTATCGAACTGCGGTTCGAGGATCCGGCGCGGCTGGATCGCCAAGGCCACCTCGGGCGCGCTTGAGCGGCTTGCCGGCGCGGGCGCGCTGCAGCTCGGCACGCTCAGCATGGCGGAGTTCGCCTATGGCCCCACCGGGCACAACGACCACTGGGGCGACTGCCGCAACCCATGGAACCCTGCGTACGCGCCCGGCGGCTCCTCGAGCGGCTCGGGCGCCGCTGTGGCGGCGCGCCTCGCGTTCGGCGCGCTGGGGTCGGACACCGGGGGCTCGGTGCGCGTGCCAGCGGCCGTTTGCGGCGTGAGCGGACTCAAAACCACCTGGGGCAGGGTGTCGCGCCACGCCGCAATGCCGCTCTGCCCCTCGCTCGACACGGTCGGGCCGCTTGCCCGGAGCGCCGAGGACTGCGCGCACCTGCTCGCGGCGGTCGCCGGCTTCGATCCGCGCGACCCCTTGAGCGCGCAGGAGTCGGTCGGCGACTACGTCGCTTCGCTGAAGACGCAGCTGAACGGGACGCGGGTAGGGTTTTCGCCGACGTGGATCGAGCGCGATGCCGAGCCCGAGGTGGCGGCGGCAGTGCTTGCGGCCGCCGCTGCCATGCGCTCGGTCGGCGCGACGCTCGTCGAAGTGCCGCCGCCCGACGTCGACACGCTCTCGGCGCACTGCATGGTGGTGATGCAGGCGGAGAGCTCGGCGCAGCACGCGCGCTGGATGCGGGAGCGGCCCGCGGACTACTCGGCGGTGGTGCGCGCGCGGCTCGAGGCCGGTTTCGCGATCCCGGCTGCCGCCTACCTCGAGACGCTTCGCCTGCGCGCGCCGCTGCTCGAGCGTTTCTGCTCGGCGACGCTCCGCGAGGCCGAGCTTTACCTGCTTCCCGCGATGAATATCCGCGCGCCGACGCTGGAGCAGACCGGTCCCGGCGGCGGGCCGCAGATGCCTCGCCTGCTCGGCGAGCTCACCCGGCTCATGCGGTGGGTCAATTATCTCGGGGTCCCGGCGCTCGTCGTGCCCTGCGGGTTCGACACGCGTGGCCTGCCGATCGCCGCGCAGCTCGTCGGCCGCCCGTTCACGGAAGCGGCGCTACTCGCCGCCGGTCACGCTTATCAGCAGGCGACGGACTGGCATCGTCGCGCGCCGCCAGAGCCATCCTGAACGCCCACCCTTGATGGCGGCCCTGCACTCGCGGACCCGGCGGCCGAGCCTCCGGCCTGCGCACTCGCGCCGCACCCAGAGGTACTGCTCCGCGACGAGCCGTTCTCGGCGCTCGACTACGGGATGACACCATTCATGCGCAACAAACTGCAGGCGAGGTTCCAGGCGACCGGCACGACTAAAATGGTCGTATCGAACGACCTCGAGGAGGCGGTGTACCTCGACGAGCGGGTGCTGCTGCTCAGCCGCCGCCCGACGCACATCGCGCAGATTGTGCCGTTCCCGGCGCCGCGCCAGCGCCATCCCGATACGCTGACCAGCGGCGAGTTCGTGCACGCCAAGGCAGTGTGTCTCGAGGTGTTCCAGCGCGAGGTGCGCGGCTGATGCCCCGCGAGCCGGCCTCCGCCGCGCTGGCGCACCTCAGGGTGCTCGATCTCACGCGCGCGCGCGCCGGGCCGACGTGCGTGAAGCAGCTTGCCGATTTCGGCGCCGACGTGATCAAGGTGGAGTCGCCGGCGGGGCTCGACCCCAACGCCGACATGACCGGTCCGCGCCACGGCGCCGACATGCAGAACCTGCACCGCAACAAGCGCTCGATCACGCTCAACTTGAAGACGCCCGAAGGGCGCGAGATCTTCATGCAGCTCGCGGCCGCGGCCGACGTCGTGGTCGAGAATTTCCGCCCCGGCGTGAAGGACCGGCTCGGCTTCGACTACGAGTCGCTGAAGCGGGTGAACCCGCGCATCATTCTCGCCTCGATCTCGGGCTTCGGCCAGGACGGGCCCTACGCCGAGCGTCCCGGCGTCGACCAGATCGTGCAGGGCATGGGCGGCCTGATGATGGTGACCGGGCGTCCCGGGGAAGGGCCGATGCGCGCGGGGGCCGCGGTCGCGGACATGGCGGCCGGGCTGTACGCCGCGCTCGGCATCCTGACGGCGCTTATCGAGCGCGAGCGTTCCGGCCTCGGCCAATGGGTGCAATCGAACCTGCTGCACGCGCAGGTCGCGCTGCTCGACTTCCAGGCCGCGCGCTATCTGGTGGAAGGGGTGGTCCCCGGGCAGAGCGGCAACGACCATCCGACGAGCATGCCGACCTCGGCGTACGCGACCGCCGACGGCTACATCAACATCGGCGCCGCGGGCGAGGAAATGTGGCGGCGGCTGTGCCGCGCGATCGGACGCGAGGACCTCGTGCAAAGGCCGGAGTTCGCCAGCGACGCGGCGCGCGCGCGGAACCGCCGCGCGCTGAACGAGGAGTTGAACCGGGCACTTGCCGCCCGCACCACTGAAGATTGGGTGGCCGCGCTCAACGAGGCGGGCGTGCCTTGCGGGCCGATCCTCACGATGGATCGCGTGTTCGCTGATCCGCAAGTGCGTCACCTCGGCATCGCCGCGGGCGTGACGCACCCCGCGCTCGGCGAGATCCGGCTCGTCGCGCAGGCTGTGACGCTCGCGCGCACGCTGGCGACGCTCGCCGCGCCCGCGCCGGAGTGCGGCGAGCACACCGAAGAGGTGCTGCGCGAGCTCGGCTATGATGCGGCGCAAGTCGAAGAGCTGCGCCGCCGGCAGGTGATCTGAGGCGCGCTGCGCACTGAAACCCCGAACCATGCCCGTAACGACAGTCAGCTTCTACTCCGACCGACATCGGATCGCCGCGCTGCTACATGCGCCTGAGCCGAAGCGCGGCGCGCCGCGCCCGGCCATCGTCATGGCGCAGGGCATGGTGGGCCGCAAGGAGCTGTTCGGCTTCCCGCGCATCGCCGAGCGCTTCAACGCCCTGGGCTACGTCGCGCTCACATTCGATTACCGCGGCGTCGGTGAAAGCGAGGGCGAGCGCGGACGGCTGTTTCCGCAGGAGCTGGTCGAGGACCTGCGCAATGCCGTCACGTTCCTCGCGCAGCAGCCGGGGGTCGACACCGGGCGCATCGCGCTCTGGGGAACGAGTTTCGGCGGGGCGACGGTGCCCTATGCCGCGGCGGTCGACGGCCGCGTGTGCGCCGCAATCAGCATCGCGGGCTTCGGCGACGGCGAGCGCTGGCTGCTGGGAAGGCGCACCGCCGAGGAGCGCGCGGCCTTCGACCGGCGGGTCGCCGCCGACCGCCGGCAACGCGTGCTGAGCGGCAAGTCCGAGCTCGTTGCGCCGTCCGAGCTGTTCGCGCCCGACGCGAAATCCGCCGAGGTGCGCGCCCGGGTCGTCGGCGGACCCCCGGGGATGGACGTGCGCACGCCGTCCGTCACGCTCGAGTCGGTGGAGCGAATCCTGGAATTCCGGCCCGGCAGTGTCGTGGAGCGCATCGCGCCGCGTCCGGTGCTGTTCGTCGCCGCCGAGCACGACACGGTCACGCCCGTTGACGGGATCGCCGAGATGTACCGGCGTGCCCGCGAGCACAAGCGCCTCGAGATCATCCCGGGCATCACCCATTACGAGATCTACGAGGAGCCGCACATCGGGCGCATCATCGACTGGACGCACGACTGGTTGAGCGAGCGGGGTGCCGCGAAGCGGGCTTGACAGGCAAAATCAAAGCGCCTCTACTGTCTTCGAGAATACCTAGAACGATCTCTGCAAACACGTGGCAATGAAAGGAGGGTAGAGGCATGAGGAAATCTCGCGTCATCCTTACCACGGTGGTTCTTGTCTCGCTTGGCCTCACATTTGGCGGTCCGCAACTGGCAGTGGCCCAAGCCCAACCCGTTGTCCTGAAGTTCCAGGCCAGTTGGGGCCCGGCCATTCAGCATTTTCACGCCTTCAACAACATCTTTGTCGACCGGGTCAGCAAACTGTCGGGCGGCCGGCTGAAGATCGAGCAATCCGCCGGCGGCTCCGTCGTCCCACCCTTCGAGGTCCTGGACGCCACCAGTAAAGGAGTCATCGACGGGGCCGTTACCTATGCCCCTTTCTGGGTCGGCAAAAACAAGGCTGCCACCCTGTTCGGCGGGGTGCCGGGCGGACCGTTTGGAATGGACCCCACTGACTTCGTGGGGTGGCTGATCGATGGCGGGGGACTCGAACTCTACCAGGAAATGTATCGCGATGTGCTCAAGCTGAACGTGGTGGCCTTCCCCATCATGTCTCAGCCTCCCCAAGTCCTGGGGTGGTTCAACAAGCCGATTCGCAACTGGGACGATTTGAAGGGCATCAAAATCCGCATGTCGGGGATCGCAGCCGACATTTACAAGGAGGCGGGGATGTCCGTACTCCAGCTCGCGCCCGGGGAAACCATCCCGGCGGCCCAGCGGGGCGTCATCGACGCGGCCGAAATGCAGGGTGGAGACGTGGACCTGAAGTTTGGCTTCCACCAGGTATTCAAGTATCACTACGCGCCGGGGATGGCCGAGGCCAACAACGTCCAGGAAATGCTCATCAACAAGGCCGTTTGGGACAAATTGGAGCCCGGGCATCAGGAGATCATCACGTCGGCGGTGATGGAAAGCCTCCTGCGAAGCTCCTTTTTCTTCAAACGGATCGATGCCGAGGCCTACAGAGTGCTGATCGAACAGCACAAGGTCCAAGTCAGGCGGACGCCGCAAGACGTCCTCACGAAGACGCTTGAGGTCTGGGACAGAATGGTGGAGAAGGAGTCGGCGCAGAACCCCTTCTTCAAGAAGGTGATCGAGTCGCAGAGACAATACGCGGCCTTGATCGTCCCGTACCGTCTGTCGATCTGGCCCCCATACGACATGGCGGGAAACCACTACTGGAAGAAGTCCGTCTTCCGGAAGTAAGTCGGGGAGCGGCCGGCGAGATGCGATTGGGAGGCAAGGTCGCCGTCATCAGCGGCGCCGCGCACGGCATGGGGGCGGAGGAGGCGCGGCTGTTCGCCCGCGAAGGGGCGAAGGTGGTCATCGCCGACATCCTGGAGCCCGAAGGCAAGCAGGTCCAAGGCGCAATTCGGGAGGCGGGGGGTGAGGCGCTGTTCGTCCGTACGGACGTGACGAGCGAAGCCGACTGGCGGCACGTTGTGCAGGCCACCGTTTCCCGCTACGGCAAGCTCGACATCCTCGTCAACAACGCCGGGGTGAGCGGCACCTCGGTGTCCGACCCGCTCGACACCGAGGGATGGCACCGCATCATGGGCATCAACGCGACGGGGGTCTTCCTCGGATGCAAGCACGCCATTCCCGCGATGCAGGCTGCGGGCGGCGGCGCCATCGTCAACATCTCGTCGGTCATGGGGTTCGTGGGCGACGAGGGCGGCCACCCGGCGTACCACGCGTCCAAGGGCGCGGTACGGATCTTCACCAAGGCCCTGGCGGTGAAGTACGGACCCGCTGGCATCCGGGTCAACTCGGTGCATCCGGGGTACATGCCGCCGATGCTCACGACGAGCCCGGGTCACGGGCCTTTTCGGGAGCAGCAGGTCAGGGCCACGCCGCTTCGCCGCCTCGGGAAGGCGATCGAGGTGGCCTACGGCGTGCTCTTCCTCGCCTCCGACGAGGCTTCCTTCATTACCGGCACCGAGCTCGTCATCGACGGCGGCTTTCTCGCGCGGTGACCGGTCTTTAGCGTGGAGGGCTGGCTAGGGTGACTCCTCCGTCCACCGGAAGCACGACGCCCGTGATGTAACGCGCGTCGTCGGAGACGAGGAAGAGCGCCGCATGGGCCACGTCCCAGCCGGTCCCCTCGATCCCCAGGGGCGACGCCAGCCGGCGCCGCTCCCGCAGTTCCTCGCTCATGCCATCGGCATAGACCATCGGGGTGTACACCGGCCCCGGCGCGATGCAATTCACGCGGATACCGTCGCGCGCGTGGTCGATCGCCATGGCCCGTGTGAGGGCGATCACCGCCCCCTTGGACACCGAGTACGGAGTCAGTCCGTGCGGCCGGAGGGCCGAGATCGACGAGATGTTCACGATCGCTCCACCTCCGCTTCGCCGCATGGCGGGGATGGCGTGCTTGCTCGCCAGCATCATGCCGGTCACGTTGACCCGCATGACGTGCTCCCAATCGGCCTCACCGACGTCGACCACCGTTCCGCGTCCGCCGATCCCGACGTTGTTGTCCAGGATGTCGAGCCGGCCCCACCGGCGGACCGCCTCTTCCACCATGGCCCGGGCGTGATCGGCCCGGGTCACGTCGGCCTCGAACACCGCCGCCTCTCCGCCTTCCTGCTCGATCATGGCGAGCGTCGCCTCCGCCGCCGCGCGGCTCACGTCGACGAGGAGGACTCTGGCGCCTTCGCGAGCGAACAGGACGGCGGCGGCGCGACCGTTGCCGATGCCCTCGGCCCGCGACCCGGCCCCGGTCACGATCGCGACTTTCCCCTCGAGGCGTGGAGCTCGCATGATTACCCCCTGCCCTCGCTACTTGGAACCGGCCTTGCCGGATTTTTGATATCGAGCCTCGGGCACGATCTCAGCGATGATCCCGCCGGGGGCGCGGAACTTTATCGGGAACTTTCCCGGAGCGCTGTATACCTCGCAGCCGAATTTGCGCACTTCCGCCTCGTACTTGGCCGGATCGTCCACCTCGATTGCGAAGTGGTGTATGCACGGTCCGGGTCCGGCGAGCAGCGCCTCCGGCGCGTCTTCGCTGTCGTACTTGATCAGCGTGAAGTCGGTGTACCCGTCGCTCAGGTGACGCGAGATATGGCCTTCATGATGCTCGGTCTCGACGTGCTTGAAGCCGAAGACGTTCTGGTAAAACGCGGTGGGCTGCTCCAGGTCTTCGACCTTCACGGCGATATGAACGATTCGACCCATCCGTTTCTCCTCAATTCGCCCGCAACCTCTTTCAAGGGGTTGTTGCAGTAGCGTCACTCACACACCGCGTCCATCGTACAATGACACCGAGTACCGTGATGACAGTTTACCTGCGACCTTACTAGCTATGCCTGACGGGGGCGCCGCGATCGGGCCTGCGCTCGCCAACTCCGCGGCGTTCCTAAACTCGTCCACCGACCAGCACAACGCGATCAATTTCTCGATCGCGCCTTGACCCGGCTGGCGGCAATGCCGCCGCCCTCAGCGATCGAATGCACGCATCGCAGCGATCAGCGGCTCGATTGCCTGCACCTCCTCGTGGGCCACGCGCACGAGCACGGCGAGGGGCGGTACGGTGACCAGCGGCTCGACGGCGATGCGCCGGACGGCGCCCCGGCGCTCGCTGACCGCTACGGCCGCGACCGGCGCGAGCGCGACGCCGACGCCCGCGGCGGCGAGCTCGATGTCCGTCGAGAGTTGCGCCGATTCGACAACGGGGCGCGGCATGAGCAACCCGGCCTGGGCGAGCGTATAGGCCAGCGCCTGGCGGACGACGGTCCGCTCCGGCGGGAGGATCCAGTCCGCAGCGGCCAGCTCGCTCCACGCGACCCCGCCGACGCCGCGCGAGCGGGTGAGAAGGCGCTGCCACAGGGGCGAGGCGCTGGTCCCTGAGCTGCTCGCAGCGCACGTTCGCCGCACGGCTCGCCTCCAGCATCTCGGGCGTCTGGAGCTCGATCATGCACCGCAGTACGCCGCGCTCGAGCTGTTTGATGCGCTGCGGCAGGTTCCCCTCAAAGAGCTGCACCCGCAGGCGCGGGATCGCGGCGCGCACGGCGGCAAGGGCGGACGGGAGCGTCCATGCGACGAGCACGGGGGGCGCCCCGATCCGCAGCACCGGCGCCTCGTCGAGGTCCGCCGACGCGAGCTCGCCGGACAGGTAGTCGAGCTCTCGCAGCAGGACTTCCGCCCCGCGTACGAGCGCGTGACCGGCGCGCGTGAGCTCGGTGCCGCGCGGGCCGCGCTCGAAGAGGTCGACGCCAGCAAGGCTCTCGATCTCGCGCAACGCCTTGCTGACGGCCGGCTGACTGAGGTGCAGGCGCCTGGCCGCCTCCCGGAGGCTCCCGGTATCGGCGAGCGTCCGCACGAGCTCCAGGTGCCGGAATCTCAGCCGCGCGAGGAGCGACCGGCGCTCGAGCGGGTCGGCCATGCGCAGCGATAGCCTTTTGTTATCACCGTCCAACAAAATACCATTTGCCGCCCGCGAGCGGGCCCACGTACCCTCGTGCCTCGGGGGCGCGGCGCGGGCCCCGGCGGGACGGTCAACTGCCAGTGGAGGACGTTCATGAGCAAGGATCGGAGCATCATCACGTCTTGGGTCGCCGCGGGCCTCGCGGCATTGGCGCTCGCCGGCAACGCGGCGGCGCAGGGATCGCCCCAGACGATCCGCATGGCGGTCGTCAAGGCCACGGTCCTCGCACCGTCCCTTCTCGCCCAGAAGCATCTTCCGCCAGGCTGGAAGACCGAGATCACCTACTTCACCACGCCGGGGGACATGACCAACGCGCTCCTCACCGACAGCGTCGACCTCGCGTACATCGGCTTCACCATCGCCGTCGTGGCGCGCTCCAAGGACCAGCCGATTGTCATCGTGGCGAACCAGGCCGGCAAGGGCACCGCGATCGTAACCCGCACCGACTCGCCGATCAAGTCGATCGCCGATCTCAAGGGTAAGAAGGTCGGCAACCTGCCCAACTCCATCCATGACATCCTGCTCCGCGAGGAGCTCCGCAAGGCGAACCTTAAGCTCGAGGACGTGACCCCGATCCGCCTCACGCCCGCCGACATGCCCGCGGCGCTCCAGCGCGGCGACATCGACGCGTTCTCCGGCAATGAGCCGAACTCGACACAGACGGTGCTGGCCGGATATGGCCGCGTGGTGATGTACCCCTACGACAACCCGGTCGGGACGATCAACGTCGGGGTGCTCTCCAGTGAGCGCGTGGTCAGGAACAAGGCCGAGATGCTGCGCGTGTGGGCGCAGGCACACGCGCGTGCGACCGACGAGCTCGCGAAGAATCCCGAGCAGTGGGCCGACCTCGTGACCAAGGAATGGGGCTACGACCGCACCGCCAGCCGGCGCTCGATGGACAACATCGAGCTCAAGTGGCAGATGGACGACAAGTTCATGTCGCAGCTCGCCGCGTTCAGCGACCGGCTGAAGAGTCTGGGTGTGATCCAGTCGGTCCCCGACATGGGCAAGCTCGTGGCGGGCGAGTTCGTCCGGCAGGTCAAGTAGCACGCCGATGAGCGTCTCTGCCTTTCCCGCGCGGAGCGGGGCGGCTGCGGCTGCGCCCGCGCGCCTGTGGCGCGGCCGCCTCGCGTTCCTCTGGCGGGCGTCGATCCTCCCCCTCGCGGTGCTCGCCGTGTGGAGCGGGCTGACCGACAGCGGGCTCGTGCCGAAGTACATCCTGCCCTCGCCAGGACAGGTGCTCGCCGCAGCGTGGGATTTCCTCGTCGGGGGCAGCTCGGCGCAGGCCTACTCGGGATCCTTCCTGGTGCACTTCTGGGCGAGCCTGAAGCGCGTCATGGGTGGATTCGCGCTGGGGGCCGGGCTGGCGATCCCCCTTGGCATCGTGCTCGGGTACAACCGGCGCCTCGCAATCTACATCGAGCCCTCGCTGCAGCTCACGCGGTCGATCCCCGGCATCTGCTGGCTGCCGCTCGCCCTCATCTGGTTCGGCATCGGCACGCCCGCGGCGATCTTCCTGATCTCGCTCGGCTCGTTCTACGCGGTGCTGATCAGCACCGTGCAGGGCGTGAAGTATGTCGACCCGATCCTCGTGCGGGCGGCGCGCTCGCTCGGCGCGAGCGAGCGCTCGATCCTTTACACGGTGATCCTGCCCGCGGCGTTTCCGTCCATCCTCTCGGGGTTGCGCATCGGCCTCGCCTACTCGTGGATCTACATGGTGCTTGGCGAGTTCACCGGCGTGAACCAGGGTCTCGGCGCCACCCTGCTGCAGTCGCGCGAGACGCTCAACACCGAGCTGATCATGGCGCTCATGATCATCATCGGCCTGCTCGGCGTGCTGACCGACTGGCCGATGCTGTTCGTAATGCGCAAGGTCTTCCGCATGGACGTGAGGTAGGCACGTGGCGCGCTATCGCATCGGGGTGGACATCGGCGGGACGTTCACCGACTTCGTGCTCGAGGACACCGCTCGGGGCACGCTCAGGCTCGGCAAGGCGCTGACGACGCCGCACGACCCGTCGGACGCGGTGATCGACGGGCTCGAGCGGCTGCTGGCGGAGACCGGAGTCGCCGCGGGCGACGTGGACGTGCTGGTGCACGGCACCACGCTCGCAACCAACGCCATCATCGAGCGGACCGGGGCGCGCTGCGGGCTGCTGACGACCGCCGGGTTCGTCGACGTGCTCGCGATCGGGCGCGAGTCCCGCTACGACTACTACGACCTCCACCTCGATCTCCCGGAGCCGCTGGTGCCCCGCGCGCTGCGCCGCGGCGTCAGGGAGCGGGTGGACCGCGACGGCAACGTCGTCACGCCGCTCGACCGGGCGAGCCTCGCGCGGGAGGTCGAGATGCTGGTGAAGGCCGGCGTCGAGAGCATCGCCGTCTGCTACCTCCATTCGTACCGCAACCCGCAGCACGAGCGCGCGACTGCGGCGTACGTGGCCTCGATCGCCCCGCAGATCGGCGTGAGCTGCTCCTGCGACATCTCGCCGGAGGTGCGCGAGTACGAGCGCACGTCGACCACGGTTATCAACGCCTATCTGCAGCCGATCGTCGAGCGCTATCTCGAGCGGCTCGGCGACAGGCTCGCCGAGCGCGGCTTCCGCGGCTCGTTCCAGCTGATGCTGTCCTCGGGGCTGCTGACGACCGCCGCGCAGGCGCGGCGCTTCCCGACGCGGCTGATCGAGTCGGGCCCCGCCGGGGGGACGATGCTCGGCGCCTTTTATTCGCGCCTCACGGGGCGCCGCAACCTGATCGCGTTCGACATGGGGGGGACGACGGCCAAGGCGTCCCTCATCCATGACGGGGAGGCCACCGTCGCCCGCGAGTTCGAGGTCGGCCGCATCGAGCGGTTCAAGCGCGGCAGCGGCTATCCGGTGCGCACACCCTGCGTCGACATGGAGGAGATCGGCACGGGCGGCGGCTCGATCGCCTCGGTCGACAGGCTGGGTCAGGTGCAGGTCGGGCCGCGCAGTGCCGGCTCGGTGCCCGGGCCGGCGTGCTACGCGCGCGGCGGGCGGGAGCCGACGGTCACTGACGCGGATCTCGTGCTCGGCTATCTCGACCCGGACTACTTCCTGGGCGGGGAGATGAAGCTCGACCGCGACGCGGCGGCCGAGGCGATCGACCGGAAGATCGCCCGCCCCCTGGGCCTGTCGACCGCCCAGGCGGCATGGGCGATCCACCGGGTCGCGAACGAGGAGATGGCGAACGCCTTCCGCATCCACGCGATGGAACAGGGCCGCGATCCGTCGCGCTACGAGCTCCTCGCGTTCGGCGGGGCGGGTCCCGTGCACGCCTACGGCGTCGCGCGCATCCTGCGCTCGCCGACCATCCTCTCCCCCGCGTCGGCCGGGGTGGCCTCGGCGCTCGGCTTCCTCGTCGCGCCGATCGCGGCGGAGGGTTGCCAGTCGTACATCGCGCGGCTCGACCGCATCGACTGGCACCACGTCAACGACCTCCTCGATCAGCTGGAGACCGCCGGCTGGCGGTTCCTTGGCGAGTCCGGCGTCAAGCCGAGCGACGTCACGGTGACCCGCTCGGCAGACATGCAGTACCTCGGCCAGATGCACGACATCGACGTCCCGATCCCGGCGGGCAAACTCGGTCCGTCGGACGAGGCGCGGTTGCGCGAGGCGTTCTACGGCCGCTACCGGGAACTCTTCCAGCGCGTCGTGACCCGCATCCCTGTGGAGGTGCTGACGTGGCGCGTGACGGTCAGTGCGCCCGCGCCGCACCTCAACCTCCGGCGGGGCGAGCACGTAGGCGGCACGAGCGCACGCAAGGGGGAGCGACCAGCGTTTTTCCCGGAGAAGCTGGCCTACGTCGCGACCCCCGTCTATGACCGCTATGCCCTGCAGGCCGGGGATGCACTGGCAGGCCCGGCGATCGTCGAGGAGCGCGAGTCGACGCTCGTGGTCGGCCCCGGCGCGCACCTCGAGGTCGACGCGTACGGAAGCCTCATCGTCGCGCCGCCCCGCGAGGCGCGCGCGAACGCCGGGGCGCCGGAAAGGATGGAGGCGTCATGAACCAGATGGTGTTGCGCGAGGACAGCGGGCTCGTCTCGCAGGTGCTGTGGGCGCGGCTGCGCGCGCTGATGAACGAAGCGGGGGCGACCCTCAAGCGGACTGCGTTCTCCTTCCCGACGCGCGAGTCGAACGACTTCGCGACGGTGCTGATGGACCTCGAGGGCAACTCGATCGCACAGTCGATCCAGAGCATCCCGTCGTTCCTCGCCACGCTGCCACTCACCACCCAGTCGATGCTGCAGCGGCGCCCTGCGGGCGAGTGGCGCGAGGGCGACGTGATGCTCACCAACGATCCGTGGATCGGCGCCGGGCACCTGCCCGACGTGAGCATCGTCCAGCCACTCTTCTGGCGCGGCAGGCTCGCCGGCTTCGTGGGCAGCATCACCCACGTCTCGGACATCGGTGGCACGCTCTTCGGCGGCTATACCCGGGAGGTCTTCGAGGAAGGCCTCCGGTTCCTCCCTACCCTGATCCAGACGGCAGCAGGCCCGAACGAGACGTTCTTCGACGTGATCCGGGCCAACACGCGCGTGCCGGACGAGGTGATCGGCGATTTCCACGCCATGATGGCGGCGAACGACACCGCGATCCGCAACGTGCAGCAGCTCCTCGACGAAGGCGAGCTGGGCGACCTCGGCGAGTTCGGGAGGTTCGTGCAGTCGCGCTCCGAGGCCGCGATGCGCGAGGCGATCCGCAAGGTGCCGAACGGCACCTACCGCGGGAGCGTGTACGCGGACGGCTACGAGGAACCGATCTACCTGCAGTGCACGATCGAGGTGAAGGATGAGGAGATCGTGATCGACTACGAGGGCAGCTCGCCCCAGGTCGCGCACCCGCTGAACGGGGTGCACAACTTCACCTTCGCCTACACGGTGTACCCGATCAAGTGCGCGATCGCACCGGACATCCCGAACAACTCCGGTGCGCTGCGGCCCTTCACGGTGAAGGCACCGGTGGGCAGCGTGCTGAACTGCAAGTTCCCCGCCCCGGTCGGGCTGCGGCACATCTGCGGCCAGCTCCTCCAGGCGGCGATCTTCAGCGCGCTCCAGGAAGTCCTGCCCGAGCAGGTGATCGCGGAGAGCGGCTCGCCCTCGGCGATCGCGGTGATCTCGGGCAAGACCCGTGAGGGTGAGGGCTTCGTCGTGTATCTTTACTTGTCCGGCGGGATGGGCGCGCGCCCCCACCGTGACGGGCTGTCCACGGTGAACTTCCCGGCGACAGTGACCAACGTCCCGTGCGAGATCGCGGAGCAGGCGGCGCCCATCCTCATCGAGCGCAAGGAATACCGCGCGGACTCGGCCGGCCGCGGACGGCAGCGCGGCGGCTTCGGACAGGAGGTGCGCGTGCGCAACATCTCCCCCCACCCGATCACCGTGTCGATGCTGACCGACCGGCAGAAGCACGCGCCCCGCGGACTCGCCGGCGGTGGCGAGGGGGCGAAGGGGCGCGTCTTCCTGGAGTCGGGGGAGCCGATCAAGGGGAAGGGGCTCACGGTCGTGAAGCCGGGCGACTGCATCGTCATTCAGACACCGGGTGGCGCGGGCTTCGGTCCGCCGGCGGAGCGCGACCGCGCGCTCACCGACCGCGAGCGGGCCGAGGGGCTGTGGGCGTCCTGAACGAGCCGACCGCCGCCGTCCGGACGAAGATCGTCTTCCGCGACGTCTCCAAGCAGTTCGCGCCGAAGCGCGGCGGCTCGCCGGTGCTCGCCGTCGACGACGTCACGCTCGAGATCCGCGACAAGGCCTTCGTCTGCCTGGTCGGCCCGTCGGGCTGCGGCAAGAGCACGCTGCTCAATCTGCTGGCGGGCTTCGAGCTGCCCGACACCGGGCAGGTACTCCTCGACGGCGCGCCGATCAGCGCGCCCGGCCCGGACCGGGGCATGGTGTTCCAGGAGAACGCGCTCTTCCCGTGGCTCACCGTGCTCGGCAACGTCTGCTACGGCCCGCAGCGACGCGGCCTCGCCGCTGACGAGTACCTTCCCGCCGCCAAGGCGATCCTGCAGCAGGTCGGGTTGAGCCGCTTCCTCGAGAGCTACCCGAATGAGCTGTCGGGCGGGATGCGCCAGCGCGTGGCGATCGCCCGCGCGCTCGTGAACAAGCCCTCGGTGCTGCTCCTCGACGAGCCGTTCGGAGCGCTGGATGCCCAGACCCGGGCGACCATGCAGGAGCTCCTGCTCGAGGTGTGGGAGAAGGAGCACCGCACGGTGCTCTTCGTGACGCACGACGTCGACGAGGCAATCTTCATGGCCGACCGGGTCGTGGTGATGAGCCGCCGGCCGGGACGCATCCTGGTCGACATCGAGGTGGGGCTCGTGCGGCCGCGCGAGTACGAGGTGCTAACCACGCCGGAGTTCATGAGCATCAAGCGCTCGGTGCTGCAACTCGTGCGCCAGGAAGCGCTGGCGAGCGCCTCCAGCGAGATCGACAACCCTTCCTGAGCCTTTGACGGTGGCGACCATGAGCTGGGGCACCTGCGACCTTTGCGACCGGTACGTCGACCGGATCCGCGTGCCGACGCCAATCTTCCGGCACTACGGCGGCCGGACGACGTTCGCCGGCGAAATCGTCACGATCACCTGCTTCGAGGACAACGTCTTCATCCGCGAGGCCGCCGTCGAGGAGGGGCGCGGCCGGGTGATGGTGATCGATGGCGGCGGGAGCCTCCGCTCCGCGCTCGTCGGTGACGGCATCGCCGAATGGGCCCGCGATCACGGCTGGGCGGGCATGCTCATCCACGGCTGCGTTCGCGACACGGTCGCGCTCGCGAAAGTCGACCTCGGGGTCATGGCGATCGGGGTCAACCCGATCCAGCCGGGCAAGAAGCGCGTCGGTGCGCGCGATGTCCCGGTGACGTTCGCGGACGTTCGTTTCCTGCCGGGGGAGTACCTTTATTGCGACGAGGATGGTGTGGTCGTCGCAACCGAACGGTTGCCCGAGCCCTAGCGGGGGCGCCGGAGGCGCGCTCGGAGTCCGGAGCCTCGTCCCGCGACCGCGCCGGTTGACAGGGGATTCGGGATCGCGTGGCGCACGGACGGTGTCCGTACAACAGTCGCTCCACCCGGATGCGGCGGGCATGCGACCCGCGCTACTCGGGCCCGTCTCAGGGAGCGAATCCCTAGGCAGGTCACATTGCTTCACGGATTCCGGACTGCTGCCGGGCACCGCAACGCCGTGGGCTGCACTGCTCCCTGGCGGGTGCGGAGAAGCCAGCGTTTAAGGCACGCTCGAGGGACGCGAGCGGGCGATGCGGGTGCTGGCGAAGTAGCGCGCGAGCCTCAGACCGGATTCCTCTCCACCAGCTGCCGCGCGATGATGATCCGCTGCATCTCATTCGTGCCTTCGCCGATGCACATCAGCGGCGCGTCGCGCACCAGACGCTCGATCGGATACTCTTTCGAGTAGCAATAGGCGCCGTGGATGCGCATCGCTTTGAGCGCATTCTCCAGTCCGGCTTCGGACGCGAAGTACTTCGCCATACCGGCCTCCATGTCGCAGCGCTTACCCATGTCGCAAGCCTGGGCGGCCTGCTCGATCAGTAGGCGCGAAGCCTCCACGCGCGTGGCCGAGCTTCACATGATCGCCGGGCCGATCCGCGTGCCCGGGGTGACCTTGCCCACCTGCGCCGCGCCCGCGATGGGTGCCGATACGGATGTGCAGCTGCGCGCCGCGGGTTATTCGGACGAACGCATCGCCGCTCTGCGCGCTGCGGGCGTGGTCGCAGGCGCGGGTACACCGCAGAACTCGACGGTGAGCGAGGCGGCCGCTCTCGCGGCGACAGGTTAAGCTAGCGCCATGAACCTTGCAGCCACCCTCACGCAGGCAGCGCAGAGATGGCCGGACAAGGTTGCGCTCGTCTTCGAGGGGCGTCGCTGGACGTACACGCAATGGAACCGCTGGGTGAACAAGGCCGCGCACGCGTTCCGTGCGGCCGGCATCGGCAAGGGGGATCGGGTCGCATTCCTGACCTACAACCTGCCGGAGCAGGTTACCGGGTTCTACGCGCTCATGAAAATCGGCGCCGTGCCGGTGCCGATCAACTACCGGCTGGCGGCCAATGAGGTCAAGTACCTCGTCGATGACTCGCGCGCGCGCATCCTCGTCTTCGAAGAGGCGCTGCGCGCGCCGGTGATGGCAATCAGGGACGGCTTGGCGACCGAGAAGCTGATTTATATCGGCGCGAAGCCCGAGGGGGCCGAGATCCCGTTCGAGGCGTTCGTCGCCCCGGGATCGGAGCACGAGCCTGAAGCCCAGGTCGCGTGGGAGGAGCCGGCGTTCATCATGTACACGTCCGGCACGACGGGCCGGCCCAAGGGTGTCGTGCGCTCGCATCGGGCCGAGATCATGGGCAGCATGATCATGGCGCTCGAGTGCGGCTTCCGCCACGACGACGTGATCCTGAACAACAAGCCGCTGTTCCACATCGCGCAGCTGCAGCTCCAGTTCGTCCCCTTCGTTCAGCTCGGCGGGACGAACGTGCTCACGCGCGGCTTCGACGTGCACGAGACGCTGTCCCTCGTCGGCGAGGAGCGCATCACGGTCCTGCACGGCGTGCCGACGCAGATGGTGATGCTCGCCGCAGCCGATCTCGCCAAATACGACTTGAGGTCCCTGCGCTGCGGCTTCTACGGCGGGCAGACGCTCGCCGACGACGTCACCCGCAAGTGCATGGCGCTCTTCCCCGAGTATTTCGCAAACATCTACGGATCGACCGAAGCCCTCGTGGTCACTACCTGCGACTACCGCAAGCACCCGGACAAGCTCGGGAGCGTCGGCAAGGCGGCCGTGAACATGGAAGTGCGCGTGATCCGGACGGACAGCAAGGATCCGGACGACCTGTGCAAGCCCGGCGAGATCGGCCAGCTGATCACGCGCGGCCCGAGCCTGCTCACCGAGTATTTCGGCCTACCCGAGCGGACCGCGGCGGCATTCGCGCAGGGTTGGTTCTTATCGGGCGATGCCGCTCGCGTCGACGACCAGGGTTTCATCACCGTTCTCGGCCGCATGGACCACACGATCAAGAGCGGCGGCGAGAACATCCATCCCTCGGAGCTCGAGAACGTGCTGTTCAAGCATCCGGGCGTCGCCAACGCCGCGGCGGTCGGCCTGCCCAGCCGCAAGTGGGGCCAGGTTGTTTGCGCGGCGATCGTGCGGCGCCACCAGAACCTCACCGCGGCGATGCTAGATGAGTTCTGCAAGAACAGCCCCGACCTGGCGTCGTTCAAGCGGCCAAGGCACTACTTCTTCGTCGACGAGATACCGGCCAATCCCACCGGCAAGGTGGAGCGCGGCAAGCTGAAGGAGCTGCTGATGGCGCGCCTTCCGGCCCCGCTCGACTGATCGTCGTCGTGAGCGCGCTTCTCATCATCCAGGCGGCGGTCTCGCGCGACGTCGCGCACAGGGAGCGGTACAGGCGGTACCAGGCGCAGGTGCAGCCGCTCATCGAGTCCTGCGGCGGTCGGCTGCGCGCGAGCGGCCTGAACCTCGAGGTCCTCGAGGGCGCGCACGACGGCCGCCGCCTGATGATGTTCGAATTCCCTTCGATGGACGCGCTGCGCGCTTTCTGGCAGTCCCCGCAATACGCCGCCATCCGGCCTCTGCGCGCCGGCGCGGCGCGCGTCGAAGTCTGGGCAGTCCCCGCGGACTGATGGATCTTTTCTCCCCCCTGTCGCTCGGCGATCTCGTGTTGCCGAACCGGATCGTGATGGCGCCGCTCACCCGCTCGCGGGCCACGCCGGAGCGCGTGCCGACGCCGATGATGACCCAGCATTACGTGCAGCGCACATCGGCCGGGCTGATCATCGCCGAAGCGACCAACGTCGTCGAGCAGTCGAATGCCTGGGAGTGCGCCCCCGGCATCTTCACCCAGGCGCAGATCGATGCCTGGCAGCGCGTGGTCGAAGCGGTCCATCAGGCGGGCGGGCGGATCGCGCTGCAGCTCTGGCATGGCGGGCGGGTGGCGGCCGACCGCTCGCCGCGGCCCGTCGCGCCGCTGTCGCCCTCCGGGGTGAACGACAACATCGATGCCGTCACCGTCTGGGGCCGAAATGATGCCGGCGTGTTCATCAAGCTCCCGGCGACGCCGTCGCGCGCCATGGCCCTCGCGGAGATCCGGCAGACCGTCGCGGCATTCGGCGAGGCGGCGCGCGCGGCGCACGCGATCGGCTTCGACGGCGTCGAGTTGCACGCGGCGAACGGCTATCTGCCGCATCAGTTCGTGTCTCCTTATCTCAACCGGCGCACGGATGAATACGGCGGCACGCCCGAGGCCAGGGTGCGCTTCGCGCTGGAGGTGGTCGAAGGCATGATCCGGCACTTCCCCGCGGGGCGGGTCGGGATGCGGATCTCGCCGTACACGGACTTCAACGGCGCGCTGGATCTTGATCCGGAGCCGGCCTATCGCTACCTCGTTCGTGAGCTTGGCCTGCGCGGCCTCGGCTGGCTGGAGCTCGCCGACACGAACTTCTGGTGGGGCAAGTTCGATCGCGCCCGGATGCTCGAACTAGTGCGGCCGGTGTTTTCCGGTCCGATCATCGCCAACGGCGGCATCGATCCGGCGTCCGCCCAAGAGCTTGTCCGAACTGGAACGGTGGAAGCGGTGTCGTTCGGCCGCCTTTGGATCGCCAACCCAGACCTGCCCACGCGCGTCCGCGCCGGCGGCCCGTATAGCAAGGCGATCACCAAGCGCTTCTACGGCGGCGGCGCCGACGGGTACAACGACTATCCGACGCTCGCCGAACAGTTGGCCGCCGCGCGCCCCCCGGCTTAGGACGCTAGACCATCAAGTACTTCTCGCGGACCTCGGGCCGGGCTGCCAGCTCGGAGGGCCTGCCTTCGTAGCGGATCTCGCCGCGCTCGATGATGGAGACGCGATCGGCGAGCTCGGTGGCGAAGCGGAGGTTCTGCTCCGAGATGAGGACGGTCGTGCCCGTCTCCTTGAGGCGCTTCAGCCGCTGCAGCATCGCTTCGACAACGAGCGGCGCGAGCCCCTCGGACGGCTCGTCGAGCAGGAGCAGGCTGGGATTTCCGAGCAGCGTGCGTGCGATCGCGACCATCCGTTGCTCGCCGCCCGAGAGCGTGCCCGCGCGCCGGTCGAGGAATGTCTCCACGTCGGGAAAGAGCTTGAGCACTTCCGCGACGTCCCAGCGGCTGGGCCCGGCGCGCGCCGGGCGGCGCGCCGCCTCGAAATTCTCGGCGACCGTGAGCCCGGCGAACAGCCGGCAGTTTTCCGGCACGAAGCCCAGGCCCGCGCGGCAGGCTTCGAAGGGCTGGCACCCCTGGATCTCCACGCCGTCGAAACGGATGGTCCCGGCGCGCGGCGGGACCACTCCCATCACGCTCGACAGCGTGGTGGTCTTGCCTGCGCCGTTGCGGCCGAGGAGCGCGACCACCTCGCCGCGCGCGACGTCCAGCGAGATTCCGAACAGGACCTGGCTGTCACCGTAGGCGGTCTCCAGGCCGCGGACCTCGAGCAACGCCACGCCGGGTCTAGCCGCCGCGCGATCTGAGCACTTCCACGCAAGTGCGCACGATGGACTCGGTGTTATGAGCCTTGATATCGCTCATGCCGATGCCGTCGGGCAGGCTCGGGTCGCGCTTCACCGTACCCACGTAGAAGTTGTAGAGCGCCATGTTGTCGCAACCGCGCACCTTGGTGAGGCCGGTCGGTCCCTGGAACTGCACCGAGCCGAGAGCCTGCACCACGCGATCGACGTCGTCGGCCGTCCCGGCCTTCTTGATCGCCTCGATGATCATCCGCCCGGCGACGTAGCCGACCGGCGCCGATCCCGTGGCATAGGTCTTCATCCGCTTCTCCACTTCCTGGGCGAACGCCTTGGACTGCGGCGTGTCGATCGCGTAGAACGGGTACCAGACGGTGCCCATCGTGCCGGGCGGCAACGTGTCCTTCAGCGCGCCCATCTTGGCGAGATCGAGGCCGTGAGTGAAGAACTGCGTCTTGCCGCTGAACAGGCCGAAGTCGCGTGCCGAGCGCAGGAAGTTCACGAGGTCCGCGCCGAACACGCCGGCCACCACGAGATCGGTGGGCTGGGCCTGCAGCGCCGTCACGTGCGCCGCGAAATCCGTGGCGCCGAGCTTCGGCCACTCCTGGCGGACGATGACGATGTCCGGCCGCACGACCTTGAGATGCGCCAGGAAATCCTGGGCGAAGTGTTGGCCATACTCGTAGTCGGGCGAGATCGTCGACACCCGCTTGATGTCGGTCCGGTCCTTCAGATGCTCGGCCATGACGCGGCCGATCTCGACCGTGGACAGGTTCGCCCGGCCGACGTACGGATGGCCCGACTCGCCGGTGAGCCGCTTGGTGGTCGCGAAACCGCCGATGACGAGAACCTTGTGCTCCTTGCCGAGATTGCCGACGGCGACCGCCGCTCCGCTGTGGATGCCGACCGTTACGAACTTGATCTTTTGCTCGAGAATCATCCGGCGGCCCTCGGTGACCGCCTTCTCGACCTGCCCGCCCATGTCGGCGGTCACGAGCTGGAAGGGGCGGCCCCCGAGACCGCCGGCCTGGTTGGCTTCGTCCACGGCGATCTGGAAACCGGTGCGGATCGTGTTCGCGATGAACGCGAAGCCGCCGCTGTAGATGTCGATCAGCCCGAGCTTGATCGGCTCGCCTCGCGCGGGCGCCTGAGCGTGCGCAAGCGTCGCCAAGGCGCTGAACGTCACCGCGCCGGTCAGCATCAATGCACTGCGAATGGTCCGTAGCATGGCCGCCGACTCCTCCGGTTGGGGCAGTACCGGGGATTGTCGGGAGGGGGGTCTCCCATTGTCAAGATCGATCCGGCATACTCGGCGCGCGCCGTCGGCCTGCCCATGTCCAGCGTGCTCGAACTCCTCGCCCAGCAATTCGCGTGGGCGCAAGACCCGGTCGTCGTCGCGCGCCAGACGCTGGCCGGAGTGTCGAACGGAATGCTGCTGTTCCTCATCTCCGCGGGGCTGTCGCTGATCTTCGGCGTGCTGCGGATCATCAACTTCGCTCACGGGGCGCTGTTCATGCTCGGCGCCTTCATCGCGGTGAGTCTCACCGGGCGCGTCCCGGAAAGCGCAGCGGGATTCCTCGCCGCGCTCATCGGCGCGACCGCGGGGCTGGCGGTCATCGGGATCGCGATCGAGACCGGGCTGCTGCGGCGGATCTATCGCGCGCCGCACGAGTTCCAGCTGCTGGTGACATTCGCGCTGGTGTTCATCCTGGGCGACGCCGCGAAGCTCATCTGGGGTCGCGAGGATCACTCGGTGGCGGTGCCGGCGCTGCTCGGCGGCAGCACGCAGGCGCTCGGCTTGACCTTCCCGACGTACCGTCTGTTCCTGATCGCGGCGGGGATCTCGGTCGCGTTCGGCCTGTGGATCGTGCTCCACAGGACGCGCTGGGGCATCTTCGTGCGCGCGGCGACCATGGATCGCGCCATGCTCAGCGCGCTCGGCGTCAACACCCGCAGGCTGTTCACCGCGGTCTTCGCGCTGGGCGCGGGGCTCGCCGGACTGGGCGGAGCGCTGGCGGCGCCGGTGGTCGCCGTCGGGCCCGGGCTGCACGTCCAGGTCATCATCGACGCCTTCGTCGTCGTCGTGATCGGCGGCATGGGCAGCGTCATGGGCGCGCTCGTCGCGTCGCTGCTGGTCGGGATCGTGAACGCCTTCGGCGTCCTCGCTTTCCCCGGACTTGCGGTCGTGCTCACGTTCGCCTGCATGGCGATCGTGCTGATCGTGCGGCCCTGGGGCCTGTTCGGAATCCCCGAATGAGCCCCTCGGCCCTGCTCCCGCTGTGCGCCGGGATCGGCGTGCTCGCGCTGCCCTTCGCGCTGTCGGACTTCTGGATCTTCATCGCGATCGAGGTGCTGGCGTTTTCGCTCTATGCGGTGAGCTTCAATGTGCTGCTCGGCTACGGCGGCATGCTCTCTTTCGGCCACGCCGCCTTCTTCGGCGTGGGCGGCTACGCGGCGGCCCTGCTCGTCAAGAAAACCGGCCTCTCCGCGGGCCTCGCGTTCGCTCTGCTCCCGATTGTCGCCATGGGGATCTCGGCCGTCGTCGCAGCGATCGTCGGGTTCTTCTCGGTGCGTCGCTCCGGCATCTATTTCGCGATGCTCACTTTCGCGTTCCAGATGCTACTTTACACCGTCGCGCTGAAGGCGACCGGCCTGACCGGCGGCGACGACGGCATGACCGGCCTCAAGCCCCCCGGAGCGCTCGCGCAGCCCCTCGTCTACTACTATTTCGCGCTCGCGGTCGTCGTCCCGGCGCTGTACGTACTGTTTCGCCTCGTGAGCTCCCCCTTCGGGTACACGCTTCGCGCGCTGCGCTCGAACGCGCGCCGCGTTCAATACGTCGGGGTCGACGTCCGCGCCCACCAGTTGGCGACATTCGTGATCACCGGCGCGTTCGCCGGCCTCGCCGGAGCCGTGTTCGCTTTGTCGAGCGGGAATGTGTTTCCCGGCTGGCTCAACTGGACGGCCAGCGCGACGCCGATCGTGATGGCGGTGCTCGGCGGCGTCCACACCTTCCTCGGCCCGGCGCTCGGCGCGGCCGTGTACGTCGTACTCGAAGTCCTGATCAGCGGGCGCACCGAGTACTGGCCGCTCGCGATGGGCGTCATCATTCTCGCGCTTGTGCTGCTGATGCCCGCAGGGCTAACGGGCCTGGTGCGGGCGCGGCGATCGGCATGACCGCCGACGGCGAGCCCATTCTGCGTGTCGAGTCCCTCGCCAAGCGCTTCGGCGGGCTGCAGGCGCTCGGCGGCGTCGACCTGGCCGTCGCGCGCGGCGAGTTTCGCGCCATCATCGGCCCGAACGGCGCCGGCAAGAGCACCTTCTTCAACACCATGACCGGCCTGCTGCGTCCCGATTCGGGCCGGGTGATCTTCGAGGGCCGCGAGGTCACGGGCGAGCCGCCGCACGTCCTCGCGCGCATGGGCGTGGGGCGCACTTTTCAGATCACCAGCGTCTTTCACGACCTGAGCGCGCTCGAGAACGTCCAGGTCTCGCTGCTCGCGCACGCGCGACGCGCCTGGAGCGTATGGCCGCAAGCGAGCACGCTTTACGCCGAGCGCGCGCAGGAACTGCTGGCGCTCGTGGGCCTGGCTGGCAGCGGCGGACGGCTGGCGGGAGCGCTCGCGCACGGGGACCAGAAGCGGCTCGAGCTCGCCATCGCGCTCGCAGGCCGACCCCGGCTGCTGCTCCTCGACGAGCCCACCGCTGGAATGGCCGCCCACGAGCGCATCGAGTCGATCACTCTGGTGCACCGCGTTGCGCGCGAGCTGGAGCTCTCCTGCGTCTTCACCGAGCACGACATGGCCGTGGTGTTCGCCGTCGCCACCAGAATCACCGTGATGCACCAGGGCCGGGTGCTCGCGGAAGGGACGCCTGCGGAAGTGCGCGCGCGTCCCGAGGTGCAACAGGTCTATCTGGGCGAATCGGTCACGCCTCAGGGAGGCTGTGCATGAACTTCGATCGGGTCCAGGAGCACGAGATGCTGCGCGACAGCATCCGGGCGTTTCTCGCGCACGAGCTGCCCGAGGAGCGCATCCGCGAGATGGATCGCGCGCGGCGCATCCCGCGCGAGCTGTGGAAGCGCTTCGCGGAGATGGGCTGGATGGGGTTGTCAGTGCCGACCGAGTTTGGCGGCAGCGGCGCCGACGTGATGACCAGCGCGATTTTGTGCGAGGAGCTCGCGCGGCGCTTTCCGTCGCTCGCCACCGACTGGCTGCTCGTGTCGATGACCGCGCGCATCCTGCGGGAGTCCGCGAGTCCCGCCCAGAGGGCCGAGCTCCTGCCGCGGCTCGCCGCCGGCGAGTTCCTGATGAGCTTCGGCATGAGCGAGCCGGGCGGGGGCACCGACGTGCTGGCGCTCACGACGCGCGCGACCCTCGAGGCCGGGGAATGGGTGGTGCGCGGCCAGAAGCTCTATACGTCGCTCGCCGACGACGCTGACGCAATCCTGGTGCTGTGTCGGACCGACCCGGCCGAAGGCGGAAAGCGCGCGCGCGGACTGTCTCTGGTGCTCACGCCGCGCCATCAGCCCGCGGTCCAGGTGCGCCGCCTCGAGCTGATGGGCATGCGCGCGGCATGCACATGCGAGGTGTTCCTCGACGGTGCGCGCGCACCCGCCGATGCGCTGGTCGGCGAGCAGGGGCGCGGCTGGCAAACGCTGCTGCGCACGCTCGACGAAGAACGCATCCTGTGCGCCGCGATGTACGTCGGCATTACCAGCGCTGCGCTCGAGCAGGCGCTCCAATACGCACGCGACCGCCAGGCGTTCGGCCGCCCGATCGGTGCCTTCCAGGCGGTGCAGCATCCGCTCGCCGACACCGCGACCGAGCTGGAGCAGATCCGATTGCTTACGGCCAAGGCCGCATGGCTGCAGAGCAACGGGCGCGACTGCGCCACCGAGGCGGCCATGGCGAAGCTCGCCGCCAGCGAAGCCGCGATCCGCGCGACCGACCGGTGCATGCGCGTGCTGGGCGGCTATGGCATGGTTGAACTGACAGCGATGGAGCGGCTGTTTCGGGACGCGCGGCTGGGCCCGTTCAGCCCGATCTCGAACGAGATGGTCCGCAACTTCGTCGGCGAGCGCTTGGGGCTGGCACGCAGCTATTGAAGCCATCGAGCATGCGGATCACCCGGCATTTCGTCACCGTCGGCAGCCGACGCGTCCACTACCTGCGCGCCGGCAGCGGGCCGGCGGTAACGCTGCTGCACGCCTCGCCGTGCTCGGCGAAGGTGATGCGCCCGATCATGCGCGCGTTCGGCGAGAAGTTCACGACGATTGCGCTCGATACGCCGGGGTTCGGCCTGTCGGACAAGCTGCCGATCGCGGCCCCCTCGGTGGAGGATTTCGCCGACGCCCTCGCTAAGACGCTCGACGCGCTCGGCGTCGAGCATACCGCGACCTACGGGCGGCACACCGGGGCCTCGATCGCGGTGGAGTTCGCCGCGCGCCATCCCGAGCGCTGCGCCATGGCGCTCGCCGACGGCTACGCGGTGTTCGCGCAGCGCTACACGGACGAGCAGCTCGAGCGTTACCTCGAGCGCATCGAGCCCGCCTGGGACGGCGCGCATCTGCTGCGCCTGTGGTTCCGCTACCGCGACCAGCACGTCTTCTGGCCCTGGAACAACCAGACCGCCGCCGCGCGGTCCGATGCCGATGTCCCGGACCTGGACTTCCTGCACCGGGGGGTGGTCGAGCTGCTCGAAGCCGGCGACGACTACCGGATCGGGTACGCGGCGCCGTTCCGGCACCGCGGCCTCGAGGTGCTGCCCGACTTGAAGGTGCCGGTGTGCTTCGGGAACCGGCCGGGGGACAGCATGTACCTGACGCGATCGCTGTATCCGCCCTCCGCCTGGACCGAGGCCATGCCGCGCGAGTTCGCCGCCGCGACGCTCGCGGAGCGCGCGATCCTCGCGCAGCACCCGGCCCGGGGCACGCCGCCGGAGGCGCCGCGCTGCGCCGCGCTGCCAGGACGCAGCACCACCGACTACGTCGACATCGGAGGCACCCAGGTTCTGGTGCGCGCGGTCGGCCAGCTCGACGGCGCGACCGAGCCGCTGCTGGTCATCCACCACGCACCCGGCTCCTCGGCGCTTTACGACCCGCTGCTGCTCGAGCTGGGCCGCTCGCGAGCGGTGTTCGCGCTCGACTTGCCCGGGCACGGCGAATCCGATCCCCTCCCCGGCAATCCGCAGGACCCCGGCAACTGGGCAGCGAGCGTCGAGAGGCTGCTCGACCGACTGCACATTCGCGAGCTGCGCATCTACGGCCACAACGGCGGCGCGGCCGCGGCGGCGGAGTGCGCCCATCGCCTGGGTAGCCGGGTGCGCGGGATCGCGCTCGACGCACCGTGCTTTTTGGCAGATGAAGATCGCGCGCGTCTGGCCTCGTGCTACGCCCCGCCGGTTGCACCGGTGTGGGAAGGCAGTCACTGGCTGCGTGCCTGGCACCATCTGCGCGACTCGGAGCTGTGGTGGCCGTGGTTCGATCGCACGCATCGCGCCGGGCGGGCTGCAGCGCCGCGGATCGACCCGCAAGCGCTCACGCTCAGGGTGCGTGAAGCGATGAAGCAGCCGGACAGCTATCGGGCGGCCTGGGAGGCGAGCCTCGGCTACGCGTGGCGCGATCGCCTTGCCGGGATCCGCGCGCCGGTCCTGCTCATGGCCGCGCCGGAGGATGTCTTCGCCCACCTCCTGCCGGGCGTCCAGGCGAGCGTTCCCCGCGCTTCGACGGCGACGATCGACGACAGCGCCGCGTCGCGCGCGCAGGCGCTCGCGCAATGGGCGCACGCCGGGGAGGGCCGATGAGCATCAAGGGACGCGCGTGCATCGCCGGCGTCTTCGAGCACCCGACCCGGAAGGCCCCCGACAAATCGACCGCGCAGCTGCACGCGGAGGTGGCCAACGGCGCGTTGGCCGATGCCGGTCTCGGCAAGAGCGACGTCGATGGATACTTCTGCGCGGGCGACGCGCCGGGCCTCGGCGCCCTGTCGATGATCGACTATCTCGGGCTGAGGGTCCGCCATGTCGACTCGACCGAGACCGGCGGTTCCTCGTACCTCGTGCACGTCGCGCATGCGGCCGAGGCGATCGCGGCCGGCCGGTGCAATGTGGCGCTGATCACCCTCGCCGGGCGACCGCGTTCGGAAGGCTCGAGCGGCACCCAGCCGCGCGCCTACGGCGCGTCGGCCCCGGACGCGGCATTCGAGCATCCTTACGGCCCCGCAACGGTCAACATGTACGGCATGTGCGCAATGCGGCACATGCACGAGTACGGAACCACCAGCGAGCAACTTGCCTGGATCAAGGTGGCCGCCTCGCACCACGCGCAGCACAATCCGCACGCGATGCTGCGCGAGGTCGTGACGGTGGCGGACGTGCTCAACTCGCCGATCATCGCCGATCCCCTGCACCGCCTCGATTGCTGCGTCGTGAGCGACGGCGGGGGCGCGCTGGCGGTCACGCGACCCGAGATCGCAAGGGATCTGAAGCGGCCGATCGTGCGGCTGGTCGGGGCGGGCGAAGCAGTTAAAGGTCAGTCGGGCGGGAAGATCGATCTCACCTATTCGGCTGCGGCGTGGTCCGGCGCGACCGCGTTCGCCGAGGCCGGCGTGACGCCGGCCGACATCCGGTACGCGTCGATCTACGACAGTTTCACGATCACGGTCTTGATCCAGCTCGAGGACCTCGGCTTTTGCGCGAAGGGCAAGGGCGGGCGATTCGTCGCCGACGGCAATCTGATCTCGGGCGTCGGGAAGCTGCCGGTCAACACCGACGGCGGCGGACTGTCGAACAACCATCCCGGCAATCGCGGCGGGATGACGAAGGTGATCGAAGCAGTGCGACAGCTGCGCGGGGAAGCGCACCCTGCAGTCCAGGTGAAGGACTGCATGCTTGCGTTGGCGAACGGCATTGGCGGGCAGCTCGGGTCCCGGCACAGCAGCGCCACGCTGATCATGGAGCGCGGATAAGCCGTGACGGGCGCCACGCGCACCATCCCCTCGCCGCCGATCAACGCCGAGAATCAGGCGTTCTTCGACGGCGCCCGCGCGGGCCGGCTGCTCCTCAAGCGGTGCACGGCGTGCGGCGAGTTCCACTACTACCCGCGCGCCGTCTGTCCGCTCTGCGCGAGCGAGCGGACCGAATGGGTCGCCGCGCAGGGCCGCGGACGGATCTACTCGTTCAGCGTGATGCGCCGCGTCGCAGAGCCGTATGCCATCGCCTACGTGACGCTCGATGAGGGCGTGACGATGCTTACCAACCTCGTCGACTGCGACTTCGCCCGCCTGCGCATCGGCGATCCGGTGCAGCTGGTCTTCAAACCGGCCGCGGGCGGCGAGATGATTCCGATGTTCACGCCAGCATGACTGTCACTGCGATCAAGCCGGCCCGCTTTCCTTGGTTCGACTATTCGCGCTATTCGTTCTCGCTCGGGCTGAGGACGGCGACCGCAGCCTATCTTTCCGGCCATACCGCGTCCGAGTACGACCCGGTCGCGAAGCGAGTCGTGGTGCGCGCGGGGATGACCGAGCAGGTGCGGATCGCCTACGCCAAGATCGGCGCGATCCTCGAGGCCGCCGGGTTCGGCTACGGCGACGTCGTCAGGATCGTGGAGTACGTCCGGCCGGAAGGCGTCGAGCGCTATGCCGAAGCAGCGGCGGTGCGCGACGAAGTTTTCGGCGCCCATCGGCCGGCGGTGAACACGGTGCCGGTGAAGAGCCTGTTGCGCCCGGACGCGCTCATCGAGATCGAAGCGACGGCCGGGCCGGTAGGCCCGGCGACGTCACTGGGCGCCGGCCTGCCGGTGGCGCGCGAATCCGCTGGCGTCGTGTTCCTGCCGTCGATCCAGCCGGTCGACGATCACGGCTCCATCATCGGCGCCGGCGACCTCGTGGCGCAGACGCAGGCGATCTTCGAGCGCGCAGCCCGGATGCTCGCCGCGCTCGGCCTGGGTTTCGATCACGTCGTGAAGACCCTCGATTACATCACTCCCGCGGCACTGCCGCCCTACAAGGTCACGGGGCGGGTGCGCAAGGACCATCTGGGGCCGATCTATCCGGGGGCGGCGGGGATCCTGATGCCGCGGCTGATGCACCCGGAGGCGCTCATCCAGTACGACTTCATCGCGAGCCGCGACACGCCGGTCGCCGTGAACCCGGGCTGGACGCGCTACCAGAAGCTCACCTACAGTCCCGCGGTCCGGGCGGGGAAGCTGCTCTTCATGTCCGGACAGGGCGCGCTCGATCCTGCGACCGAGCGCGTGGTCTTCGACGGCGACGTGGTGGCGCAGGCCGAGTACACCTACCAGAACGTCCTGAAAGTGATCGCGGCGGCCGGCGGCGGGCCGCAGCATCTGGTGAAGACGATCGAGTACGTGACGCCGGCCGCGCTCGGGCGCTACCGGGAAGTCGCGGGCGTCCGCGCCAAGTTGCTGCGCGAGCCCTACCCCGCATCCACCGGCCTGGTCTGCGAAGCGCTGCTGCGGCCCGAGATGCAGATCGAGATCGATCCGTTCGCGATCCTCGACTGAGCACCGTGATGCTGCTCGCCGACGAGCTGAAGGCCTGGATCGGACGCGAAGCGCACTACCCGGCGCGCGAGGAGCTCGGGCGGGCGTCGATCCGCTACTTCGCGCTCGCCATGGGCGACGACAACCCGCTCTACGTCGACGAGGCCTACGCGAAGGAGGCCGGCTATCCGTCCGTGATCGCGCCGCCGACGCTCATCTGCGAGACCTGCCAGTACGCACACCGGCCGCCCGACGCCGACGGCTACATCGGGCACGAGTGGCACCTGCCGGTCGCCAACTGCCGCCTGATCCGCGCCGGCAACGACTACGAATTCATGCGGCCGGTACTGCCCGTCGACCGGATCTCGGTGACGTGGACGCTGGAGAACATCGTCGAGCGCAGCGCCTCGCGGGGCGGGACGCAGCTCTTCGTCACCTCGGTGGCGCGCTATCGCGACGCCGCCGGGGAGGTCGTCGCGATCAACCGCGAAACCCTCGTGTATCAGCCGCTGACGCCGGCATGATCAAGCCCACGCGCAGCGCGGCAACCATCACGCCGGGCGAAGCGCTTCCGCCGCTCGAGCGCCAGTTCACGGCGGTCGATCTCGTCGCCTACGGCGCCGCGACCTGGGACTGGCATCGCCTGCACTACGACCTCGAGTATGCGCGCAGCATGAAGCTGCCTGGCGTCGTGGTCGATGGCCAGGCGTTCGGCGCGCTGCTAGCTCGCGCCGCGCTCGACTGGGCGGGCCCGCGCGGCTTCGTCACGCGGCTGTCGTTCAGGATGAAGTCGATGGCGTTCGCGGGCGACACGCTGCGCGCCGAAGGTGAGGTGACGGCAGTCCGGGCTTTTGCGGGCGGGCACCTTGTCGAGCTAACGCAGCGGCTCACCAACGCCGGCCGCTGCGTGGCCGAAGCAACCACCGAGATCCGGCTTCCCGATTGACCGATGTCCGCGGTCGCCTTCGCTTCTCTCGAATGGAACTCCACGCCCATGCCCGGTAGCAACGCGCCGGTGCAGCTTGCGCGGCTCCCCCACGCGGCCGACGGCGCCTTCCGGGCCTTCGTGCGTTTTCCCGCGGGATGGGCGCGGCCCGGAGCGGGGCACTACCCGGTCGCCGAGGAAATCTTCATCCTGGAAGGCGATCTGCGCCTGAACAACATGACCTGGCGCGCCGGCGGCTATGCCTGGATTCCGGCCAACCGGGTGCGCTCGGACTCGCGATCCGAATCCGGCTGCCTCGCGTTTGCGTGGTTCGCGTCTGCGCCACGCTGGGCCCCGGGCGAGCCGGCCGAGCCCGCGCGCCCCGACGATAGGACCTACGCGCACTGGCTCGACGCTCCCGAGCGTGCGCTCGGTGACACCGGCTCCGGACGCCGGCTGTACGACGGACCGGAGCATCACACCTGGGTCGTGGAACGCCAGCAGCTCGCGCCCCTGGCCGCCTCGTGGATGCGCTGCGAGACGCTCCGCTTGCGCGATCGCGCGTGGTGCTCCGACGCTGCGCAGGAGCCCCGGGATGATCTGACCAGCGCGGTGCTCGCCCGCGTCTGGGCAGATCCGAACTATTAGTGGACTGTAACGCGCGAATCCGTAGTGATGCGATGGGTCGGGGCGCGGTAGACCCACTTCACGGGTTTTGGTGCGTCGTTGTATTTGCGGATGTAGCGCAAAAGCTTTCGCTTGAGATCGACCACCGAGGTGAACACGCCCCGTGCGATCACGTCGCGCTCGATCTTGGCGAACCACAGCTCCACCTGGTTGAGCCAGGAGGAGTAGGTCGGGGTGTAATGCAACTGCACGCTGGGATGCTCGGCCAGGAACGCATCGACGCCCTTGGTCTTGTGGGTCGAGAGGTTGTCGCAGATGACATGGATTTCTTTGCGCTTGGGCTGGTGGGCGACGATGTCGGCCAGGAACGCCACGAACTCGGCGCTGGTGTGGCGCGCTGCGGTCTTGCCCAGCACTTCACCGGTCTCGGTGTTGAAGGCGGCATAAAGGGACAGCGTGCCGTGGCGGTAATACTCGAATCCGTGTCGCTCGATGCGCCCGGGAGAAAGCGGCAGCACCGGATCGAGCCGATCCAGGGCTTGAATGGCCATCTTCTCATCGACGCAGAACACTGCTGCATGCGCGGGCGGGTTCAAGTACAGACCGATCACATCGGCGGCCTTGGCTTCGAAGTCCGGATCATTCGAGGCCATGTAGCGCTCCAGCCGATGGGGCTTGAGCCCGAATAGAACGTTGCGTACGGCCCCTTAATCCGGCTGCGGGGGGCGCACCCGGCCGACATAAGTCGGCACGATCTCCTCGACGGCTTTCGGCTCGATGTCGAGCTCCCCGAAGCCCGGCAGG
>Ga0184637_10000411_pt1 | contig 32164 bp, 28 predicted proteins | sample PLM3_127_b2_FD_133143 | JGI IMG/M metagenome (GOLD analysis project Ga0184637, IMG submission 133143) | Groundwater sediment microbial communities from an aquifer in East River, Colorado, USA - PLM3_127_b2 | ecosystem: Environmental > Terrestrial > Soil > Riparian zone | place: USA: East River... | reverse complement strand
GCCCGCCCGCCGCGACGGTTCGTCGGCACGCGGCGCGCGGCCACCATGGGCGCGCCCGGAACCGCCCGCGCCCCCTCGGCGTCACGCGAGCCGCTGCACGGTTGCGCCTCCCGCGCGCGGCACCGTGTCGGCGCCCGCCCCCGCTCGCGGCCGCGCCGCGGTCCTCGGGGCGGGGGTCGCCGTCGTGACGGCGCCGGCGGTCGCCGCCGCGGTCGGGGTCGCGGTCGGGGTCGCGGTCGGGGTCGGGGTCGCGGTCGCAGTCGGGGTCGGGGTCTTGGTCGCGGTCGGATTCGAACTCGAGCTTGCGGTCGACGCCGCGATCGGCGTCGCGCTCGGACCCGCCGACCGCGAACTCCCCTCCTCCCTCGCCCGGTCACGCGGCGATGAGCAGGACGGAGGACTCCCCGCCTGCCCGAGGAGCAGGGCGGCGGCGAGCGCGAGCGGAGCGGTGGAGGCCGTCATGGCCCAACCCTCCGTCCCCCATCCCTCGCCCGCAACCCCGCGCCGGCCCCCGCTCAGCGGATCGCGAAGGTGACCTCGGCGGTCGCGGTGATCTCGAGCTCCCCCGGCGCGACCGGGGCTCCGGTCTTCGCCGCCATCATCCCCGCTCTCTCCCACGGCACCGGCGGCGGCATCGCCCCGCGGCTCTCCTCGACGAGGATCGGCTCGCCGAGCGTCACCCCCGCCGCCTTCGCCATCACCTCCGCCTTGGCGCGCGCCGCCTCGATCGCGCGCGAGAGCGCCTCGAGCTCCGCCGGCGACGGGTCGTCCTTCTCGAAGGTGAGCCCCTGCAGCATGTTCGACCCCGCGGAGAGCACGCGCTCGAGCACCTGCGGCAGCTTCGCGAGGTCGCGCACGGTGACCCGCACCTCGTCACTGACCGTATAGCCGGTGATCGGCCCCGGCCGGCCGTTGTCCCACGGCCGCTCCACCTGCACGTCGTGCCGCGTCGTCTGGACGTCCTTGTCCGCGATCCCGAGCTGCCCGAGCGCGTCCAGCACGCGCCGCATCCGCGCCGAGGCGTCCGTGGTGGTCCGCGCGAGGTCCTTGCCCGTCGCCTGGATCCCCGTGGTGACGCGCGCGACGTCCGGCTTGATGGAGACGCGCCCCTCCCCCGACGCGTGCAGCGTCCGCCACCCTGCTCCGCCCGGCGCGACCGGCGCCCCGCTCGCGATGGCCGGCGAGCCAGCCGCCGGCTGGGCTGCCGCGCGCGCAGCGCAGCCGGCGAGGGGAACGAGGAGCGCGACGAGGACGACGGTCTTCAAGTGCATGGGGCCTCCGGTCCGGGTGGCGTGGGAAGAGCGGCTCGACCTGATAACGCACCCGCCGCGCTTCCGGTCTGCCCCTGCGCGCGGCCTTCCCGGGTCCCGGCTCTTCGCCCGCCGTCCGTCGCCAAGCCCGTTGACCCAGTGGTTCCGCGGTGCTACCTATCCCGTCCCCGCAGTCCCCGGGGCGTAGCGCAGCCTGGTAGCGCACTTGCTTGGGGTGCAAGTGGTCGCAGGTTCAAATCCTGTCGCCCCGACTACCTAAGGGCCCGTCACTCGGACGTTTTCCGGTGACGGGCCCTTTCCTTTTCCGGCCCCAAGGTGCGCGCCAAGGTGCGTTTCCCCGGCATGGCCCCTTCACGCGCCGCGAACGGGCCGTAGTCGTAGGCGGCGCCGTAGGTGGCCTCGGAACCTGGGCGGCACAGAGCGGGGCCGCGGCGCGCTCGATCACGGCCGCCCGCCGCCAACCTCAGGCTGGGCCGCGCCGACCGTTTGCCATGCGGCTTCCGGCCGCGTGCTGAGTCTCGGCAGCGCGGGCGCCGCGTCAGGTGGTGGAACTATGATCCGCCCTCCGGAGGGGCACTGATGGCGAAGAGGACGACGACGAGGCCGCCGCAGGAGCCTCCGCGGCCGGCGGCGCTTACGATGTCCCGCACGGAAGCGGACGCGAAGCTCGCAACTCGCATCGAGAAGGCCGAGACCTTGCGGCAGCGCCTGGGTCCCTCCTCCGACTCATCGACCGGTCAGGAGGAGTACGACAAGTGGAACGCGTACAACTGGGACATGCTCCTGCGGATGTTCACGGACGAGACCATCGCCCGGCAGTACGACTGGAGCAGCCCGCCTGCCCCCGTCCTGAATCTCGGCGGCGAGACGTGGCTTGGGACCCCGCGACGCGGACGAGCGGACCCAACCATCGCGGAGAAACTCGATACGAAGGTAGCTGCGCTGCTCTCGATCCGTGAGCGCCTAGAGGTCTACGAGGAGCCGGCTCCAACAACATCTTCAGCACCACTTACGAACCGGAACGAGAGCGCTCCCGCGCGTCGAGCCGCGTTCATCGTCCACGGCCACGACGGCGAGGCGCGCGAGGCGACGGCACGCGTGCTGGAGGCACTCGGCGTGGAGCCCATCATCCTCCATGAGCGGCCGAATGGAGGGCGGACCATCCTTGAAAAGTTTGAGAAGCACTCCGCCGCGGCGCCGTATGCGATCGTCCTGCTGACAGGCGACGACGAGGGAGGCAAGGCGGGAGACCTGCACCCCCGAGCCCGGCAGAATGTGATCCTGGAGCTTGGTTTCTTCTGGGGGTCGCTCGGGCGCGAACGGCTGTGCGTCCTGTACGAGCGCGGCGTCGAACTGCCCTCGGATCTCCACGGACTCGTCCACGTCGAGATCGACAAGGCAGGAGCGTGGAGATACCAGCTCGCGGCCGAGTTGCGCTCGGTGTGGCCGGATATCGATCTCAACCTGCTTCACAGGCAGTAGAGGAGTAACGCCGTGTCTCAGACCACGAACCAGCCGCAGGAGCAGCAGCCCAACCAGCCGCTCATCTTCGCCATCCACATCATCGAGTCGCCCAACGAAGAGGACGTCTTCCTCGGGAGCCACGAGGAGGGTACCGCGTTGGAGAAGTGCCTCCACATCATGGGCGTGTCGTCGGAGCGCTACCGCGTGATGTCCGAGGACTACCTCAAGAAGGCGGTCGAGGCGATCACGGCCGCTCACAGCCCCGGCGGGAAGTACGAGCGTCACGTCCCGATCGTTCACCTGTCGTGTCACGGCAACGAGGAGGGAATCGGCTTGACGAAATGCGATGGGATAGTTGCGTGGGACCGCCTCCGCCAGATTCTCTACCCGATCCAGGCCGTGTCGCGCGGGTGGCTGATCCTCGGAGTGTCGGCGTGTAAGGGCTCCAACGGCCTACGCATGGCGTGGACGATCAAAAAGGAGGATGCTCCTTTCGCCCTCCTCGTCGGGCCCACACATAACGTGAACTGGCGTGACTCGCTCGTCGGGTTCATCACGCTTTACCATCGGTTCACAAGGACCGTTCCGGAGTCGCGCGACGAACTCAACCAGCTCATCGATACGGTGAACGACGCGACCGGGCTGCCGCGCGGGACGTTCATGTACCACTTCGGGCATGAGGTGCATCAGGACTTCCGGGCATTCGTGATGAAGTGGTTCGCAGATCAGCATGAAAAGCAGAAGAAGGAGCAGGCGGCATCTCAGGCCGCATCTCAGGCGTTGGTGGCGGCACTCAGGGCGCGCGCGACGCCATCCTCGTAGCGGACCCGCCACGTTAGATGGAAAGCGAAGAGCCCCGACGGATCGGGGCCCTCCGGGGCGCTTGCTGATTACCCGCGCCGACGCTTCGCCTCGGCCGACGCCCACCGCTTGAGCCGCGACTCGAACGCCCGCGACGCACGAGGGGGAGCAGGCCCGCTGCCCCGGGACGAAGCTGGAGACGGAGCCCGAGGCGCCGCCGCTTGCGGAGAGCCTCCCGCCAAGATGCTCCGCACTCGGAGCACGCCCAGGCGCCCGGCGCCCTTGGATGGCGCGGGGGGAGCGTCGCGCGGCCCCCCCGCCGCAGCGCCTCGGCGATCGGGGCGCGCCGGCGGGCGCTGCACTCGGGCGAGCACGTCTTCGCCCGGACGGTGATCCCGCGCTGGCCGCGCCGCCTTCGCGCGCGATCGACCGCGAGCATGTCGGTCCCGCAGACCTCGCAGCGCCAGGGGCGGTTCATTCGCCGCGCGCCTCTTCCCGGCTCCGGGCGCGCTCGGCCACGAGCCGATCCATAAACGCCCGCTCCTCGCCGGTCGCCTCGTCGCGGGCGGCCCGCGATGAGCGCATCCTCCTCCGCCCGGAGCCGCGCGTCCCGGCGCTGGGCCCACGCGCGCGTGATCTGGAAGCGGTGACGCATGGTTACTGCGCACCGTCGCTGAGCCATTGCGCGGGGCCGAAGGTGGCAAGTCGGAGATCGCGTTCTGCGGTTTCCCGCTCCTCGGGGGTCAACATTGCAAGATACTGCGTCGAAGCGTGACCCTTGTCCTCCGCGGTGACTCCTGCCTTGTTGGCCAGCGCGAGAAGCTTCCCTTCGAGGGAGATGAGCCCAATGCGGCTCGCCGCGCGCTGGTAGTCCTGGTTCATCACGATCCAGAAGAAGTTCGAACCGATCCAGAACACGACCAGCGCGAGTTCCCACCGGCCCGCGTACAGCAGGACCGCGATCACGACGAGTTCGAACCAGCGTTGCTTCAACGTGTGCTTGAGCACGAGACCCCCGCTGTGGTGAGGCGTCCGGCGTATCGCGCGAGCGATGCGCCTGCACTCGATGTCCTACCCTCGTGGTAGAATCATCGATCATCAAACCATGAACGGTGGGGGCCGCGCATGTGGAAGAGAACGAAGCTGCTTATCTGGGGGAAGACCTACCCAGAGTTCTCGAAGAGGTATTACGAGACGGTGTGCACCGGCGCGATCCACGGCGACACGGGTCGCCTCATCCGGATCTATCCAATCACTCTTCGTCATCTGGAGGAGCAGTTCCGCAGCTACCAATGGGTGGATGCGGAGATCGAGAGGAACACGAGCGACTTCCGCCCTGAGAGCTACAAGATCAAGCAGGACGGGATGGTGCTGGGCGAGTTTCTCGATCCTCAGAAGCGGGACGGCTGGAAGCGCCGCGGGGAATGGGTCCTTCGGCGGGAGAACATGTTCCGTTCAGTTGAGGCGCTACAGGCCGCTGAGAAGATCGACCACACGTCACTGGGCGTGATTAAGCCCAAGATGATCCACGAGTTCATCGCGCGCCAGCGCACGCTCGAGGACAAGGCGGAATGGGAAGAGAAGCGTGACGCGGCTATCTCCCAGAAGGACCTGTTCGTAGATGCCGAGAGCAAGGTCCGCGATCTTGAGTTTCGCTGGGTTGACTATCGCGTGAGGTTCTCGTGTGACGATGTAGCGTGCACAACCGAGCACGAGTTCTCGATCCTCGACTGGGGCATCTATGTCCTAGATCGCAACCAGGAGAAGAGAAAGGGCAGCTATAAGTTGGCCGAGGCCGATGTGCTCGCGAAGCTTCGGGAGATCACGGACCCAGATCGGCGCGACGTGTATTTCTTCCTCGGGAACACCAAGGCGCACTCCCACAGTTTCTCTGTAGTGGGGATCTTTTACCCGCCGATCGTTCGGCAAGGATCCCTGCTCTAGAGGTTCTGGATCGCGAACCGACGCGCCTGCTTCGCCGCGCTCGCAGCCAGGACCGAGCGGTGGCACTGGTCCGCGTTCGCCTCAGCGCAGAGCAGCGCGCTGCGCTTCCCGGCCGCCGCTCGAAGAACCGAAGCGGTGACCTCCGGGTGCCGCTCTAGATGCGCGCGGTACATCGCGAGGCAGCGATCGAGTCCCTTCGGGGCGTCGTGTCGGTACGGGTTACCTGCCGCCCGGATGTGCACGTATTCGATCCCAGATTCCTCCAGTGCCGTGCGCAGCGGCGTCTTGGAGAAACCCCGCCGACGTGACAGCGGTAGTTCTCGCACGTCGATCACCTGCTCGACGTCTGCGTCAATTAGCGACCGAACGAAGTCGGGGAGCGTTCGTCCCTGGTAGCCGATCGTAAAGAGGATCTCGTGGCTTCGCACGGCGCACGTATACGTCACGGATCGCGCCCTCGCCACCTTCCTTCCAGCGTCCGTGGGGGTGATCACTTCAGTTTCAAAATCTCAAAATTTCTGACGGCAGGGACCCCCGCCCCGCGCTCCGCCCAAAACCCCCGGGTCGGGGGTCGATGCCCCACCCCCTCCGATCGTTGGATGGGACCCGTTCACGTTGCGTCACGATCGGCAGGAGCGCGACGCGCGCGCCGTGAACGTGCCTCCGCTGCGCAGTCAGATCACCATGACCAGGAGCCCTGACGTGCGGTGATCCACGTACCGTGAAGGGCCAGCCGTCCACTACGAGGCGGTGGCGCCGCTCGGGCCGAGCGGCCCGTGAGACACCTTGCACCTGTCTGCAACCGGGAAGGCGTCAAGCCGCCCAGGACGCGCCAGGAGCCCGCAGGAGCGTTGGAGGGCGCGAGGGGCCCCCGAGCACGCCCCGGACGCCGCGCGTCGCAGGGCGGGGCGCTGGCGCAGCGGAGGGAGGGCGCCGGAAGCAGCGACGGCCGAGCCCGCAGGCCCGGCCGTCCGCTCGACGCGCCTTGTCCCGGATGTTTACTTCTGGGACGCCCCCTGCTCAGCCTCAGCCGGCGCGGCGCTCCGGGCCCCTCGGCGAGCGGGAGGATTTTGGGACAGCACGCGCGCCACCGTCGAGCGCGGCACCTTCACCGCCGCAGCGATGGCGCGCACCGTCGCACCCTGTCGGTCGCCAAAACGCCGTTCGCGCTGAAATCGTTGACGGTTCTGGTCGAGCCCGGCAGCCTCGCTTGCCCATGCTTCGTCTTGCAGCGGTTGTCATCCGGTGGCTCGCTTCAGTGGGCCGTTCGCGGCGGGAGCTCCTCCTCGAGAACATCGCACTTCGGCAGCAGCTCGCCACGATGGTCCAGAGGAACCGGCCCCGCATCCGGTTCGCCGATCGTGTCTTCTGGATCGCCCTTCGTCGCGTCTGGGCGCGCTGGGCAGAGGTCCTCGTCATCGTGAAGCCCGAGACCGTGGTCGGCTGGCATCGGGCCGGTTTCCGGCTCTACTGGCAGCGTCTCTCTCGACGCGGCATGAGGCGCGGCCGACCCGTGGTGCCGGGCGAAGTGCGCGATCTCATCCGGCGGATGGCCGCCGAGAACCAGTGGCGCGCCCCGAGGATCCACGGCGAGTTGCTGCGCCTCGGCTTCAGCGTCTCCGAGCGCACCGTGTCTCGCTACCTGCGCGGCTTGCCCTCACGGCCGGAGAGCCGCCAGAACTGGCGCACCTTCATGAAGAACCATCGCGAGGTCATTGCGGCGATGGACTTCTTCACCGTGCCGACGGCGAGCTTTCGCTTGCTCTACGTCCTGTTCGTGATCCGGCACGGCCGGCGCGACATCGTCCACTGGAACATCACCGAGCACCCATCGGCACAGTGGGTCAGCCAGCAGATGCGGGAGGCGTTCCCGTACGACAACGCTCGGCATCGGGCAACACGGTCCGAAGACCGACCGGCTGGACGCCGAGACGCTCGCTCGCGCGGTCGAGGCTGGGCTCATTCCCACGCGCGCATGTTCTGTCGGAGCACCGGCAGCAGCTTCGGCTGCAGCTCTCGGTCGCCGTGGTCTTGTCGAGACCCGCGCCCAGTACATCACCACAGTTCGCGGTCTCGCCCGTGCGCACGGCATTCGGCTCCCATCCGCGTCGGCGCGCGGGTTCTCCGCAGCGATGCGAGAAGCAACGATCGGCGAGAGCCTGCGCGAGCTGATCCGCCCGATGCTCGACGTGATCGATAGACTCGACCCGCTCATCGGCGAGGCAGACGCGAAGCTGGAGGAACTCTGCGGGCGCGACCCGGTCACGCTCCTACTGAAGACGGCTCCGGGCGTCGCGACGGTAATCGCCGCTGCGTTCGTCTCTGTCGTCGACGAAGCGCGGAAGCGGACTCGTACCTTCCGAAGACACGTCCGTGAAGAGACGGCTCGGCGCCATCACCAAACGCGGAAACAGCTACACGCGGTCGCTCCTGGTTCAGGCGGCATGGGCGGTCCTACAGAAGAAGGACCTCGACGACCCGTTGTGTCGGTGGGGGCTCGCACTCGTAGCGAAACGAGGGAAGCGCATCGCGGTGATCGCGGTGGCGCGGCGGCTCGTCGGCATCTTGTGGGCGATGTGGCGCGACGGCACCGCATACGAGGCCCGTCGCCTCGGGACCGCGACTTCGAACGGGCTCGCAAAGCAAACCCAGTCCCTCGACTTCCGCACCAAGGCGCTGGCCCGCGCAGCGCGCAAGCGGATACAGAGCAGCTCGCTTCGCTCACAAGCGGCGAGCTGAACGAGCTCACGTAGCAGCTCAGCTTCCCGATCTGGCGGAAGAGCGCGAACTTCACGTGGACCACGAGTCATACCGCGCCGCGGTCTCGGCCCGATGGTCGCCGTCAAGAATGCGCATCCGCCTTCTTTCGGAACGCCATCGGCGCACCCGGTAGCTGCGACACCAACTGGGAGAGCGCGAATAGTCGAATGAGGGGAAGCTCGAGCTGAGACGCACGCGATCACTGCGGGCGAGCGCACACCGCTTGACCGATCGGCCGCTTCATAGTCGTTGAAGTGCAGCACACGTCGACGGTGATGCGCGAGAACGACAAGCCCGAACAGGACACCGAACGGGGCCGTTGGCACGACGAAGAAGTCCAGCGCCACCAAGTCCTTGAGGTGGTTGTCCAGAAACGCCCGCCACGTCGGTGAGGGCGGCTTGCGACGCCGGAGCATGTACTTCGCGACCGTCGACACGGCCACGTCGATGCCCAGCGTCGCAAGTTCGTTGCGGATGCGGGGAGCGCCCCAGGTCACGTTCGCCTGCGACATCCTCCGGATCAGGCTCACGACCTCGCGGTCCAGCCCAGGGCGTCCCACGCGTCTGGGCCGGCTTCTCCGCCTCCAGAACCGCTTGAACCCTTCCCGATGCCACCGGATCACCGTCCCGAGGAGCATCCAGAGGAGAGTCCGCACGCCTCCGACGCTACTCGCCGAATGCGTTGCGGCTCAAGGGGATTCTCCAGGACGGCGTTTTCGGCAGGCACACGGGAGCGCTCGCGAGCGCGGCGCCCGCCGACGGCGCGATCGGCAAGGAGCACCTGGCGGAACTCTTCGGGATCGTGGATGGAGGCCGCCGCGCCGCCTGCGACGGCTGCAGCGACGAGGCGGCCTCGTCGCGCGAGGGAGCAGCCGGTGCGGCGGCGGTCGCGCACCGGCGCAGGTGGGGGTGCCGGAAAGCGAACCGCGAAGGCGGGTCGCGCCCGAGCGGCCCCGATCTGACCCCGGCCCCTGCGTCAGCAGGCAAGCCATTGCCCGCCGCGCAGCTGCTCACGATCGTTTTTCCTCCAAGGCTCGGGTCTTCCGAACCGCGCTCGCGCTCTTCAGCCCTGACGGATGCATCATGGGCGTGTCGCGCCGTCGCCCCGGCCTTCGAGCGACCCCCTTCGCCCACGAATGCGCGGCATGCGCGGTTGTTATCTTTTCTAACAGGGGGCAAGACGATGAATACACAACGGCACGTGCTGTCCAATCTCGGCCGCCAGGCGTTGCTCGTTGGAACGGCCGGGTTGGCCGTCATTTCCTTCGCTGGTTCGTGTAGTGATTTGCCGGTGGCAGTCGCGGAGTCCGCCGTGAGGGGAAACCCGAACGCGCCGGTCTCGTCCTATCCGGTCATCGAGGGAGGGACCTGGGTCCGGGGAGCCAACCTCAAGGATGCTCAGGGTCGCCCCCAGGCTCGGCAAGAGCACGCAGCGGCCGTGCTCAATGGGTTCGTGTACCTGATCGGCGGCTTCGTACCGATCCAGCCGCCTCCCCAGCCGACGGAGAACAACCCCGAGCCGTTCCCGTTCGTGGGAACGGGAGAGGTGCTCGTCTATACGCCACAGGGCCATCCGGCGGATCCGCCCGCGGTCCCCGGCGAGTGGGTAAGCCTGCCGCCCGGATCGTCGTTCCCGAAGCCGGACATGCACCACATCATCGCGGTGTCGCACCAGGGCAAGATCTGGGCGTTCGGTGGCCATGCTGGACCGTTCGCACCGACGGACGGCGTCGTCGTCTTCACGCCCGACAGCGAGACGTCGCCGGTCGGCACGTGGAGCGAGGTCCGCGTGTCCGACGGGGCGCCCTGCGGAGCCGGCGACGAGTGCCTCGCCCTTCCCGCGCCGCGGTCGGCCGGCGCGGGGGTGAGCTTCGGCAACCGCATCTACCTCATGGGCGGCGTCGTCCCGTTCGAGGAAAGCCCCGACCCGGTCAACCAGTCGATCCGGACGACGTTCTCCGTGATCTACCTCGACACCACCGTGTTCCCGCTCCGCTGGGTGGAGGCGCCGTCGCTGCACGAGAGCCGCGAGCACTTCAACGCCGTGGTCGTGGACGGCCGCATCTGGGTGTTCCAGGGGCGGAGCGAGTCGAGCACGCACATGCGCGGCGTCGAGTCGATGCGCCCGGATCACGGGGGCTGGCGGAAGGAGCAGGAGGCGCCCGTCGGCGCGAGCGCGAACATCCTCGCCGCGGTGGGGAACCGCGTCTACTCCTTTGGCGGCGAGTTTATCGCCTCGAACATCACCGGCACCCTGATCACGTCGCAGGTGTTCGACGTGACGACGCGGTCGTGGAGCCGTCTCGCGACCACCGTCACGACGGCTCCTCTCGATGCCACCGGAGCGGACTCGAAGCATGGGACCTATGGCGCGACGATCGTCGAGAACGGAATTCACAAGATCTTGGCGCCGGGCGGCGCGGCCACCGCCTGGTTCGATCCGATCAGCAAGGTGCACGTGTTCATCCCGCCGAGCGAGTAGCTCGCGGCAAGCTACTCGGCCTGACACTGATGGTCGCACCGGCCCACGGCGTTTACCGCGCGAACGGATCTCGCCGTGGTAGGCTGTTGCGTGATGACACTCGGAAAGATCGTCGCCCAGAACCTCCGCACTGTTCGGGCGCACCGGAAACTGTCGCAGCAGGCCGTCGCAAAGAAAGCGCGCATGTCGGTCAGCTACGTGTCCATGTTGGAACGCGGCGAGCGGATGCCTCCGCTGGAGACTCTTGAGGTCCTCGCCAAGGCGCTCGGCGTTTCGCCGCTGTACCTGTTGCAGGAGCTCGCCGCCGGCGGCCGCCGCGGCCGGAGCCGGTAGCCTGGCCGATGTGCCCGGGCTGCCTTCCGGCACGATCGAAAGCGTGGCGCGTTACCCGTCGACGCTACGTGCGTCGTCCGGTGAATTGCCCCAAGCGTCGGCGAGCGCATCCGCGGCGACCAAACGTGTCCCTTCCCTGACTCGTTCGCTTCCGGCCCTTCGGTTTCTTCCCGATTACCGGGCCGAACGCGCCGCGCTCTTCCACATTCGTGGATCGAAAGAGAACGGCTCCCCGGCGCCTAGCTTGAGCTCCCTGAACCGCGGGTGACCCGGATTCAGAAGGATGTTGTTCTCATCGGGGATGACGACCGATGGAACGATAAGCGCCAGCCCCTCACCGCGTCGCGCCCAGTCGGTCCCGAGCGCCGCAGTCTCATCCGGCGCCGGGTAATCGCGCCAGGACGCAGGAAGACGTTCCCGGGGAAGCTGTGGCTCGCCAATACTCGATCCGCGCTCGTTGGTGACAACACAACGGGCGTGCGATGCGTGAGGGCAGGCTCGCATCGCTCTCCGACGACGATCGCGTGAGGTTCGAGATGATCAAGCGCGAGCCGGCGCCGTACCTCTCCGTCATCCGCGAGAAGTACCCGGACGGCGCGGTCGCTCCCCTCGCCGGCGACGTCTCCGCGGCGGGAGCCTTCATCACCACGGCGACGGTGCTCGGAGAGGTGACGGACCCCAGCGCCCTCGATCTCGTCGAGGCCTGGTGGCTCGAGCTCGACGCGGCGCCCTCGACCGGCGCTCCTCCCGTCCTCGCCCCCACGCTCGAGCGGATGCAGCACGCCACGCTCTCCGCCCTGGGAGCCCGGCCGCGCGATCGGGTCGTCTCGCGCATCCTCGACCAGCTCGAGCGGATGGACCGCGGCAAGCGCGTCGACTCGCTCCAGTACCTCATGCGGTCGAGCGAGGGGAACGCCGAGGTGATCCGCCGGCTTCGGGCGATCCACGACGCGCCCGCGTCGCCGCTCCACGGCGATCGGGACCTCGCGAACGCCATCGCACGGCTGTCGGGGGCCCGGTGAGCGCCCGCGCCGGAGTCGGAGGGTCGATGAACGCGGTCGCGCTCGCCCTGCGCACAGGCGCCGCGTGCTGGGCTGCGCTCCTGCTCTCGCTCGCGCCGGAGACCGCCCGGGCACAGTCGATGGAGTTCGGCTACCCCTACGTCGCGACCGGCGGCTTCGCCGCGCCGTGCGGCGTCGCGTTCGAGCCGTCCAGCGACCGCGTCCTCGTCGCGGACACGGCCAACCACCGGGTCCGGTACACGAGCGTCGCATCCCTCGAGGCGACGCCCCCCTGGACGGAGCTCGGCCACGAGACGGACCCGGCGGCCCCGGGCGCGCTCGGGTTCCCGCAGGGCGTCGCGGCGGACGCGGAGGGGAACGTGTACGCGATCGACACGGTCGGCGGCGAGGTGCAGCTCTTCCGCCCCGACGGTGCCGGCGGCTATGTCCTCGACCCGGCGTTCACGGCGGCGACGCCTCGCGGAAGCGAGGTGCGCTCGTACTCCGCAAGGCGGCTGGCCACGAGGAGCAAGGTCGCAACGAGCGCGGCGTAACCACCTTGGCAACCCCGTATTGACGTAGTCGTCCGTTCCCGCCCGCTCGGCGGCCTCGTTCTACTTCACGACGTCGGCGAATGATCCGAACGGCATCTTGAATCGGCGCCGCTCGAGCGTCGCCTTGTCGGCGTCTGCCTCCTCGACGGTGAGCAGGCCGGCCTGGATGGCCAGCACGACTCTGATGAGACCCTACTGCCGGTGAAGTAGGCGAGGGCGCGGCAGCCCAGGGGCCCCAACGGATCGAACGTCGCGAAAGAGCCCCGCCGCTCCAGAAGCCCTCCGAGCGACGGGGCCTTGAGTCGGGGCGACCCCCTCGTTCGCGCGCTCGTGCCCCGACACGCCGGCCGCCGCTCGTCGGCTGCCGAGTGATGAGAAGAGGGCGGCACCGAGAACGCGCGCGATCTCGTGCGCGAGGTCCTCGGGACACCGAGCGCCGAGGCGCGCGTAGCGTTCGACGACGCTGCCGGGACGAACGGTCGCGCCCGCGGTACAGTGCCCCCAGCGGTTCGTCGACCCGGAGGTTCGGTGCGAGGCTACACCCCCACCATCCACCTCGACCCGGCGAGCCGATCGCCGGTCTACCTTCAGATCGCGGCCGCGCTCATGCAGGAGATCCATCGCGGGCGCTTCGGGCCGGGAGACCTCCTCCCAGGGTATCGAACGCTCGCGGCGAGCCTGGGCGTGAGCAAGAACACCGTCCTGTCCGCATACCGCGAGCTCCAGTCCGAGGGGTGGATCGCCTCGACGGTGGGCGGCGGGAGCACGGTGTCGCCGCATCCGCCGCGAAACCTCCCGGGCGCCGCGGCGGCGCCGCAAGACGAGGGGCGTCCCGGCTTCGATCTGGGGGGCGAGGCGCCCGGGCCCGGCGGTCCGCGGTCCCGCGATCTGCTCCACCTCGGGAGCGGACTGCCCGACCCGCGCCACCTCCCGAGCGCGGTCCTGGCGCGGGCCTACCGGCGCGCGCTCCTGGTGAACCCGCAGGCGGCCGTCAGCGTCGACGATGCGCAGGGCCACCCCCGCCTGCGGGAGGCGCTCGGGAGGTTCCTGGCCGCGTCGCGCGGAATCGCCGCCGCGCCCGAGCGCATCCTGGTGACGCGCGGCAGCCACATGGCTTTCTTCCTCGCGGCCCAGTCCCTGCTCGCGCCCGGAGACAACGTGGCGGTGGAGGCCCTGGGCGACCGGGCGGTCTGGGAGGCCTTTGCTCGCGCCGGCGCGCGCTGCCTGCCCGTCCCGATCGACGAGGAGGGACTGGACGTCGACGCGCTCGCCGCACTGGCCGACCGGACCCCCCTGCGCGCGGTCCTGGTGACGCCGCAGCGGCAGTACCCCACGCTGGCGCCGCTCGCCGCGGGGCGGCGGCGCCGGCTCCTCGAGCTCGCCGCGGCGCGGCGCTTCGCGGTGCTGGAGTCCGACCTCGACTGGGAGCTCCAGTTCGGCGGCCGGCCGGAGGCGCCGCTGGCGGCTGCGGACCGCGCCGGGGTGGTGATCCACTTCGGGGTCCTCTCGCGGGTCTTCAGCGCGGGCCAGCGGCTCGGGGTGGTCCATGCCGCGGCGGGGTTCATCGCCCGGATGCGCGAGCAGCGCCTCGCCTTCGACCGGGAAGGAGATCCGGTCCTCGAGCGGGCCATGGCCGAGCTGCTCGAGGACGGCGAGATCGAGCGCCATCTGAACCGGATGCACCAGGTCTATCGGCGCCGGCGCGATGCCCTCACCGCCGCACTCCTCCGCGAGGCAGGCGAGGCGGTGTCGATCGCGCCGGCCGCCGGAGGCCTCGCGCTCTGGGTGAAGGTCCGCGACGGGGTGGACGTGGACGCCTGGGCGGCCCGGGCGCTGGCGCGGGGCGTGGTCTTCCGGGCGGGTCGCCACTTCACGTTCGACGGCGCCGCAGTACAGGGTTTCCGGATCGGGTTCTCGAGCCTCGCCGAGCCCGTGCTGGACGAGGTGGCGAAGCGGATCGGCGCCGCCCTCGGGGAGGCGCCGTGACCGGGACGGGCCCCCTCGACGACCGCGTGGAGCTCAGGGCGGTCCTCGGGCTCGGCGGGATGGGCGAGGTGCATCGGGCCTGGGATCGAGTCCTGGAGCGCGCCGTCGCCGTCAAGTTCCTCCGCGGCTCCGATCCGCGCGAGGCGGAGCGCATCCTGCTCGAGGCGAGGCTCCAGGCGCGCGTCGAGCACCCTCACGTCGTGCGCGTCCACGAGGTGGGCACGCTCGGCGGGCGGCCCTGCCTCGTGCTCCAGCTGGTGGAAGGGCGAACGCTCGCGGACGTCGGGGCGGAGTGCTCGCTCGCGGAGCGGGTCGAGCTGCTGCGGCAGGCGGCGGAGGGGCTCCACGCCGCGCACCGGGAAGGGCTGGTGCACCGCGACGTGAAGCCCGCGAACGTGCTCGTCGAGCTCGGCGGGGCGACGCCGCGCGCGCTCGTCTCCGACTTCGGCCTGGCTCGCGGCGACGAGGGCGGGCTCACCCGCTCCGGCGTGCCGGCCGGAACGGTGGAGTACATGAGCCCGGAGCAGCTCCTCGGCACCGCCCCCGCGGACTTCCGGTCCGACGTCTACGCCCTGGGCGCCTCGCTCCATGCGCTCCTCGCCGGGCGGCCGCCCTTTCGGCGGGTCACCGCGCCGGGCGGCACGGCGGACGACACCGGCCTGCTCCGGCGCATCCTGGACGAGTCGCCGGACCCGCTGCCCCGGGAGGTGCCGGTCGAGCTCCGACGGGTGGTCGCGAAGGCGATGGAGAAGGACCCGGCGGCGCGGTACCCCAGCGCGCAGGCGTTCGTCGACGATCTCTCGCGTTTCCAGCGAGGGGAGCCGGTGCAAGCGCGTCCGGCCCCCGCGGCCGAGCGGCTCTTCCGCTGGTCACGGCGAAACCGCACCGCCTCGCGCTCCCTCGCAGGGGCCCTCGCGATCCTGTTCGCCGCCCTCGGCTTCGCGCTCTGGCGGTCGAGGCAGGCCGGCCTCGAGGCGCTCGAGGCGGCCCGCCTCGGCGCACTCACGACGTCCCTCGAGACGCGCCTCCGCATGGAGTGGCTGGCCCCGCCTCACGACCTTCGTCCCGCGCTCGCCGCGGTCCGTCCCGAGGTCGAGCGGCTCCGGCCTCTCTCGGCGCGGGGACCGCTGGCGGCGCCCGCGAGCCACGCGCTCGGCAAGGGCCTCGAGCTGCTCGGCGATCTCGCCGGAGCCCGGGCCGCGTACGAGCGGGCGCTGGCGCAGGGATCCCGCGAGCCGGCGGTGGCCGAAGGACTCGGGGAGGTGATGGGACAGCTCTACGAGCGAGAGCGTGACCGCGCCCTGAGGACGCTCGGACCGGGCGCCCGGGACGAGCGGCTGGCGACCCTGCAGCGGGAGCTCCGCGATCCGGCGCTGCACCACCTCTCTCAGGGCGCCGACACCGGCTGGCGCTTCCCCTGGCTCCAGGCGCGCGTGGCGCTGCTGGAGGGAAACCTGGACATGGCGCGAACCCGGGCGGCGGAGGTCCTGGCGGCAGCCCCCGACCGCTACGAGGCGCGCGTGCTCCAGGGCGAGGCCTGGATGGCCGAGGCCGAGCACCGGAGCGACGCCGAGCACCTCACGGAAGGGCTCGCTGCGCTCCGGCGGGGGGAAGAGGCCCTGGTCGCAGCGGCCGAGTGGGGTCGGAGCGATCCGCGGCTGCTGCTCGCCCTCGCGCGGCTCCGTGTCCGCCGGGCCGAGTTCGTCCGCCGGCAGGGGAGGGACGCGGCGGAGCTGGTGGTCGCCGCCCAGGCCTCGCTCGATCGGGCCGCCCAGCTCGATCCGGACGCGCCGGCGCTGCTGGTCGCCCAGGCCACGCTGCTCATGGACTCCGAGCGGCTGGCCTCCAACTTCCGCCGGGACAGCGGCCTGCCCCGGCTCCGCCGCGCCGTGGAGCTGATGCGCCGGGCGGCCTCGCTCCGGCCCGCCGACGTGGAATCGCGGACGCTGCTCATGCTGGCCCTCTTCCGCCTCGGCCACTTCCTCCTGGAGCGCCATCAGCCGTGCCTGGAGCCTTTGGACGAGGGGATCGCGATGCTCGCCGCGACCGTCGCGCTCGCCCCCTCGGATCCCGAGGTCCGCGACACCGGGGCGGTGCTCCTGCTGGTGAAGGGCCGGGTGCAGGTGGAGGCGGGGCTGGACGGGCGCGAGGCGCTGCGCGCTGCCGTCCGGGAGTCCGAGGAGGCGCTTCGCCTCGATCCCCCGGCCCCGGACCGGATCCGGCAGACGCTCTCGGAGGCGTTGATGTTCGCCGGCCGGGGCGACTGGCTCACCGGTGTCGACCCGACCCCGGCGCTCTCGAAGGGCGTCGCCGAGGCCGAGGCGCTGTACCGGGGCCAGGGGGAGAGCTTCATCGCCGCCTACCGGGTCGTCTATGTCCTCGTGAACGCATCGATCACGCTGCTCGACATGGGCGGGGACGCAAGGGCGTACCTGTCCCGTGCGCTCGAGCTCGTGGAGGGGGCGCGTGCCGCCCACCCCGAGCAGCCGCTCTTCTCCCTGCTGCACGGGCAGGTCTTGGTGGTCGAGGCACGGCGCAGGGAGCAGGACGGCGAGGACCCGATGCCGGCCGTCGCCGCGTCGCGCCGGCTGCTCGCCGAGGCGGTCCGGAAGATGGGCAACCCGGCCCTGACGGACGAGACCGAGACCATGCTCTCCCTGATCGAGGGGCGCTGGCAGGTCGCGGCGGGCCGGGATCCCACCGCGAGCCTCGAGGCGGCCGAGCGCGGCTTCCGGCGGCTCGAGACGGAGATCGGGGACAAGATGACGGGTCCGCTGGGGCGGGCGGCCAGCGCGCTCGAGCGGGCGCGCTGGCTCAGCCGCCGGGGCGGCGCCGCGGCCGAGGCCGCGCGGGAAGGGCTTCCGCCGGTGGAGGAGGCGATCCGGCGCGGCGGGCTCGAGCCCCACCCTCGAGTGCTCCAGGCCCGGCTGCTCGGGTTTGCCGGGGACCCCGTGGGCGGGCGGGCGGCCCTGGCCCGCGCGCTGGCTGGGAACGCCCTGGTCGGCGCTGCCCCCGAGGCTCGGGCGGCTGCGGCGGAGCTCGGCGCCCGCTGAGACGCCGGGGAAGTGGTCCAGGCGGATTCGCGCAAGTGGACCCCGAGCGTCCTGAGGCGGTGCATTAGCCTGCGGCGGTCCTTCACCGCACCGCCCGGAGCACGCATGCGACGCTTTCCCCTGCCGGTCCGCCGCGCCCTGAACCACCGTGTCCTGACGCTCGTCTTCACCGCGCTCGTCGCGGCGTCATGCAGTGACAAGCCGGGCAATGCGGCGCCGGCGGTGATCGGCCCCGACGGCGGCACGATCAGCGAGCCGAGCGGCGCGACGGTCATCGTGCCCCCGGGCGCCATGGAGTCCGACGTCACCATCCGCGTGGCGAAGGACTCGACCGGAGCGCCGGCGTTGCCGGAAGCGGTGCAGGGGGCCGGTGACGTGCTGGCCATCACGCCGCACGGAAGCGAGTTCAAACGTCCGGTGACCGTGCGCCTGCCGCCGCCGGACATCACGCTGAACGACAATCAAGAGCTGAAGATAGCCAAGGGTCAGCCAGGCGGCTCCTGGGAGGTGCTCGGCGACACCGTGCTGAAGGACGGCCTGCTCGAAGCGCAGGTGAGATCCTTCTCGTTCTTCCAGGTGGTCAAGGTGACCTACCCGAAGACCCTCGTGCCCGTGACGTCCGAGCCGTTCACCTTCGGTCAATTGACTCTGCAGTGCGATGGGCGCCCGTGCGCCGCGCGCGAGATCCTGCGTCCGATGAAGGTGACCGCGACCGTGACCAACAACGGCGGGCAGCTCCCGTCGGGCTGCATCGACCCGAAGTTCTGGATCTCCGACGGTCTCATGGACATCGGCTGGATCACGCCCGTCACCGTCACGCCAGGCACGACGACGCGGGTCGAGTTCGACCTTCACGGCAACTCCACCGCGATCATCCGCCACCAGAGGTTCGAGGCCGTCAGCTGGCTGGTCTGTTCCGGGCCCGTGCCCGCCGGTGGTCTCACGGGCGGCCACGTGCGCTACAGGTTCGGCGGGGCCACGATCGAGCTCTTCACGGGCGCCACCTCTCCGTCGGTGCCCTTCGTCGTCCAGTTCCCGCCCACGCTGACCCAGGCGGTCGGCCAGACGCCCACGCTGCGGCCGGTGCTGCAGGGGGGCGGAGCGTTCATCTCGGACGTCCTCGATTACCTCAACATCGAGAACTGGGACCAGCGCTTCCAGGCGCCGACCGTGTACGACCACGCGACGGTCCACCTCGAACGCCTGGGGCCCACCGACACCGTCTGGCGCGTCGTGGCGAGTCGTGATCAGCTCGATGCCGATCCGTATCCCTTCGGCACGCTGACGCCCGAGTGGATGTACTGGAGCGTCGACTTCGCGCTCGCCCCTCTCACGCTGGCCGACAGCGGGGCGCTGTATCAGGTGCGGGCGTGCTTCAAGGGTCGAGACGAGACGGTGGAGACCTGCCAGGTCGGGCCGGCGGCCCGCCTCACCGTGCTCCAGCAGCTCGTGCCTCCCGTCTACACGCAGCAGCCGCGCCCGATGCTGATCACGCCAGGGCAGACCGCCAGCCTCGACGTGGTGGCCGGCGGCATCCCGGCACCGACGCTCCAGTGGCAGACCCGGCCCGCCGATGGCGCCGGAGAGTGGACCGACGTGACCCGAGGCACCGGTGCGACCACCGCCCATTACACCACGTCCCCGGTCAGCCTGGCCGAAGACGGCGTGCAATACCGCGTGCTGGCGACGAACGCCGCGGGCACCACCGCAAGCCGGTTCGTGGCCGTGTTCGTGACCGCAGCCGTGGAGGCACCGACCATCGTCTGGCAACCGACCGACCTGACGGTGGTCGGCGGCAGCGAGGCGCTGTTCGCGGTGGCGGCCCGTGGCACCGAAGCCCTGTCGTACCAGTGGCGCAAGGACGGCCAGCCCATCGCCGGGGCCAACAGTCCGCAGCTGAAGATCGCCGACGCGACCGCGAGCGATGCAGGCGCGTATGCGGTGGTCGTGTCCAACGCCGCAGGCACGGTGGTCAGCAACGGCGCGGCGCTCGGCGTGAGGTCCGCGTCGACCGCAACGCCGGTGGCGCCGAGCATCATCACTCAACCCGCCGGCGTGGCCGTGACGGAGGGCAACGTCGCCACCTTCGCCGTGGGTGTCAGCGGCTCCGATCCGCTGAGCTTCCAGTGGCGCAAGGACGGCGTGGACATCGCCGGGGCCGCCGCTGCCGTCTACACGATCCAGGCCGTGGCCGCCGCCGATGCCGGCAACTACAGCGTGCGCATCACCAATGCCGCCGGCAGCATCGTGAGCCAGGCGGCCACGCTGGCCGTGGCGCCCGCGGGCGCGGCGGCCGTGGTGGCGCCGACGATCGTCACCCAGCCGGGCAGCGTCGTGGTCGCGCCGGGCATGACCGCGACGCTGGGGGTCGGCGTACAGGGCAGTGGGTCGATCAGCTACCAGTGGCTGCGCAACGGCGTCGCCGTGCCAGGCCAGACCGAGGCGACGCTCTTCATCGCCGCCGCATCCGCGCTCGACGCGGGAACCTACGAGGTGAGGGTCAGCAACAGCGCCGGGACGGTGACGAGTGCGCCCGCGCAGGTGCTGTTGCTCGGCGCGCCGGCCATCACGGGCCAGCCAGCCGACGCCAGCGCCCTCGAGGGAGGCGCGGCTTCGTTCACGGTCACCGCCACCGGCGACGCGCTGCACTTCCAGTGGACGCGCAACGGGGTCGAGATCGGCGGCGCGACGTCGGCCAGCTACACCACGCCCGCCCTCGCCCTCGCCGACGGCGGCGCGGCCTTCGGCGTGGTCGTGTTCAACGCCGCCGGCCTGGTCTTCAGCCAGCCGGCGGTGCTCACCGTGAACACGGCGTCCGTGCTGCCCAGCTTCACGACGCAGCCCGTCGACGTCACCGTCCTCGAGGGTCAGAACGCCAGCTTCCTCGCAGCCGCCAGCGGGACGCCGGCGCCGGCACTCCAATGGCAGTCGAGCGTGGACGGCGGCACCACCTGGGCCGACGTCGACGGGGCGACCGGCGGCGTGCTCGACATCGACGGCGCGGCCCTGACCAGCTCCGGAACGCACTATCGTGCGGTGGCCACCAACGACGCGGGCAGCGTCGAGAGCAGCGTCGCGGTGCTGACGGTCGAGGCGGCGCTGACCGGCTGGGGGACTGCGCTCCTCATCGAGGCCGTGAACGGCGGAGCTGCAATTGCTCCGCAGGTCGCGGTCAATCCGCTCGGAGACGCGGTCGCCGTTTGGCAACAGTCCGACGGCGTGGCGATCAACGCCTACGCCAACCGATACACTCCCGCCACCGGCTGGGGCAGCGCCCAGCCCATCTCGGACGTCAACGACGTGGACGTGGCCCAGCAAGTCCAGGTTGGCATCGACGGCGCCGGCAACGCGATCGCGGTCTGGGAGCAGTCGTCGACCATCGGGATCTCGAACATCTGGGCGAGCCACTACACCGCCGGCGTCGGCTGGGGCGCGCCGGCGACGATCGGGAGCGGCGCCGGGAGCGCGGGGAGTCCTCAGGTGGCGGTGGATCTCGAGGGCAACGCCATCGCCGTCTGGTGGCAGCACAGCGGTGGCCGGATGGACGTGATGTCCAGCCGCTTCGTGCCAGGCCTCGGCTGGGAACCGGCGGACGTGATCGACGCGGATGCCCTCGGAGATGGTTCGGCGCCCCAGATCGCGCTCCACGCGAGCGGCCACGCCATCGCGGTATGGGCCCGGGCAGTCGATGCCGGAGGCTTCAACTTCGTCTACGACGTCTGGGTCAACCGGTTCGTGCCGGGCGTCGGCTGGGGCACGGCCGGACCGATCAGCGGCAGCCCCATCAACGAACCCAATCCTGGGCCGCGGGTGACCTTCGATCGCGACGGCAATGCGATCGCCACCTGGGGCGCGGTCAACGGCTCCGGCTTCGCGGATGTCTGGTCCGCTTACTCCGACACGAGCGGGAGCTGGAGCGCGCCGGCGCTGGTCGAGGCCGAGGACAGCGGGAGCGCCCGGGATCCCCGGGTCGCCTTCGACGGCGTCGGCAACGCGATCGCGGTGTGGAAGCAGTCCGACGGGTTGCGCGATAACGTGATGTCCAGCCGGTACACGACGGTCGGCGGATGGGAGCCGGCAGTCATGATCGAGACGAACGACGCCGGCTCGGTGTTCGAGCCGAACATCGTGATCGATGCGAGCGGGACAGCGACCGCGGTCTGGTCGCATCGCAACGTCGCCGGCTTCACCTTCGACATCTGGGCGAATCGCTTCACGCCCGGGATCGGCTGGGGAGCTCCGCTGATGATCAACGTGGCGGGGGAACCGGCGAGGACGCCGCAGCTCGGCGTGGACGCCTCGGGCAGTGTCGTCGTGGTCTGGAGTCAGACGAGCGGCGTGTCCGCCGACATCTGGGCCAACCACTTCCGGTAGGTGGGCTCGAACCGCCGCTAGGGGAAGCAGAACCCCGTGCCGTCGTTGCGCCTCAGGCACGTCGCCTGATCACCGCTCCCCAGGGTCTGCGGGTCGTAGGTCCCGGCGCCGACGGCCGTGACCGCCGCCGGCGTGGAGGCGTTGGTCCTGGTGGAGTTACCAAGCTGGCCGCTCCCGTTCTCGCCCCAGCAGCTGAGCGCTCCGCTGACCGAGGCGCAGGAGAACGCCGACCCTGCGGAGGCATGGGTCGCGCCCGCGAGCCCCGAGACGCTCACCGGCGTGCTGGACCGCCTGGTGGCGCCGTTGCCCAGCTGCCCCTGGTCGCCCAGGCCCCAGCACCGCCCGGCGCCAGTCGTCAGGACCACGCAAGTGTGGTGGCCCCCGGCGGCGAGCTGCGCGGCGGAGGTCACCCCGGTGACCCGCTGCGGGGAAGGGTTCGGCGCCTTGGGGTCGCAGATGGTGCCTGCCTGGCAGAGGCTCGCACCGTTGCCCAGCTCCCCGTAGTTGGTCGCCCCCCAGCACTTGACGCCGAGCCCGACCGAGCCGACGGAGGTCGAGACGCGAGCGCAGGTGTGGGCCTCGCCGGCGCTTACCTGGAAGGCCCTCACCGACGCCGGCTCGCCCTGGGAATCGACGATGTCGTAGTTGTCGGCCCCGATCCGCTGGACCGCCACCGGCGTGGCGGAGCCCGCCAGGGCGCCCTGGCCCAGCTGGCCCGAGGAGCCGTCGCCCCAGCACACGATGCCGCCGTTTCTCGATAGCAGCGCACAAGCGTGCGCCGCCCGCGCCGACAGCTGGGTGGCCGCGACCACGCCGGCGACCGCCACGGGCGTCGAGGCGCTGGCGTTGGTGCCGTCCCCGAGCTGCCCGGAGGTCCCCTTCCCCCAGCACCGCACGCCCCCCAGGCCGTCCCCGGGCACCGCCTCGACGACGGCGCACGAGAAGGCGTCGCCGGCGGCGATGTCGATGGCGTTGCCGATACCCGTCACCGCCGTCGCCACCGCCGAGCTGGCCGTCGTGCCATTCCCGAGCTGCCCAGACGAGTTTCCGCCCCAGCACCTCACCGTGCCGTCGGTGAGAATGGCGCAGGTGTGGTCGGCGCCCCTGGCGATCGCCTTGATAGTGGCGCCGCCGAGCGGGTCCGGCACCACAACGGTGAACGCCGCGACGGAGGTCGCGGTCCCTCCCGGCGTGGTGACCGTGATGAAGGAGGTCGAGTTCCCGAGCGCCGGGAGCAGGACCACGACCTGGGTGCTCGTAGCGCTGGTGACGGTGGCCTCCAGGCCACCGATCGTCACCGTGAGGCCTACCCCTCCGACCGGGAAGCTGGCCCCCGTGATCGTGATGGCCGTCCCGGGCCCGCCGCTGTCCGGCGTGAAGCCCACGATGGACGGCGGGCCCAGCGGAGGCGACGGGGAGTGGTCACAGGAGTCGGTAGCGGGCGGCATGTTCCAGAACCTGGACGAGAACTCCAGGAGGCCGGAGCAGCTGGCGTAGGCCGGTCCCTCGTTGATGGTGCCCGAGGCCTGGCCGATGGCACCCGGCCCGAGCGCCAGGCACTCGGAGTCCCCGTTGCAGCTCCAGTGGTAGTACCAGTCCTCGCCGCCGCCGCCGCCGCCTGCCCCACAGCCGGTGGCGAGCAGCAGGCCCATCGAGAGGACTGCCAGGCGGGCGTGACGGGACGAGGCGGTGCGGGTCAGGGATCTCAAGGGCGTGCCTCGGCGCCCGCGGTCCCGGGGCGAACCCAGAACGCTACTCCCTTCCCTGAGCGGCCGCTGACCCGTGAACCCCCTTCGCCGGAGGAGGGTCGGCGTGGTGCGCACACTCGCCTCCACACCTCGCCCGTGCCTCGCCTCAACTCCGTCCTCGCCGATGGGCTGGATCCGAGCCAGTGGACAGGATGACTACGCTGACTGCCTCTCCAGGAGCCCTCTCGAACACGGCCGAGCTGGCGTAGCCGAGGGCCGAGATGGGCGCCGGTCCTCTTCTCCCGACTTCCCGGCTCAGTTCTCCTTGCGGACAGCCTCGTCGATAAGCTCACGCGCTCGCTTGACGGTCCGGGAGGTGGCGCGCCGGCTCTGGGTGACCCAGAGGCGGTGCCGCGAACGTCGCGAGCGGCGCGGGCATGAACGCGACCGGCCCCTGCGCGGACTGCTCAGGAACCGGCCGCGGGCGCGGGAGCGGCTCACCGCGGCGGCGCGACGTGGACCTCCACTCGCGCGCGCGAGCGCGCGTCCTCCAGCACGAACACGCGCGCGCCGGGCGCGTCCCCGCGCAGGACGACGTGGGCGGGCGTGCGCGACGACGTGTCGCGACACCGGACGGTGAGCGGCCCGTCCGACTCGATCACCACCCGCGTCGCCCCTGGTCCGGCGGAGCTCACCCTGATGCGCGCGAGGATCGGGACCGCGCCCCGGCCGTCACCGACGACGAGCGCGTCGTCGGAGTCAGCGTCATAGGCGAACGGCTGCACGACCGGGGCCGCCCGGAACCGGAGCGGCACGGCCGGCACGGTCCGGATCTCGAACGACGGCGAGGGCGGGCGGGGCAGCTCGCGGTACGGTGGCGGCGCGGCCTCGGCGACCCCCTGGTCGTGCCGGTACGGCGGCGGCGCGGCCTCGGCCACCCCCTGGTCGTGCCGGAATGGCGGTTCCTGCGCCTCGATCCGCGGCGGTGCGGGTCTCGGCGCCGGCGACACGACGCAGCCGGCCGGTGCCACGTCGCGGGGCGGCGGCGGCGGCCCCGACGGCGTCCGGTCGAGCGGTGGCGGCGCCGCCTCCGCGACGCCCCGGTCGTGCGCCACAGCGCAGCCGAGGACGCCGATCGCCGCCGCCACGGCGGCGACGTGGCGCGGTCCGCGCGGACGGCGGCCGGCGGTGCGCGCCGCGGCGTGGCGCTTCCCGAGGGCGACCGAGACATCCGCGTACCGCTCGAGCGCGCGGCGGTACTCGCACACCTCGCGCACCCGGGCGGCGCGTGAAGGCGCCTCGCGGCGGCGGACGTCGGCGAGCGCGCGCCCGAGGGCGGGGTCGCGCGCGTCCGCCGCCTCGCCGCACGCGACGACGAGCTCACGGAACAGCCCGGCGGTCTCGAGGTTCAGATCCACCTGCCAGGCGCGGAACGACGCGGCGAGCTCGCGCACGCGGCGGCCCTCGTAGAACCGATCGAGCACCGCGACCAGGTGATCGAGGCGGATCACGGAGCCGAGGAGGTCGTCCTCCCCCCAGCAGCGGCCCGCGAAGAGCTCGCTCCCGAGCGCCCACACGAGGCTCACCTTCGGGTCCGTGTACCCGTACGTCGGGGCGAGGGCGGTCCCCTCGAGCCGCCCCGCCGCGCGCATCCTCGCCTCGAGCGGCGTGCCCGCGTAGATCTCGGCGCGGCAGTAGTTCATCGGGTGGGCGGGGTGGCGCGTCGCGAACGCGAGATCGGCGAGCATGCTCGCGATGGTCGCCTCGGGATGGAAGATGATGAGGGTGTACTGGGTGGAGATCCCGAGCGACTCGCAGAGCGAGAGGGCGCGCTCCGACTCCTCGACCTTCTGACGGCGGCCGATCGACGCGAGCCCGCAGGCGCTCCCGGACTCGACCCCCATGAACAGGCGCAGGAGCCCCACCCGCCGGAGCGAGGTCAGGGCCTCGCGCTCCGCGTCGCGCGGGCTGCACTTCAGGACGAGGCCGACGTCGCGCACGTCGCGGCCGGAGAGCGCAGCCTCCAGCCGCCCGATCCGCTCGCGGTTGTGGGCCTGGCTCGGGACGAGGAAGTTGTCGTCGTGGAAGACGAACTGGCGGACGCCACGACGGTGGTACAGGTTCGCCATCTCGTCGGCGACGTCCTCCGGCGTGCGCTGCCGGAATCGCGGCCCCGGGGCGAGGCGGTGGAGCGTCGTGATGCAGCAGTAGTCACAATCGGAGACGCAGCCGCGGCTGCCCATGAGGTAAGCGGTGGGGACCCCGCACAGCAGGCGCGCCGGTCCGGTGCGATCGGGCCGCGGCAGGCGATCGAGGTCGTGCGCGATCGGGCGCGGCGGCGACAGGACCGCCCGCCCGTCGCGGCGGCAGGCGACGCCCGGAACGTCGCCCGCGCGCGCGAGGAGGGCGTCGCCGAGGTCCGCGAGCGCGACGAGCGTCTCCTCCCCCTCGTGGATCACGATCGCGTCGAGCGCCGGGTACGTGTCGAGAAGCTCGGTCGCCGCGCAGGAGGCGTGGTGGCCGCCCGCGACGATCGGACGGCGCGGGACCTCGCGCTTGAGCTCGGCGGCGAGCGCGAGGAACTCACCCGCGCGGACCTGGAAGCACATGGAGAGCCCGACGAGGTCGGCGCGCCGGGCGGCCTGCACGACGGCCGGCGCATCGGCCCATCCGTCGAACGCCGCGATGACGGGTTCGTGTCCCGCCGCGCGCAAGGACGCGGCGAGATAGAGGAGCGAGAGGTTCGACTCCTGATCCGGGCCGACGAGCAGCACGCGCATGCAACGCTCCTCCCGCGTCGCCTCGCGGCCGCCGCGAAGCGACGTAAGCACCCTCGGCCCCCGCGCTGCGGCGTGGCCCACGACAGCTTCGCAGGCGCGGTCGGGTCGGGGAAGGTGCCGCCGAGGTGAACGCGCCGCGCGGGGAAAGGATCTGTGGGCGCGGGTGCGAGCCGGTCGCGTGCGCCTCGGCTCAGCGCGAACGCGTGGATGGGACGGCTCGGGCATACGTTCGCGAGCCATCTCGCATGCGCGGCATGTCACTCATGGCCGTGAAGGAGCTGCTCGGCCACAAGAGCGTCGAGATGACGATCGGTACAGCCACCTGTCGCCGGGCGCGAAGCGGGACGCCGTGAAGCTGCTCGACGCGCCCGCCGCGCGCTCGGGCGCCAACGTCAATCTGACGGTAACGGGGCCGGCCCGTCGGGCGCGCGCAGCGGCGGGGACTCACTGCCGGTTATAGCGGAGCACGTTGAACGCGGCTTCGGGCTGGTACGCGACCCACGGCCCGAGCCCCGCGCCGCCGCCCGCAACCGATTTCCGCCTCGTCCCGTCCGCACTCCTCTCCGGCGCGAAGACCCGATGGCGCGGCACGCTCGTCATGGTCGGCCAGCCTGCAGAGGAGGTCACCCGTGGCGCCAAGGCGATGATTGACGACGGCCTGCTGACGCGTTTCCCGAAGCCGGACCACGCCATCGCCGTGCACGTGACGCCGCTGCTTCCCGCCGGACAGGTGGGGATTCGCGGCGGGCCTGTTCTGGCGGCGGCGAGCACGGTCGAGATCATCGTGCACGGGCGCGGCGGCCACGGTGCCTATCCGCACCTCACCGTCGATCCGGTGCTCCTCGCGTCGCGCATCGTGGTGGCGCTCCAGGGCATCGTCGCGAGAGAGATCAACCCGCTCGACCCCGGGGTCGTCACGGTCGGCTCGATCCACGGCGGGACGAAGTCGAACATCATCCCGGACGAGGTGAAGCTCCAGCTCACCGTCCGCTCCTACAAGGACGAGGTGCAGAAGCACCTGCTCGACGCGATCGCGCGCGTGGCGAAGGGAGAGGCGCAGGCCTCTGGCGCGCCGCGGGAGCCGACGGTGACGATCATGCCCGGGTCGGCCAAGCCCACCATCAACAACGCCGCACTCGCCGAGCGGCTGCGGGTCGCGCTCTCCCGCTCGCTCGGGGCTAGCGCGATCGGCGAAAGGCCTCCGATCATGGCGTCCGAGGACTTCTCCGAGTTCGGCTACGCCGGCGTGCCGTCCGCGATTATCTGGGTGGGCGCTCCGAAGGACGCGGCGAGCGCGGAGGCGGCGGGGAACGGCGCCGCGCCCGGCCTGCACACCGCGCGCTTCACGCCGGACGTGACGCCGACCTCCGCACCGGCATCTCGACGCTCACGATCGCGGCGCTCGAGCTGCTCGGGACGCCATGAGGTTCCGTCCGTGCTGACCCCTTCGACCCCGCGGGCTGGCGGCCGCTACGCTCAGGGCAGGCTCGCGCCCGCGCAGCCGGCGCGGAGTCGAACCGACCGAGGGCAAGGGCGGCGGCGTCCGCCGAACCTGCTCCGAAACGTCGGGACCGCCTTGTGCGCGAGGGCCTGCTCCGGCTGGCGACTCGCGCCGTGGCGCAACATCTCGCGGAGCGCCGCAACCAGCTTCTCCTCGAGTTCGGTGCGGGCCGGCGCGGGGCTTTCGTGCATCCGATGGCCCGCACCTCTCAACGGCAAGGTCGAGCACCGCCCCGCGTACCGCGGCCACCAGGACCTCCGCCGCGCTCATCAGCTCGAAGTTCACGATGCAGTCGCCGTCCGGGTCGTGGACGGCCGCGCCCTGCGCGGTGAAGACGACCATCTGGACCCACGAGCGTCCTCCGTTGTAGGTCGGGTCGCCCGGGCCGATTCCGACACCGAACGCTGACCCTGCAGGCCGCTCATCCCGAAGTTGTAGAGCAGGTCCACCGAATGGCTCGGCGGGGCCTTGAAGCTCGTGGGCGTGAGGACCGTGTCGTGGAGGGCGCCGTTCGCCCAGATCGCGCCCTCCACCTTCGTGGCGCCCCCTGCCGCACGGGGAGGGACCTGCCGCGGCGCCCGACGATGTCGTGAAGGCCGCACCGGGTGCCCCCGGGAGTTAGACATGAGCTGGAGGCGAGACATGGGGAACGTCGTCTACCGTTCCGAGGCGAGGGTCGAGCGAGTAGCCGGGCCACTGCGGCGGGCGTTCCTGCCGGGCGAAAAGGAGCCGGTGGCGCTCGGCGTCCACGGCGCGATCGCCGAGCACTACGGCCGGGCCCCCGGGACGTACGAACCGCACGCGACGACGATCGACTACGTCGTTGCGGCGACCGCCGGCTGACTGACCGGTACCTTCGGAGGCGCGCTGGAGGCGCGCCAGATCCCGGCGGGCGAGGGAAGGCTGGTCGGCAAGGCCAGCGGCGAGGTCGAGCTCGAGGGGAAGGTGCTCGTGCTCCGGCGCATCCACGTGAAGCTCGAGCTGCGCGCCGCCCCGGAGCACCGCGAGACGGCCGAGCGGGTGCACGGCTTCTACGTCGATTCCTGCCCGCTCTACCGCAGCCTGAAGGCGGCCATCGGCATCACCACCGAGCTCGTGCTCGTGGAGTAGCAGCCGGCGGTCGCCGCGGGAAGCGGTACCTCGAGCGGTTCTCGACACGGGGTTTCGACCGCATCTCGGCGCGGCTTCGCTGACTCATGAGCGGCCGCCCTCCTGCCTGGCCATTGCCGTTCGTGAGGCTCGTCACGGATCCCGCTCGCCCCGAGTCCAACTCCTTGGACGCGGTTCGGAGAGGAGAGAGCGATGCGCGCGGATACGAAGACGATCTCGATCGATGCAGACCCCGGGAAGGTGTTTCGTTACCTGGCCGACCTCGCCCACCTGCCGAGGTGGGCTGTCGGGTTTGCGAAGGCAGTGCGGCGCGACGGGGATCGCTGGGTGGTCACGACGGGCACGGGCGAGGTGACCGTCCACGTCCGCGCGGATCCGGCGAGCGGAGTCGTGGACTTCGTCATGAAGCCGGCGCCCGGCGTCGAGGTCACCGCCTCGTCGCGCGTGCTGGCGCGGGGAGCGGCGGCCGAGTACGTGTTCACGCAGGTGCAACCGCCCGGCATGCCCGACGAGGTCTTCGCGCGCAGCGCCGCCGCGGTCGCCCACGAGCTGACCGCCCTCAAGGCGCTGCTCGAGGTCGACTGTCCGGCGTGACCGCCATGCAGCGAATCCGGATCGAGGACGCGGTGATCGAGCGGGCGCTCGCGGGCGACACGGCCGCCGTTGACCGGATCGTGAGGACGCTCCAGGGGCCGTTCTTCGATCTCGCGCGCCGCATGGTGCTCGATTCCGGCGACGCCGAGGATGCCGCCCAGGAGGCGCTGCTCCGAGTGGTCACGCACCTGGCCCAGTTCGACCAGCGCGCGCGGTTCTCGACCTGGGCGTGGCGGATCGCGCTGAACGCCTGCCTGGACGCGCGCGCCCGGCGCTACCGGCTGCCGGTGCTCTCCGAGGAGGCGTTCGGCGCCGATCTGGCGGACGGGCTCGACCCGGATGCGCCGGAGCGAACGGAGGACGCCGCGGCCCTCGCGGAGGTGAAGATCGGATGCGGGATCGCGATGCTCTCGACGCTGGACGGCGATCACCGCGCCGCGTACGTGCTCGGGGACATCCTCGAGCTCGACGGTGACGAGGCCGCGGAGGTGCTCGGCATCCAGCCCGCTGCGTACCGGAAGCGGCTCTCTCGGGCTCGGAGCAGGATCGCGGGCGCGCTGCAGGCCTGGTGCGGAATCGCTCGGGAGGAGAACTCGTGCCGGTGCCACCGCCGACTCGGGCGGGCCCGCGCGCTCGGCCGGGTGTCCGGATCGCCGTCGCCGCAGGCCATCGACCTCGCGGCCCTCCGCGAACAGGTGCGCCGGATGGAGGCGCTCCGCGCGGCGACTGCGTACTACCGCGCCGATGGTCAACTCCGGCCGCGACGCGATCTTGCGGCACACGTCCGGGACCTCCTGGTGCGGTCGCTCCGCGAGTGAGGGGTCAACTCCACGTCACGAGCCGTTCGCGCTCGGAGATCGCGCCGGGAAAGCCGTGGCCGGCGACCGCCGCCCACGACAGGGCGCTCGCTTCCTCGACCAGCGCGTTCACGGCGTCGATAACGGCGCCGCGCTCATCAGCACGACCGGGATCGGTGCTCCGTCGCGTTATGAGGAGCCTGGGGCCGCGCCCCACCGCCGCGCCTAAGACCGAAGCTGCGCCTCCTGAACGGTCCCTCGCTTTGGGAATAGCCCGCTGGCTCGAGAAGGCGATCGACGAGGGGACCCCCAGCTAGGAACGGCGCTCGGACAGCGGCGCGGTCCGTCGCGGCGGCATCCCATCCACCTCGACGAGCGGCTCGTCCCCGTCGGCCTCGACGAACGAGAGCTTGAGCTGCTTCCCGAGCGCCAGGCCGATCTTCCGGAGCGTTTCCCACCGCGGCGTCCGCTGGTCGAGGCCGCGCTCCATCCGAGCGATCATCGGCTGGCTGACGCCGACCATCTTGGCGAGCTTGGCCTGCGTGAGTCCCGCCTGCTCGCGCATGCTGCGGACGACGATCGCGACCTCATGAACGAGCCGGCGCTGCTCGTAGTGGTGCCGGAACTCGGCATCCTCGAGCTGCTTCCCGAGGTAGGCGTCGAGCCCCACCCCGGCAGGTCGCTTCGTCTTCCTGGTCGTCGCGCGAGCCATCGTCGTTACCTCAGAGCTTTCTTCATGCGTGCACGGGCCGCATCGATGCCCGCGTCCTGGTCCTGCTTCTTACAGACGTGGAGGATCCAGACCACCCCACCCTTCTGGCAGAAGAACGTACGGAAACCGCCCGTCCGAATCTCAAGGAGCCCTCGGTTCGGCCGCCCCTTGATCGGCTTCATCGAGATCGGCGCCTGGAGCCCGTGGTCGCGAAGCGCCGTGATGTCCGCCACGATCTGCGCACGGTCCCGGGCGGGCAGCGAACCGAGGAACTCGGTCGGCTGGCTTCGCCCGGCGTCCGTCGCATAGAAGCGGACCTCGAACACGGACTCACATAACCACGCGGGTATATCGACGTCAAGCGCGCTCGCGACGACCGGACGCCAGCGGCTCAGCGTCGCGCGGGGTGCGCTCGATGAACGGCCTACGCGCTGGCCTCAGCGACCCGGCTGACGTGAGCGACGATGGCCTCGACGTCACTCGCGTAGAAGCCCGAGCTATTGAAGCCGTTCAGCTCGATGACGGCGAGCCGCTGCCCTACCGCGGCGATGTCGAGCACGAACGCCGGGAACCCTCCAAGCCGCGCCGCGGCCCGGAGCCCGAAGTCGACCACCTCGTCCGGGAGCTCCGCGCGTACGTCCTTGACGCGACGGCAAGAGCCTTCGAGTCGTCGTCGGGTCGGATGAAGACCTGCCAGTTGAACATGGCCGTTCGTAGGCGCCGGGCCGCCCGGCCGTTTCGCGCCGTCACGATCGCGAACCGCGTACCCAAGGCCGATGCCGTTCACGATCCACGGACGCCGACTCCGGACATCCCGAGGCGTCATCGTGGTTCGACATCAACACTTGGGACCTGATTGGTCGAGGTATCGCTCGACGGTGGCTCGGCAGGCGACGCACCGAGCCTGGCCGTGCACGCATCGTCGGTACAGACGAACGCGGCGGCGACGACCAGCTTGT